>Ga0302247_1000888_pt1 | contig 25327 bp, 22 predicted proteins | sample AAG_UR_Ile_MG_FD_193529 | JGI IMG/M metagenome (GOLD analysis project Ga0302247, IMG submission 193529) | Enriched activated sludge microbial communities from anaerobic digester in WTTP, New Holstein, Wisconsin, United States - AAG_UR_Ile | ecosystem: Engineered > Bioreactor > Anaerobic >...
CCGCCAGCACAACTTTCAGTTTCGTTTCTTTCGTGTGTTTATTCCGCATCCCAGTCATATCCGTTCCCTTTCCGTACTCGTTTAGGGACCTTATATCACTGGTCTAAATTTTGGGGGGCAGCTCAGTTTCCCGATGAGAAGATTTTTGCTTTTGAGGACGTTGGCTACAATCCGAAATCCAACGGAGGCGAAGCCTACCGTATTCTGTGCGGAAAAATGTCGGTCGCTCCCGAGGAAACGGTTATGGTTGACGACTCGTTAAGCAATTTAATCTCGGCTAAAAAAGCGGGCATGAATACAGTTTTAATTACGCAAGGGAAAAACGGGAAAACAGGCGAGCACGAATGTGTGGATGCCGTTTTTTCGACTCTTCCTGAATTGGTCGCTTCGGTCAAACAAACGAAACCGGCATTCCAACGGCAACGGGGCCTTCGTTTGACGGATTGCCGCCCTTGAATTTTGATTATACCGGATTTTCAGGACCCGCAAGCAAACTCTCCGGTTTTTCAATGCGTTCCCGGATCGTGTTCAGGAACGCCACGGCGTCGCGACCGCAGACAAGGCGCGCGTCGTAGCTGAGGGCCAGGTTCATCATCGGGCGGATTTTGATTTCGCCGCCGATCACAACGGCTTTATCCTGAACGGCATGCAATCCCAGAACGCCCGCCTGTTGGGCGTGTAGCGCAGGCGTGGACAGCGCCGCGCCGTACAGGCCCGCGTTCGTGATGGCGAACGTGGCGCCCGCAAGATCGCCGGGCACAAGATCGCCGTCGTCGATCCGCCGGGACAAAGCGGCGAGTTTTTTTTCGATTTCGGAAAGGCCGAGCTTGTCCGCGCCGCGCAAAACCGGCGCGGCATGGCGCGCCGCCGTGCCGATGGTGACGGCAATATCGAAGTATTTTTTATAAATAATATCGTTTCCGTCGGTTTCGGCGTTCAGCGCCGGGTGTTTTTGCAAGGCCATAACGCAGGCCTTGACGAAAAAGGGCAGAAAACCCGACGAAGCGCCGCCAAAAGATTCAGGACCGTCTTTCAGCATATTGCGCAGCGCCATAACATTGCACAGATCCGTTTCGGCGAAGACCGTAAGACCGGCGGCGTTTTTTTGGGCCTCAAGAAGCCGATCGGCCATTTGCCGGTGAACGGGTGACATGGGAACGCGCTTTTCCTCGGCGGCGCGCAAACGGGGCCGGGGAGGAGCCGCGTAGGTCAGGACAGGCGCAGGCGCGCCTATGCCGAGCGGAATGTCATAGGGATTTTCTCCGCCGTCGGCGGGATCGTCGCGCAAAAGAGGTCGAGCGGATGCGGGCATGCGGCCATGTTACGCGATTCGCCGTGCCGCGAAAGCTTTCTTTCCTTTCGTTTGCCCAAGCGGCGCCGATCCGGTTCGGGCCCAGAGACAAAAGCGCGAAAGAGAAATGGAATATAACCGGGACCGGCCAACGGTGCCCGCCAGCATGCTTTTGGCGCGTTTTCTGTCGCGCCACGGATCGATGAACGAAACGGCCAGAAGTTTTTTCAATGCCGAATTTTTTCATGCGCCATGTAAGGCCCGGTTTATAAGCTCTTGTTGTTGTTCCAAATGTTTTTTGAAAGAACCTGTGGCGGGCGAGGCGGCTTCAGGACGGGCAATGCAGGAAATTTGCCGGTTCTTGTTGCCGGTTTGGGCCAAAACGTTTTCAAGCCGCCGGTCGAGGAAGTTCCAGGCGCCCATGTTTTCGGGCTCTTCCTGGCACCATGCGATTTTCGCTTTCGGAAAACGTGCCAGCTCCTGCGCCAGTTCCTTTTCGGGGAAAGGATAAAACTGTTCCAGCCGGATAAGGGCGAGATCGTCGATGCGTTTGTTTCCACGGGCGTCGTTCAGGTCGTGATAAATCTTGCCGCTGCACAGGATGACGTTCTTGATCGAATGATTTTTGGCCTGCGCGGCCGTCCGGTCGCCGATCACGGGCCGGAAAGCCGTATCGGGTCCCATCCACGCCATGTTGGAAACGCACCGTTTATCGTTCAGCAGCGCCTTCGGCGTCATCAACACCAGCGGCTTGCGTATGCTGCGCTTAACCTGACGCCGGAGAATGTGGAAATAATTCGCGGGCGTCGTGCATTGGGCGACTTGCCAGTTGTTTTCGCCGCACAGCTGGAGGAAACGCTCCAGCCGCGCCGAGGAATGTTCCGGCCCCTGACCCTCGTAACCGTGCGGTAAAAGAAGGACGAGCCCCGACAGGCGCAGCCATTTGGATTCGGCGGAGGCGATGAACTGGTCGATGATGACCTGCGCGCCGTTGGCGAAATCGCCGAACTGGGCCTCCCAGCACACGAGCGCGTCCGGCCCCGCGAGGGAAAAACCGTATTCGAAGCCCAGCACGGCCGCTTCCGACAGCGGGCTGTCGTGCACCTCGAAATCGGCTTGCATGGGGCGTATGCCGTTCAGCGGCACGTAACGCTGTTCGTTCGTCTGGTCGTAGATGATGGCGTGGCGCTGGGCGAACGTTCCCCGTCCGCAGTCCTGTCCCGACAGGCGCACGGGAATGTTTTCAAGCATCAGCGACCCGAACGCCAAAGCTTCGGCGGTAGCCCAGTCGATGCCGTCGCCGCTTTCCACCGCCGCGCGGCGGGCGTCCAAAAAGGCGGCGATTTTCGGGTGGATGTTGAACCCTTCCGGTTTTTGGCCGATGCGCCTTCCGATGTCGCGCAAAACGTCCAGATCGACGCCGGTCGGCACGTTTTCCGGGGCGGAGGACGACGAGGCCAGCCCGAGCCAATGACCTTCCAGCCAATCCGCCTTGTCGGGTTTGAGACCCGCCGACTCCTTGAGGCTTTTTTTGAAATCGTTTTGAAAAGAGCTGCCGATGTTGCTTGCTTCGGCTTCCGTCAACACGCCCTCGGACACAAGTTTTTTGGCGTAAATCTCGCGCACCGGCACGTGTTTCCGGACTTGCTCGACCATCAGCGGCTGCGTGAACGAGGGCTCGTCGTTTTCGCTGTGGCCGTGGCGGCGGTAGCACACGATGTCGATCACGGCGTCCTTGTGGAACTTTTGCCGAAAGGACGCCGCCATATGCGCCACGCGGATTACCGCTTCGACGTCGTCGCCGTTAACGTGGAAAACCGGCGACTGGATCATCTTGGCCGCGTCGGTGCAATAAACGCCGGAGCGCGCGTATTTCGGGCTTGTGGTGAAGCCGACCTGATTGTTGATGACGACGTGCACCGTGCCGCCGGTCGTGTAGCCCCGAAGCTCCGACAGCATCAGCGTTTCCGCCGCGATGCCCTGGCCGGCAAAGGCCGCGTCGCCATGGATCAGCAAGCCCATGATCTGGCGGCGCGCTTCGTCGTTGAGGGTCGCGCCCTGGGCGCATTGCTGTTGTTTGGCGCGGACGCGGCCCATCACGACGGGATCGACAAACTCCAGATGCGACGGGTTGGGCATCAAGGTCAGGCGCACCTTGTGGCCGCCGAATTCGCGGACGGTCGAGGTGCCCAGATGGTATTTCAGGTCGCCGGAGCCCTGGACGCTGTCGGGATAGGCGGGCGTTCCCTGAAACTCCGCGAAAAGAACGGGCAGGGGTTTATGAAGAAGGTTGGCGAGGATGTTCAGCCGGCCACGGTGCGCCATGCCGATAACGGCCTTTTGCAGGCCTTCGTGAGCGCAGCGCGCGATAAGCGCTTCCAGCGCGGGGATCAGGGCCTCGGCGCCTTCAAGGCTGAAACGCGCCGTGCCGGGAAACGCGGTTTGCAGGAATTTTTCAAGGCTTTCGGCAAAAGTGAGCCTCTCCAGAACATGGCTTTTGAAGGCCGGATCGAAGTTTTCGGCTTTTTGCGGCTTCTCAAAGCAATCCCGGATCCAGCGGCGCTGCTCGGGGTCCTGAATGTGCATGTATTCGATGCCAATGCTGCCGCAGTAAACTCTCTGAAGGCGCGTTATGATTTTTTGCAAGGGGGCCATTTGTAGGCCCAGCATCCCGTCGATGAAAATCGGCTTGGTGAGATCGTCTTCCGTAAAGCCGTAATTCCTGGGGTCGAACTCGGGGTGCGGCGCAAGCGGCGTCAGGTCCAGCGGGTCCAGTTTGGCGCGCAAATGGCCGCGAATCCGGTACGTCCGGATCAGCCACATCGCGCGGAGGCTATCCAGCGATACCGGGTCAGGTTCGGGCGCGTTCCGGGGCGTTTGAGGCCCGTTTTCGGAGATCGGCAAATCCCCTGGGGCCGAATCCTTCAACGACTCGAAAAAAGAGCGCCACGCCGGATCGACGGAATCCGGGTCTTGCGCATAGCGCGTCAACAACTGCGCGATATAGTCCGCGTTGGCGCTGTCAAGAAAAGGCACGTTTTCGGGTTTCATCGGATGAAGGGAATGCGAAGCCTATCTGTATAAGGCAATACGGCGGCAAAACAAAAAAGAATCGGCGCGACGATTCCGCGCCAACAACAAAACGCTCGCTTTTTCAGGGGTTAAAGGTTTTCCCGGTAAAGCCTGCCGGATTGCCGGAGGAGGGCGACTTGCTGGTCGATGAGCGTTCGCGTTTGCCCGATGCGCTTGTCGCGGATGCATGCCCTGAAGGCGGAAGCCGGATTCAAGGGCTCCGTTATATAAAAGTGCGCCTGGAGGCCTCGCGGCGTCAGCGTCTGGTGAAGAATGGCGGTCAGACCGGTCGCCAGAAGACCGGTCGCGCGGTCGCCCAGCGCCTGCTCGCCAAGTTGCAACAAACCTTCAAGCGCCTCCTCGATCGTTCCCGCGTGAACCGAGGTAATGACAAGGTGGCCCGACGTGGCGGCGCGGAGAAGCTGGTTGGCCGCGCCCGGCGTGCGGATCTCTCCCACGAAAATGTAACGCGGATGCCAGCGCAGGCTGCGTTTCAGCATTTCCGCCCACTCATGGTCTTCCCGGACTTCGACCTGGTAGCAATAGCCGTTTTTGCCGTGACGGCCTTCAAGGTTGTACTCGACGGGATCCTCGATGGAAAAAGCGACGCCGCCGAAACGGTCCAGATAATCGGCAAGCAGGGAACAGGACGTCGTGGTTTTGCCCTGGCCCGTGGAGCCGCAAATCAGAATCAATCCGTCGCGCTGCCCAAGATTCTGAAGGTGAGGCACCAGCGCGGGCATGAAGCCGAGTTTGTCCACCGTCATGGGAACGGCATTGATCTTTCGCAAGGCGGCCCACAGGAGGCCGCTGGCCGTTCGCGCTTTCGCGGCGCGCAGGCGGACCTTTTCGAAAGTCAGGCCCATTTCGTCTTCAGTAAAATTGTTGCGCAGATAATTCGCCAGATTGTTTACGGCATCCGTGTATTCGGGCGGAATGTCGATTTCCTGGTCGCTGGGCGGGTGTCCGGCGTACTTGCTGTAATGCGGCGCGGCATCGCCTTCAAGACAGATGTAAAGATCGACGAAATCGAGTTCGTGGAGTTTGCGCTGCTGCATGAGGTTCCTTATACGCTCGAAGATGTAAAATAAAAATTAAGTTTTAACCGGGACCTTTAAAAAAAGGATGGGCCAAGGCCTTGGGAAGGAAGCCTTTTCCCGAACCTTGGAGCGCGTAGAGTTTACCCTCCCCCGTAACTTTTTACCAGACTCCCGGCGATGAGGTACCAGCCGTCCACAAGCACGAAAAAGATGACCTTGAAAGGCATGGAAATGACCGAGGGCGGCAACATCATCATGCCCATGGACATGAGGATCGACGCGATGACCATGTCGATGATAAGGAACGGAAGGAAGATAAGAAACCCTATCTCAAAGGCCCGCCGCAGTTCGGAAATCATGAAAGAGGGGATGAGCGCGCGGAAAGGTACGTTTTTGTCCTTGAGTTCCTTGCCGCTCGCGTCGCGGCTTGTATCGATTTTGGCCAGCTCCAGAAAAAGGTCGAGGTCCTTGACGCGCGTGTTTTTGAGCATGAACCCGTGAAAGGGCTCGGCGGTGCGCGTAAAGGAAGTCTCTTCGTCCATTTCGCCGTTCATCAGGGGCTTCAGGCCGTCGTCCCACGCTTTTTCAAAAACGGGCTGCATGACGAACAGCGTCATAAAGAGGGCCAGACTGATAAGAACGATGTTCGGCGGCGTTTGTTGCACGCCTATGGCCGTTCGGGTGAAGGACAGCACGACGACGATGCGCGTAAAGCAGGTCACCATGACAAGAATAGAGGGCGCAAGAGAGAGCACGGTGATCAGCAGCGTCAGCTGCACGATGCGCGCCGTTGTGGTGGGGCCCTGGCCAAGATCGAGGCTGATGTTCTGGGCGGCGGCGGACAGAGGCAGACAAAAGAGGCCGGTCACGCAAACCAGCGACGCCAGAAGAAAAAGCCAGAAGGTCCTTTTTTTCATGGGATTGTTGCCGATTTTGCGCCGGGGGAAGGAGGGGGGAAAGGGCCGGCCACGACGGTATCCTGTTGAAGCCCGAGGAGAAGAAGGTGTTGGGCGTTGTCGCATTGAACGATGACCAGCCGCCGCCGCGCGTCCAGAGAGAGGCTTTCCACGACCTTGAGCCGCCTCGCCGTTCCGGGAATCGGAACGCTCCATCCTTTTCCGGCAAAGCGCTTAAGCCCCCACGCCAACAGTCCCATAAGACCTATAACGGTTGTTGCCGCAAGGGTAAAGCGGAACCAGGAAATGGTGTCTGGATCAGGATTGGGGATCATCGTTGGCCGATTCCGGACGTTGGCTGGCAAACGCGGCCTGAATCTTTCGCAGCTCTTTTTCGTAATCGCCCAAAAGTTCGATAAGAGCCGTCAGTTCAGGTAAAAAAACTTTCTGCAATTCGGGAGCGGCTTTTTGCACGGCCTGGCATACGCTCGATATGCGCTCGTCGACGCCGGTCATATCGACAATCTTGCCGGCCTTCAGCTGGTTTTCGGCGTCGCTGAAAAATTTCTGAAGAGATGAGAGTTCCTGAAGCGTATTCGGTTGGGTTTCATTATTCATGATCAAGGGCCTTTCGGGTCGGATAAGGAACAAGAGTCGGCGGGCGCAGGGTTGTCGTTAGCCTCATACACCTTGGCGAGTATCTCCGCCACAGCCACGATGGCTTCGCTGGGTATGGGTGTATCAAGTTCGAGTTGGGCAAGCAATTCGGCAAGATCGGCATCTTCGCGGACCTTAATGCCCTTGGCAAAGGCAATCTCCAGAATTTGCTCGGCAAGCTTTCCGCGTCCGGCCGCGACGATGGTGGCAGGATTTTCAGGGTTTTGCTCGTCGCCCTGAACGGCCACAGCGACAGGACGACCCGTGACCGGCTTCACCGGACGGATCGAAGGCGTCGGTTCTTGATTCTCGGACATGGCGGGAAGCCTAGATCATTACGCCTCCGGATGGGATCAAAAAAACCATGAACCGGCGAAAGGTCTGATTCCAAAGAGCTGAGGGAACGAATCGCTCGCTTTTTTAAACTCTTGTGGGCTAAAAGGCGCAAGAACCTTCGGGGTTACCTTGACTTTGTGGGTTTTTTTCCTTTTCGAAGCAACGATCTTGGCAAGAACCGGCGTGAGAGAAAAGGCGTTGTTAACTACTTGTTAAGAATTAAAAACCCACACTACCCTTTGGTCCTGCGAGTCTTTGTTATGCCGCCTAAAGGCCTGATGCGAAAGGAACGGTTATGGCTTCGACCGAGCCTACCCTTATTCGTTTGATGACGGAAAAGATGGCCTATCTGGGCCAGCGCCAAGCTGTTTTGGCACAAAACGTCGCGAACGCGAACACGCCCGGTTACAAGGCCAAGGACCTGACGCCGTTTTCGTTCAACGATGCGCTTCGCGAAGCCGAAGCGGGGATGAAGATAACCAACGCCAAACATATCCTTCCGGCGTCCATGGCCGGAGTCAATGCGTTGACGAAAAAAGCGCATAGTTACGAAACGGTTCCTTCCGGCAATTCGGTCGAGCTTGAGCAGCAGATGATGGAGGTGTCGGGCACGGCGATCGACTATCAGGCCGTCGTGGCGCTTTACCGCAAGTTTCAGGGGCTTATTCGTACGGCGCTCGGTAAGTAATTTTTGACTTCGAGCTTAAGAGTGAGATTATGTCTTCTTCCGATCTGAGCAGTGTGTTCGCGATTTCCGGCTCCGGCCTTCAGGCGCAGACCAGGCGCATGAAAGTTGTCGCCGAAAACATTGCGAACGCGGCGACGACGCCGTCGTCGCCTAACGAAAGGCCCTATCAGCGTCAAGTCGTGACTTTCAAGAATGAATTCGACAAGGCGCTCGGGGCTTACAAGGTCAAGGTTTCCGGCGTCAGGAAGGATAACAGCGGCTTTGTCAAAAAGTTCGATCCATCGCACCCGGCGGCGGATACCCAGGGCTATGTTCTTACGCCCAACGTCAAGCCCATCATGGAAAGCATGGACATGCGGGAAGCGCAGCGTTCCTATGAAGCCAATATGGGCGTGATCGAGGCTTCGCGCGCCATGCTGATGCGCACGATCGACATGATACGCTAAGGAGACCTGTCATGGTCATGAACATCGCCGACGCGCTTGCAGCCTACCGGCAGTCCGCCGGCAACGTTATTCCCGGCAAGGGCGGCGTTGCCGAAGCCGAAGGAAGCGGCTTTGCCGACACGCTGAAAGGTTTTATGGGCGAAGCCCTCGACAGCATGAAAGAAGCGGAAAAATCCGCGGCCTTGGGGACGGCGGGCAAAGCCAATCTGCAGGAAGTCATTATCGCCGTCAGCAGCGCCGAACTGATGATGCAAACGGTTGTGGCCTTGCGCGACAAGGTTATTTCGGCCTATCAGGAAATCATCCGCATGCCGGTGTAAGGCCCGGTTTCAGCAATATCCGTTCGCTTTAAACCATGCGATAGCGTCGGCAATGGCCTGTTCGGCGGAACTTGCCTTATAGTCAAGAGAGCGTTCGGCCTTGGCCGACGAGAAGAACATTTTTTTCTTCGCCATGCGCAAACCATCGACGGTTACGAAAGGCTCCTTTCCCGTGAGCAGGCCAACTCCTTCGGCGGCGTAGGCCAGAGGGAAAAGAATCGCGCGGGGAATTTTGACTTTAGGCGCGGAACGCCCCACTTGGCGCGCCACGGTGGCGAGTATTTCTCCCAAACCAAGATTTGTTCCGCCCAGAATATACCGCTCGCCGACCGCGCCGCGCTCATAAGCCAGCCAGTGGCCCATGGCGACATCGTTCACGTGGACGACGTTGAGTCCCGTGTCCACATAAGCGGGCATGCGTCCTTTGGCGGCCTCCACGATAATGCGTCCCGTGGGCGTCGGCTTAAGATCGCGCGGGCCGATGGGCGTCGAGGGATTGACGATGACGCACGGAAGACCGCGTTTTCGAACCAGCTCCTGCACGGCCTGTTCGGCCAGAAACTTGGACCGCTTATATGTGCCGATCATGTCGGCCAGCGTCACAGGCGTGTCTTCGTCCGATAGAGTGCCGTCCGAAAAGCAGCGCAGCGTAGCGACGGAACTTGTGTAAACGATGCGCCTGACGCCCGAGGCCAGAGCGGCTTCCATCAGCGCGCGCGTGCCGTCGATGTTGATACGGTTCATGGACGCAGCGTCGGGAACCCAAAGACGGTAATCCGCCGCGACGTGAAACAGGGCGTCGCAGCCTTCAAGAGACCGGGCGTAGGAATCCGGCTTGCCAAGATCGCCCTCGACAATGTCGATATTTTTTAATCCTTCCAGATTGCGCCGGTCGTTGTTCGGGCGCGTCAGAACGCGCAGGCGATGCCCCTTGTCCTGAAGTACGCGCGCCACGGCGGCGCCGACGAAACCGGTCGCGCCGGTGATGAAGGTAAGCGGTTCGCTCGTCATGAGGCCGTTATAGCGCCGCAGAAGAGCTCGCGCAACGCAAAGAGCGGCCTATTCCCGCGTTCCGTTCTCGCGATGACTTTCGATCAGGGCGTTTTCCTGCGTCCGTATTTTTTGAACGATGGCGGCGGCATTTTCGCCGCCTTTGCCGCCGCGCTGCGTGACGAGAACGAACTCCACGTTTAACGGTTTTAGGGAAAACCGTTGGCGGCTGACCCGATAACGCTTGTACCCTTGCGTAAACGCTGTGGTGGCTCCCGTGCGGCAGGCGGCGCGCACGAGGGCTTCAAGCGGTATGTTGCCGTCGGTGCTGTAGCTCGTCAGGGTCCATTTTGACGTGAGCCTGTCCAAGAGCTCTTCGTAGGCGGAAAGCGCGTCGTTCTTGTGATTGTATTTCGAGCGCCGCTCGGTGCGCCAGTCGGTGCGTATGGCCGCTTTGTTGCGTTCGCCGATTTTACGCGGCAGTTCCGGTTTGTCCCATAGAGCGATGCTGTTGAGAACGTGATAATTCGAGCCGTAAGGGTGCTGGTTATAGGGCGGATCGATGTAAGCGATGGAAGGCCCATTGACAGGACAGTCTTTGGCGAGACGGGTGGCTTCGAGGCGGAAGACCTCGTTTTTGCGCCCGTTGTCGTAAAAGACGGCCGGAGCAAGCGTTAAATGCGACCTGATCCGGTAAAGAGCCGTGCCGGTCTGGCCGCCCCACCCGTTATGAAAGCCCTTAAAAACGCCGGACGTATTGCTAGTGTAACACGCCTGATAGAGCAGGGGCGCAAGAAGACAAGCCGACTGTTGGGCATCGATCTCACCGTTTTCCTGCCACATACGGATCTTTTCCCTTATGGCGTCGAGCCGTTGGCCGTTCACGCGCGTATAGAACAGCCGGTCCTTTCCAATGTCGTAATGTTCGTCGTCGTCGGGACAAAGATGCTGGGTAACCCAGCCGTTAAGCGGACGAAGCCGGTTCAATTCGTCCAGGACCTGCCGGTACGATTTTCCATACTGATAAACGGGCGGCGCGTTCTGACCGATGTAGCATTTGTTGATTTGTTCGGCGTAAGGTTCCCAGTCGTTGGCGACAACCCGGAATCCTTTTTTCTTGGCGAAACGCGCCACGACGCCGCTGCCGGAAAAGAGATCGAAGAAGGTGGAAGTCAGCGGATCGAGACCCGTCGACGCTACGGCCGTGCCGATCAGATGAAGCAGTTTTCTCTTGTTCCCGATATACGGGATGAGCTGATTGAAAACAAAAGCATCCGTCTTCGATGCCGCGTGCTTTTTTGGCTCGTATAAGGGATCAAGCATGGGAACAGAGGGAAAGACCGGGGAAGAGGTCTTCTATATAGGCAAAAGATCGCGGAAAATCCATGGGTTGGCTGTCCGGCAGGCGCCTTAATTTCGGTTAACGAAATATCAACCCAACTCATTCTTAACTCGTTAAAGCAGGGATCAGGTGCCGGAAACTCAAAAGCCGGAAAATCGTTTTTTGGCAGAGGCATAGAGCATCTGCAGGGGCACAAAAAATCGGTCGGCATCTTATCGTCTGTTCAGAATTTCAGCTTCCGCATCGGCGGCGGCGCGTTTTTTGCTGTGGGGGATAAAGTGGGGTTGTGGCGTTACGGCGGAAGCATAGCAGCGCTAACACTGGTCCTGCTATCGGGCGGATGTTCGGACATACCCGTGCCTCTGGCCAAACCGACGACGGGCCGCGCGCCTATGGTTGCGGAAGTGCCTGAAGCCGACGAAACGGTTCGCGGGGCCGAAGATCCGCCTATCGTAAACCTGAATCTGAAATCGCGCCTTCGCGAGCGACGCCTTACGCGCACCGAAGACTTGCCGGGCAATATTGTCGTGCCCTCGACCAATCTTAACGCCGTGCCCGTGACGACGGCGCTGCAAGCTGTATTGGCCGGGACGGATGTATCTCTGTCCTGGAATACCGGCGCTTTCGACGACAAGCTCGTTTCGGTTATTAACCTGAGCGGTCCTTTGCCGCGCGTGGTGGATAAAATTTGCAACTCCGCGAAAGTGTTCTGTTCCTACCGCCACGGGTTGCTTGAGCTGAAGGAAAAAGAAACGTTCGTCATCGAACTGCCGGCGGTGCCGTCCAAATCGGCAGGAACGGGCGCGGCGTCAAACTCGATGGCCGACGCGATCAGCGAACTCGCCGGCGAAAAGGTCAAGATCGATCAGCAGGGGGGCAACCTGATTTATACGACGGATGTCGACGGTCAGGAAAGCATTCGCGAATACCTCGACCAGTTGCGCAACGGCCGTCCGCTGATCGTCATGCAGCTTTACATCTGGGAGGTCAATCTCGACAAGGAAAACGGGGCGGGCATAAACTGGAACAACTTCAAGTTCGACGCGCTTGGCGGCGCCTTGCAAAACGCCGTGCTCACGGGCAGCACGGCGTTTACCAGCATTTCGTCGCCGGGCGTAAGTCTGGGCGCGAAATTCAGCGGCCACGTGGACGCCGAGACGGTCATCAAATTCCTTGCAACGCAAGGACAGGTCCAGACGATAAGCAGCCCGCAACTTACGTTTGTTTCCGGATCGAACGCCGAGTTTCGCGTTGGCGGAAAGCAAAAATATATCTCGGAAATTGGCCAGTTGACGTCGAGCAACGTGTCGGGATCGACGAACACCAACACAAGCGTCGGCAACAACACCATTTCCACCGACACGATCGAAACGGGACTGACGATCGAAATTGGGGGATCGTTCGAAAGCGGCGTGATTTCGGCCATCCTCGAACTCACGACCCAGGATCTGATCAGTTTGAATCCGACGTCGACGACTGCGACCTCCAGCACCAATTCCATGATTATCGACTTGCCGGAAACGTCGGAGCGCAAGGTGTCGACGACGCTTCGGGTTCGGCCCGGCGACAATCTGGTTCTTGCGGGTCTTGTTTCGTCGCGCGACACGAATACGCGCGACGGCATTCCGACGCCTTTCGGGGTTAGCCTCCCGACGTCAACCAGCGACGCGCTCGAAAACAACGAGCTTGTCATTCTGGTCAAGCCTTCCGTCGTTCTGTTCACGGATGCGCCTGAAGAAGAAAAGCCGAAAGAGAAAGAGCCGGAACGGCCTATGCCGCCTCTTGACGCCGTCGTGATCGATAAAGACGGCGCGAAAGTATTGAAGCTTCCCGATGCGGAGGCCCAGCCCATCACTCCGTACTACACGGCGCCGGCGGCTATGGCGCAGCCCTATCAGGGGTTTACATCGCCATATGCGGCGGGGCCTTTCTCTTCCGGCGAGGAGAGTGCGCCCGTGGATAAAAATCTGATGCAAAGGGGTTTTAGCAGCGCTTTTGAAGATGTGGGCGCATTCGGGGCCGATTCAATGGCGGGAGACAAGCCGTGAAGGAATTTTTCAATAAACGCTTGTTATGGTTTGCCGCAATTGTCCTGTCCGCTTTCATGAGCTTTCCGGAAGCGCCGATGGCCGCGCGCGAAGCGGCTTTTGTGAATCCGAACGCGGGCGGCAAATCCAGCGTGGGCAGCGATGCGATTGTCGTGGAGCCAAGGGGCGATATCGATACCGGCGAATCCATCGTTGGCGTAGCGCGCCGCCTGACCTTGTACTTCTCGAACCAGTCCGGCATGCCTGTCGAAATTGAGAGCCTCAGCGTCAATAACGACGGAAACGTCGAAAACAATGTTGTCAGCGACGACTGTTCCAGGGAAAAGGCCCTTGCTGCGGCAAGCCGTTGCGCCGTCGTGATCGACATAACGCCTTCGACGGCCGGCTCGTGGACGGCCGAAGTCATGCTGACTCACAAGGGAACGGGGCGGATCGCGCGCGCGAAGCTGTCGGGAAGATCGAAAAGCCAATCGTCCGTCGATAAGAGAGAGACCGGTTTTTCGTTGAGCACGAAAGATACAAAGCCTATCGATTTTGGAACGATCGAGCCGGGCATTGGACGTGTCGTGCGAACGGCGCTGATGATCAACGACAGCCCCGAGGATATCGTCCTTTTGTCGATCGACGTCATCGCGGCGGAAAACGGGCTTGAACGTTTGGATCAGGGTTGCGTCCTCGATATGGAGCTCAAGCCCGGCGAGTCGTGCCCGGTAACGCTGGTTTGGAAACCGGAGACGCGAGGGCTCGTTTCGACGGATCTCATCATTCGTCACAGCGGCAAGCTCGGTTTCGCGGTTATTCCGTTGCGCGGCGTCGCCAAGGAAGATCCGAAAGCGGCGAAGGATGTCGCGTCTTCACGCGACGTTAAAGGAAAAGGCGGTTCTGCCAGCGTGCCGCCGCCTGCCTTGACGACGGCGGAAGAACTCGAAAAAGCGGTCGGCGGCGCCATTCCGCCCGTCTCTTCGGACGCCGTATCGACGGCCTCTTCCCCAGGCTCGGGGGCGAGAAGCGCGCGCTTTCGTTTGATCGGCACGGTCGGCAATCGTGCGGTGCTGCTCAAGCCCGACGGCGAAACGGTTGTGGCCGAGATCGGCGAAGAAGTTACGTCTTCGGAAGGATCGGTTGCCAAGGTTACAAAAGTAATGGCGAAAAGCGTCGAGGCGTATATCGACGGGACCAAAACCAGCCTGACTCTCGAAACGGCCTCCGAATTGACAAGCAAAGCGGCGAAAAGCGGCTTCAGGTCCGGTTCAAAACGGCAAAGTTCGTCACGAGATTCCCTCCTCACGGGTGGTGCGGGCAAGTAATGAACGAGACCATTCGTCCCAACGAAACGGCAACGATAGACGAGGCGATTCAGGTGCCGCAGCGGCACTATGAGCTTGCGCTGGCGGAACAGGCGATGCGCCGTTCATCGGGACGTTATTTGACGATCGAGGAGATTTTAAGGCGCAACGGCTTCATGACGGATCTGGCCTCCGCCTCGCGCGCCAAGGCGCGCGGAGGTTCCCGCGAAGATCTGACGATGCAGGCGCTGCGTCTTTACGTGTCGGTGGCCAACCAAACGGCTATGGGAGTCTGCTTGCTGGAGTTGCGCGATGGCGTTTTGCGCATTGCCGTCGGCGACAGGGTCGACGACGCCGACTTGCTGCGCATCACTAACGCGTTGCATCGCGCCAATCGTGACGTCCTGAAAATCGAAATCGAGCCGTGGGACCGTGCCGAGCTGGCGCGGCTGATGCGCGAACAGAGCGAGGTTGCCGGCGAACGCCTGTTGCGCGTTTTCGCAACGTTGTCGAGAGATTCGGACGATGCCACGCTCATCGAGCAATCGGTCAACGACATTCTGGCCGAAGCGCTGCAAACGCGCGCTTCCGATATTCATTTGTCTCTGCAGGAAGACGACGCGCGTTGCTGGATCCGGTACCGCATCGACGGCGATCTTGTCTACAAGCACCTCATTCCGCATCGCGTGATGGCGCCTATCGTAACGCGCATCAAGACGGACTCGAAAATGGACGCGGCGGACCGCCAGCATCCCCAGGACGGCCGTCTTGCCTATGAATGGCAAGGCCGCATGATCGACGTTCGTGTCGCGGCCTTGCCGGTGGCGCCGTCGGGCGAGAAACTGACCCTCCGCCTTCTCGACCGCGAAAACCTGCGCAGTTTCGACGAGCTTTTCACGCATTCGCCGTCGGTTGCCGAAAGGCTTCGCAAGGCGGTTCACGGCTATACGAAGGACGGCGGCCTGATCGTGGTGAGCGGTCCGACCGGATCCGGTAAATCGACGACGCTATACGGCATCATTCAGGAAATCGACAGGTCTTCTCGCGCGGTGTATTCGGTTGAGGCGCCCGTTGAATACGACATGCCGCTCGTCGATCAAACGTCGGTAACCGACAATTCGGCCAACACCATCGCCGACATCATACGGGCGCTCATGCGCCACGATCCGGACGTGATTATCGTCGGCGAAATGCGCGACGGCGACACGGTTGAAGCGGCTTTGCGCGCGACCGAATCGGGCCACTTGGTCATTACGACCGTCCACGCCGTCGACGCGTTGCACACGCTGGACCGCATCGACGGCTTTCTCACCTCGGCCTACCGGACCAGCGGTTTGTACATTTTAGGTCACGCGCTGATCGGCAGCTTGTCACAGCGTCTCGTTAAAACGGTATGCCCGGCGTGCCATAAAACGAAACCGGCCATCGAGATTTTCGAAGATGAAGGGCGTTGCGCCGATATAGGCGTGGCGCCGGATGAAAAACTTGCCGTGGCCCAAAAAGGCGGTTGCGATTTGTGCAATTTCAGCGGCTTTTTGGGCCGGACGCTGGTTCTGGAGGCGATCTTTCCGCCGGAAGACCAGGCCAGCCGCCGCGCGATCACGGAAATGATGGTGTCGAACGTGACATCGTCCGTTGTGGAAGTCCCCGGCACTCTGTTCCTTCCCCGGCGTGAGTCGATCCGCGATCTTATCCGCCGCAACGCCATCGATGCCAACATGGGAGCGGCGCTGATGGTTGAAGAAGCCGCGTCCCGTCAGGGACGGGGCCGGTAGGAGGGGCGATGAAACTCTTTCATGCCCGTTTTGCGCAGCCGACACTGGGAGGAGCCATCGAGATATTGGAGGACGACTTCTACCTGCCGGATGTCCGTTCCGTGCGCCGACAGCTGCGGGGCAAAGGACTCTACCCGATCAACATTCATGAACTCAAGCCGCCTCTTTTCGAATGGATGGATGTGCGTTCGCGCGCATGGCAGCTCCAGTTGTTAAGGGCGCTCCGCTTTCAAACGGCCACCACGTCGGCGGGTACCGCCTTGCTCAATATCATCGAGGGAGAACAGGATTCGCGACGCCGGCTTGCGTTTTTGCCCACGCGCACCGTGCTGAAAGGCGGCGGCTCTTTTTCCGAAGCGCTGAGGGAGTTGAAGCTTTTGGACGCGGCGACGATGGCCATCATTACGGCAGGCGAGCGCGCGGGCGACCTCAAAGGCGTTATTCAGCACGCCATCGAGCACGTTGAGCAAAAAGGCTCTCAATACAAGGCGTTGACGGCGGCTCTCAGCTGGTTCTCGTTCGATTTGATCACGATCATAGGCTCAATCTGGGGAACCCAATTCGGCTTCATCCCCTATTTAAAAGCGCAGGGTACTAAAAGCACCGAACCGGGTGCGGTCGAGAAATTCGAACGCGGAATCAATCTTGTGACATGGGTCAACGGCACGCTACTTATTCTCACGTCCGCGATCATTCTCGGCTCCGCGTTTTTGGGCGTTTCTTACTGGTTGAACCGTCATAAGCCCGAACATTTTACCGCCCGCCTGATGATGAAATTGCCCGTTTTCTCCGTTTACCTGCGCAATGTGAGCCTCCAGGACACATGCAAGCTAATGGCCCGGCTCTTGCGCGGCAAGGTGCCGTTGGCCGACGCCCTGAAAATCATCATTCAAAGCACGGTTGAACCGGCGGCACGAACCTATTGGCGCGAAAGCGAGAACAGGGTCATGGCCGGTGTCGAACCGGCCAGGGCTCTGGCGCGGTGGCCGTTGAGCAAGGCGGAACGCGACCAGATCGTGACAATACAATCGGTGGACCAGATTGCAGAGGTCTATGAATCCATAGCCGAAGAACGTATGTTGATGGCGAAAGCGGATCAGCGCAAACTGATCAAAATGGGCGTTTTTTCAATGATGGCCTTAGCGGGGGTTACGGTGCTTACGACGATTTACCTTCTCATGTTGCAGAACCAGAGCTTTCTCAACAGTCTTAGCGAATTGCGTGGAGGGTGATCATGGCCAGGGATTTCGACGCCGGTTCGGAAACGGGAAAGGAACCTCGGCCGTTCGGTCTCGAACAGAAGCCCGAACCCGTCAAAACATTGCCGCCTGTGGAAAAAGTGGGAGATCTTAACAAAGACTTTAGCGACGATAGCCCGACGGATAGACGCCCGCCTGATATGAAGATGGCGGAAACCGGTTCTCCTCAACCAACAATTCAGGGCGCGAAGCTGTCATATGAAAAAACGGTGAACGACCTTATGGCCGGCCTGAACGATGAGGGGGCCTCCGTTTCCAGTTCGCTCGTGCAGGAGCTTATGGGCTCCATATCGGCCATGGGCGAGTATTACTTCCCGCCCGAGCTTATCGGCGGTTGTTGTCCCCGCGTGGCGGGAAACGAGCAGGAAATTGTCTGGAACGCGGCGGCTGAAGCCTGCGACAGCGAACGCATCCATGTTGTCTGGCAAGCCAGGGGCGACAAGATATGGTATCTCGCCGTGCGTTCGTCGGAACTGGCTTCGCATCCGCGCACATGGTGCCCGTTTGCGTCCTTGCTGCCCGGCATGAAAGACGCCTCTTCGCCGCCAGTATGTTACACATATTACAGCGACGAAGCGGCTACGATGATGACGGTTTCGGCCGATGGCCTGCAAATTCACCGGGGCACAGCCTCGATGATGCGCGCCAAGGCCGATCGCACGGCCCGTTCGCTGGACAACGCGCAGGTTATAGAGCTTGTGCCCGACAGGATTGAGAAACTTACGCCGGTGCCGTGGTTCTCGCTCTCTCTTTTCGAGGACCGCGCGCGCCGTATTCTGGCCGCCTTTTCGGTTGTCAGCGCCATATCGATTGCCGGGCTGGCCCTTTTCGTCTGGTTCGTCGCGACTATGGCCATGGTGGCGGCGCACACCGACAAGGCTGAAATCGAGGCCCGTTCAAGCGAGAAATCGCTTCTTCTGCTGCAGAACGTCCAGGCCATTCGCGCGAGCCCCATGCGGGAGCAATTGGCCAAATTCGCCGAACTCAACGACGGGTTGCTGATGTTGAACGGCTATCTGGAAATATATCAAATCAGCAAGAATAAAGTCTCGTGGCGCGCCGTGGTGCCGCCCAACATAACGTCGGATCGCATCAACGATATTGGGGGGCGTACGCTTGATACCACGCAGCAAGGGGTTGTGATCGGCAATGGCGGTGAAGCCGCAAGCCTGGGCAAAAAGAAATGACGGCGCGAAGGAGAGACCGATGAAACTGGATTTGCAAAGCATAGGCAAGTCGTTCGCGCCGAGCCTAATGGGACGGGCCGTTCGGGCTTTCGACAGCGCCACAATGGTTGTCGTTTCCGTGTGTTGGGGCGGCGCGATATTGGTTTTGTTGTTTACAATTTATACGATCAATTTGACGATGACAGCCAAACGGGAATCGCTCGAGGCGGCGGCCAAAGAGCCAAGTTTGCCCAAAATCGTCAACAAAAAACCCGTAAAGGACGAACTAAAACCGTTTTTAACGCGACTTCAAAGGCTGTTCCCGGAAATATCGTTTGTTCTGGGCAGGGACCAGACGCTGGTCGTTATGACTAGCGATGCCGGCAATTTCCGACTTTGGCTGACGGTGTTGAGCTACATCGACACTATGTCGCCCCAGTACCGCTGGGGATTGAAGGACTTTTGCGTGGGCATGGCCTGTGAGAAGGGAATCCCCATGAAAGCCGTCCTTACGGCCGAAAAGATTTCCTTTTCGGCAACAGAAGAGAAAAAATAACGCCCGAGTCGCATGTGGTTTTTCGATCATCTGTTGACTTTTTATCGGCATTGCTGCTTTATCAAAAGAATCAACCTGTTAATCTTGGTTTGTTTCCTATTTTGCGTCGATGGTTACTCAAGTATTGCCGGTCTTATTCCCTTGTTTCTGTAAGCTTAGAAACGGGGAATGTGACAAACGGCAAGATGTCGCGGTCTGGAAATAGTTGCTACGGGGGATCAACATGAAGCTTATGCCTACAAGTGGGAGTGATATTCGTCCTGGCTCGGACGCCGGCATCGCCATCGGACCGATACTGTTCATCATTGCGGTTTTGGGCATTCTCGCAGCAGCCATTGCGGCGGGCAGCGGATCCTTTACCTCGGGCACGGCGCAGGAAAGCAACCGCACCAAGGCGGCGGCGATTATCGAGATTGGCCAGAACCTGAAAATCGGGTATGAGCGCGTGGCGTCTTCGCTCAACGCAACAACGGGTGCGGATTTCGACGCCATCGTCATCAACGAAAACAACACTTCGGACACGGTGGACCTGTTCTCGCCGATCGGCGGGGGCATATCGGCGCCATCCGTCACGATGGCCAACGATCCCTCAAGCGACGTCTGGTATTATCCGGTCATCGACGTGCCAAAAATCGGCACGGGAGCGGCCGGCGGGGGCAACAAGGTGGCCATGCTTCAGGTTTCGGCTGGCGTATGCGACGAAATCAATTACCGCGCGAACGCGATTGCTGTGCCCTCGACCCCTGCGGAAGCGGGATATTCGCCTGACGGAACGGGGGCGGGCGCCGATCTTGGCGATTTAACGGACAGCGTGACCGAGAACGACGGCGCGAACTGGCCGACGCGGCTGCAAGGCAAGCCTACGGGCTGCGTGCACAACAACTCGTCCGGCACGCCGGAGGGTTATTTCTTCTATCAGGTCATCGGCATACGCTGATTTCTAACGCATCAAACCCGGAATTTAACGCCGGTCAAAGGGACTGGCGAGACGGGGACCTTTTGTATAAGATTCCGTAAAAGCATTTGTTTGAAGGAGAATGATATGTCGGCGGCTTCATTTGATGACGATCGGGACGGATCGATATGGTTCGACGGCGAGTTTGTGCTCTGGCGTGAAGCGCGAATTCACATTCTGACGCATGCGTTGCATTACGGCAGCGCCGTTTTTGAAGGCGAGCGCGCCTATAACGGCAAGATATTCAAGATGCGCGAACACACGGAACGCCTGCTGCGTTCGGCGGAATTGCTCGATTACAAAATTCCCTACACGGCCGAAGAAATCGACGCGGCCAAAATTGCGACGCTAAAGACCAATAACCTGAAGAACGCCTATGTGCGCCCGATTGCCTGGCGCGGGCCCGAGACGCTGGGCGTTTCGGCTCTTCAGTGTTCCATCCATCTGGCCGTCGCATGCTGGGAATGGCCGTCCTACTTTTCGCCCGAGGCCCGGGCGAAGGGCATCAAGCTGATGATGAGCCCCTGGGCGCGACCCGCGCCCAATACGGCGCCGACGGCGGCCAAGGCGGCGGGCCTCTATATGATCTGCACGATCAGCAAGAACATGGCCGAGCAGAATGGCTTCAGCGACGCCCTTATGCTGGACTGGCGGGGTCAGGTGGCCGAAGCGACGGGCGCCAATTTCTTTATGGTCAAAGACGGCCTGTTGATAACGCCCCCGGCCGAGTGCATCCTGAACGGCATTACGCGGCTGACGGTTATGGACCTGGCGCGCGCCAAGGGCATCAAGGTGGTCGAGCGCGCCATCAATCTGGACGAGGTCAAGGACGCGGACGAGGTTTTCGTGACCGGCTCGGCGGCTGAAGTGACGCCGGTGGGCCAGATCGGCGACTGGCCGTTTACCCCCGGCCCGGTTACCGCCCAGCTGGCTGAGGCGTATGAAAAGCTGACGCGCGAATAAGGTTAATTCGCGTTACCTTTAACAGGTCCATTTCCGTGCCGGAGAGAAAGAAAAAACCGCCGTATTTTAATTAAAAACTTCTTAATCTTTAGGCAAGAAAATGGGTATAACGGGTAGAAAAGGGCCCGAGGATTGCTTGCGGGTATTGAGGGCAGACATTTGAAATATTTTATCAACTTTTCCCGGTGCAGGATGCAGAAGGGCGCGCGTAAAAGGGCCCCCGGACAGGGAGAAAAAGAATAATGATCGCCACGCGGGACGATAAAAACGACAAGGGACCGAAAAAGCGCTCGATCCTCGGCCTGTTGTTCAACCCGGAATTCGGAAGCGACATCAAGCCGATCGGCGAAAGCGTGGGCATGTTCGTGCGCCTGGTCGCCATGATCTTCGCGATGAACAAACTGTTTCCCAAGGATCACCCGGCGTTGCGGGGCGATCCGTCTGCGCGCCTCACCATGCGCGACGTCGTCGCGACGGCTTGGCGCGGTCTGTCCTTCACGCGCGATGGGCTGCCGCAAGTCGTTATCTTTATTGCCGTCGTGGGCACGCTGATTTTCTCCGCGCTGCTGATGTTGACGGCCTTTTTTTCCCTGTTCGTGGGGCAGGCGCGCGCGGCGGGCGGCATGTTCGACGACGCCGGGCAATACGACTGGGGCAAGAACTGGATCGAATATATTTTCCTCGGCACGCCCTTCACGGCTCCAGGAGACAGCAGCACGAGCGTTTCGGATACAACCGATGTCCAGGATGCCCTGAAATCGGCGCTTGCCTATTACAGCGGCGGCATTCTTGTTTTTGCGGGCGTCATTCTTCTCTACCACCTGATGAGCATGGTGGCGGAAACGGCCCATTCGGGCAAGGTTATGGGCCAGCGGGCGAACCAGATATGGGCGCCGGTCCGCCTTGTCGTGGCGATCGGCCTTTTGGTGCCGATCGCGGGCGGGCTTAACAGCGGCCAGTATATCGTCATCCAGATGGCGAAGTGGGGGTCCGGGCTTGCAAGCCAGACGTGGAGCCGTTTCCAGACGGCGCTGAACAACACGTCCACCGGCTCGACGCAGGCGGGCTCGCCTTCGAACATTCAAATTTCCCCTAACGTCAGAGACGTCGCCCTCGGCATGATCAGCAATTACGCCTGCATGATGATTTACAACGATTATTGGGATCGAAGCGGCTTGGGGGACGAAGCGGAATATGCGATATACAACCCAACATCAAGCACAAGCGGCACATACTATTTTGGCAGTATGGAAAGCGGAAAACATAAATACTGCGGCGGTTATATAATAAATCCAATTCCTACCACGCCCTATAGCCCTATTTATCAAGCTCAGCAGGATGTCTTTAACAACTATAAAGAAAGGTTTTTGGAACTGGCCTTTAACAATTACAAAAGATACATCCCGGAAGATCCCGAAAGCCTAGTAGACCAGGATATGAACAATGAAGAAGTTGCCGAATTACTTACATCTTTTGAGAATGACTTAAAAAGCAATGTTCAATCTGCCTTGGCACAAGCCGATTTGGATGCTGTGAACGCAGGCGAAAATTTGTCGAATCCTCTTTTTTCGGAAGGAGGATGGATGTCAGCGGGCGCATGGTTTAACACCATTATGCGTTTGCAGAGCAACCGGCAGAGCAGCATCTATGGATCTCTGCCAAGGGTTGTAAAGCCGGGTATCTTTGAAGCCGAAAAGGAAGTGAAGGCCAAAGGAGGAAAAATTGATTCGTCAGATCAAAGAACCATTGAAGCGCTGAGAAAATTTAACGCATGGATGCAATATTCGGGCGAAACACCATCGACGGCCTCCGAGCAAGCCTTAAACATTTCGCATGAAAGTATAGCAAAACGAATTCTCGATTCTGTCAACCCTATAGAGTTCTTATTCTGGCTTGTGGATACGGCCGGTCAAACGTTTAATCTATGGGGCAGCAACGGAGAGTTGGCCATCAAGTTTGACAAAACTAAAAACCCGCTTTCAGAAGTGGCTGCTTTTGGACAAAACAACTTGAATCTGGCGACATGGTTTCTTACCGCGGCAGGCGTTCTTCAAGTAGCGGCAGCGGCTACGGATAGTAATGCAGTCGGAAAGTGGATTACCTTTGGACTTGCCGGCGGTCTTGCCAAAGGGATGGAGTTTTTGTCGGCGATCCTTCTTATTTTTGCCACTATTTTCTTCCTCACAGGGATCTCTCTTGGATTTATGCTGCCTCTTTTTCCGTTTGTTCGTTTCTTTTTTGGCTCGTTGACATGGATCATCGGCGTTTTCGAGGCGGTGGTGGCCGTGCCGCTTCTGGCTCTGGCCCACTTGAATCCGGAGGGCGACGGCCTTCCCGGCGCTTCGGCGCGGGGGGGCTATTATTACGTTCTGAACGTTTTTCTGCGGCCTGTGCTGATGGTCTTCGGCCTTGTGGCGGGCTTTCTTTTGTTCATGGTGGCCGTTAGTTTCCTTAATTCCGTTTTCATCATTGCGGCAAAAGGAACGGGCGCTTTTGCTGGGCCGCTACCCACGCTGGCAAAGATATTCTTCACGGTCATTTACTGCGGCCTTGTGTATATTTGCGCCAACAATTGTTTCAAGGCCATCGGCATGTTCCCGCAACAGGCCTTAAGATGGCTCGGTTCGGGCGGCCATGAGGAAAAAATGGGCGATACAAGTACGATGAGTGCTGTTCTCGGCGGTGTGTCGACGTATCTTGTCAATCAAGGTATGCAGAACATTGCTGGAGCACCGTCTAAAATGCTTGGTGGTTCAGCAGGGGCAAAGAAGCTTGCAGAGGATAAACAGGATGCGTTGAACGCCCAGCTTGTGGGCGCAGACAGGCACGACCAAGCCATGCTTGCGCAAAATTTCTCCGCGGGAATAACGCCGGGCGAATACGATCTGGCAAATGAGGTACCGGTAACAACCACGGCTGCCCTGCAACCTACGAACAGACCCGATATCGATAGCAATCCAAAGCTGCTTCTTGCGACCCGTGTCGAGGAAGAGGCGAGGCATCGTTTAAAGGACCTCAGAAGACTGCCCGGTTATGATGCGGCGGCGAAAACGAATCTTGTCCGCCAAATAACAGCCCAATACCGAGACAGTCATATTGTGCCGCATGGGCTTAACGAAAATGAAATCGTCTCGAGCGTTGACAATAAATTGTAGTAAAGCGGGAAGAGTTTTTCCGCAACCCGTGCAGATCCGGTGTCGATGCGCCTACCTATTGCCTGAATTCTTCGGCCAAAAATTCAAATAGCCCCGAGCTGTTGAGGTTTTGTTTGAGAGGCGGGGCCTGTTTTAGGTCTGTTTGCACTTTTCTTTTCTGGGACCGCTGGCTTGTCTTCCTCAACAAGCTCACAGCGTCCAATGTAGTTTTTCTGTTCGTCTGTAACAGTCCATGTCCTGAAAACATAACGTTTGTTGTCGTCGAAGCAAACGACACAGGAAAAATGAGGCATCCAGATCGTTTCGTTGTTTCCGCTGCCGGGCAAGCCTTTCGTGATGTGCGGCTTGAAATTGATCTTGAAACAATTCTTGTTGCGCGCGCCGGGCGCTTTCATGATGCCTCGGCGGTCGAGATCGGCATAAACGCTTTTCGCAGTGACCGGATCGTCTTTCAGGGGCATCACGTCAACAATGACGGGTACGCTGACGCGTACCGTGGCGCCGTGTTTTGAGCCAATATTGGTTTTGGTATCCTCAACATTGAGTTCATCTGGCCTCGCCGAACGATTGCCTCGTGAAGCTGCCAGTACGGCAAGTCTTTCATGGGAAACCCTTGAAGCATAATCCTTGATTGCTTTCGGCGCGTTTGTTTGAAAAACTTCCATGGCCGCGGACTGATAAGCCGTCGAGATGCTTGCCTTATATTTTTTGTATGGAAGATTATAAATCCGATCGACATCCTTAACTCTTACATAAATAAGTAAGGGGAGCGCGATAATAAGAGAAGAAATAACGATCTTTCTTATTATTTCTGCCCTTATTGCTTGTCTTTTTTTTTCCTCTTCAGCAATTTTCTTGATCTCATCAGGAGTGGGGCTTCTCTCTTCAGCCTCTGATACAGGAGGAGAGGTTCTTTCGCTCATATCAATCTCCTTGAAACGTTGTGTCTTTGATTATGCCTAGAGCCTATTCCCATTAGGTTGTCCCATATCCTGAGTTTGCAAGATAGTTGGAACATTCGGCGGGAGAGAAAGAGTCGAGAAGGCTGCCGATGGCATCCCAAAGAACATCAACAGTTCTTGCAGC
>Ga0302247_1000893_pt1 | contig 25151 bp, 21 predicted proteins | sample AAG_UR_Ile_MG_FD_193529 | JGI IMG/M metagenome (GOLD analysis project Ga0302247, IMG submission 193529) | Enriched activated sludge microbial communities from anaerobic digester in WTTP, New Holstein, Wisconsin, United States - AAG_UR_Ile | ecosystem: Engineered > Bioreactor > Anaerobic >...
GTCGCACTTGGCCATCACCGCGCGCAGAAGGCCGGTCCCGGCGGTCTCGTCCCAGGGCGCGAGGCCCTCGAGGACGGCGGGGAGCCGGGCGGCCAGGTCAGCGAGCGGCGCCGCGAGCTGGGCGCAGGCGGGCACGGGGAGGAAGCGATGGGAGCCGTGGCGCCAGAAACCAAGGGCGGGGCGTCCGTCCGAAATTGTACCGACGATCCACTTGACCTTGTCGCGCCACCCGAGGGGCAAGGGCGCGGGCACGAAGGTCGCGCCGGGGAACAGCGCGCGCAGCTGGTCCCGCTTCCAGGCCACCTGGTTCTCATAGGGGATGGACAGCCCCGGGCAGCCGCCGCAGGCCTCCCGGACCGGACACACCTCGGGTTCGCGGCGCACCCCGTGGGCGACGACGCGCATCACGCGTCCGAACCAGTGTCCGTGCTGCCGGCTATGGGCTAAAAGCGCGCACTCCACGATGTCGCCGGGCCAGGCGCCGGGGGCGCGGATTTGCCGGTCGCCGTCGAAGACGCCGACCCCCTCCCACCCGGGGGTGAGCGCGACGATCCGGGCGGTGATCCGGTCTCCCACGGCGGGCATGATCTAATGTCCGGAGCCGGCCAGGGGCAGGTCGCGGGAGGCGTGCCCCGTTCCGTCGAAGGTCATGAGCGTGGGCCGGCCCTGGACCTGGGTGATCAGGTTCACCGGCTTCTTCCAGATGGCGTGCAGGTTCTCGAGCGTGCTCTTGGCGTAGGGCAGCTCCAGGTCCATGCCATAGTGCTGGTGCTCGAGGAGCAGCTCCCCGCGGTTCACGTAGTCCGAGTCGGTCACCGCGATGACCGGGTGCCCGCCGTTGGTCAACTGGAACAGCAGCCGGTTCTTGATCTCGGCGAACTCCCGCGACGAGATGAGGTACTCGCTCTTCTGGCGGTTGTAGTCGTAGGTGTAGAACAGCCGCTCGGTGAGGAACTCGGGGGTGAGGAACTCGTCGATGAAGGTGACGTCGTTGAAGAGCCGGCGGACCTCGAAGATCTTGCGCAGGCCGTCCCGGGCGCCGGTGTCCCAGTGTTTTTTCTTTTCGTAGTCGTCGCAGTCGCGGTACTCCCGTCCGTGCAGCCCGCGGTCCCAGCGATGGGCGATGTCCCGGAACAGTTCGACGCCCATTTTATATGGGTTCAACTGGCCGGGCGCCTGCGCGGTGACGCCGGAGGTGGTGTGCGCGAACTGGACGACCTCGGAGGCGTCGATGAGGTGGTGGGTCATCAGGCGGCAGTGCCAGAAGGTGGCCCATCCCTCGTTCATGATCTTGGTCATGGCCTGGGGCGCGAAGTAGTAGGCCTCCTCGCGGACGATCTCGAGGATGGTGCGCTGCCAGTCCTCCAGCGGCGCGCGGTGCAGCAGGAAGGCCAGCACGTCGCGGGTGGGGTGGATGGGCTCGCTGCGGAGCTGGACCGAGGGCAGCGGCGTGTCGGCGGCCTTCTTGCCGGCTCCGGGGCGGTCCGGGGAGAGGAAGCCCTTCATGTAGGACCGGGGGGCGCCGGCCTTCGGGTCGGCGGGTTCGGGGGCGTCGGCGGCCGCGGCGCGGGCCTCCTCGAGGAGGTCCTCGAGCTCGTCACGGGTGGACGGCGGCCGCGCGATGAAGGGGCTGTAGGGATCGATGAGGTTGTCCAGGCTGTGGCAGAGGTCGATGAAGTTCTCCACCGACTCGATGCCGATCCGGTCGATGATCTTCTGGACCTTGACCGCGTGGTTGGCCATCTCGTCGATCATCTTGCGGTTGGTGTGCTTGAAGTACTCGTTGTTCTTGAAGAAGTCGTTGTGGGCCATGACGTGGGCCATGACCATCTTCTGGTCCACGAGGTTGTTGCCCTCGAGGAGGTAGGCGTAGCAGGGATCGTTGTTGATCACCAGCTCGTAGATCTTGCTCAGGCCGTACTTCGAGCCCTTGGCCAGGCGGTCGTACTCCATGCCGAAGCGCCAGTGCGGGTAGCGCGAGGGGAAGCCCCCGTAGGCCGCCACCTCGTTGATGGTCTTGGTGTCCACGAGGATGAAACGCGTCTCGAAGAAGTCCAGGCCCGCCGCCCGGGCGACGGCCTCGACCTGTTTCTGCATCTCCTGGAGGTACAGCGGCAGCATGGCGTCACTTGCCCTTTCCCAGGAAGTCCCGGATGGAGTCCATGATGGCGGAGCGATCCGCGATGGGGGAGAGCACCAGGTTCTCGCGCTGGGGGAACGCCTCCTCGAGGTCGTGGAGGAACTGCCCCGAGCCGTACGGGCTCTTCACCTGGCCGTAGCCGAAGAGGTTGATCCGCGGCAGCAGGCGGACCTTGAGGGTGTCGAAGCACTTCTGGGTGTCCTCCCGGGACCAGTTGTCGCCGTCGGAGAAGTGGAAGACGTACACGTTCCAGGAGTCCGCGGGGAACTCGGCCTCGATCAGGTCCGCGGCCAGCAGGTAGGCCGAACTGATCATGGTGCCGCCGCTCTCCTTGGTGCGGTAGAAGGTCTCGGGGTCCACCTCGCGGGCCTTGGTGTCGTGGATGATGTAGCGGCTGTCGATGCCCTTGTACTGGTAGCGCAGCCAGGTGTCGATCCAGAAGCTCTCGATGCGGACCATGGCCTTCTGCTCGTCCCCCATGGAGCCGGAGACGTCCATGAGGTAGATGATCACCGCGTTGGTCTGCGGGACCACGCTCTCCTTCCAGGAGCGGTAGCGGCGGTCCTCCCGGCGGGGCACGATGATCGGCCGCTCGCGGTCGTAGCTCCCCATGACGATCTGGCGCAGGAGGGCCTGGCGGAAGGTGCGTTTGAAGTGCTTGAGGCTCTCGGGTCCGATGCGGCGGATCGCGTTGTACTTGTCCCGCGGCGCGCGCACCGTGCGCACGCCCTTGGGCTCGATGTGGGGGAGCTCCAGCTCCTCGCCGAGGATGCGGGCGAGCTCCTCGAGGGTGAACTCGGCCTCGAGCTCGTGCTGTCCGGCCTCGTTCCCCGCCTGCCCCTCGCCGTCGCCGGCCTGGGGATCCGCGCCCAGGCTGTCCCCCACGTCGCCGGGACCCTGGCTGACCCCGCCCTGCTCCTTGCTGCCGTACTTGAAGCGGGGCAGGTCGATGCTGGGCATGGGGATGGTGACGCGGTCCTTGCCCTTCTTGCCGATCAACTCCCCGCTGGAGATGTACTTGCGCAGGTTTCGCTTGATCTGTCCGCGCACGATCTGGCGGAAGCGGCTGTGATCGGGATCGATTCGCTGGCTCATGGGTCACCTGCTCGGGTCGTTCGGGCCGGCATGGTCCTGACGCTACAGTTTCGTGTCGCCGCGGGCGAAGATCGACGTCGCGTAGTGCAGGATGTCGCTGGCGCAGTCCTCGCAGTAGTGATACTCGGTGATCAGGCGCTTGCGGATCACGTCGAGCTTGCCCTGGTCCTCCTTGTCCATCACGCCCGCGCCCCCCAGGGAGGAGAACTTGATCGTGTCGCGGGAGTCCTCGAACAACTTGAGCTCCAGGGCGCGCAGCAGGCGCTCGTTGAGCTTGTAGTCGAACTGCTTGCCCTCCAGCGCGAGGGCGCCGATGAAGTTCATGAGCTCGCTGCGGAAGTCGTCCTTGCGGTTCTCGGGGACGTCGATCTTCTCCTCGATCGAGCGCATGAGCTTCTCGTCCGGATCCATGCGGTTGCCCGAGTACTTGTCCCGGATGCTCTCCTTGAGGGTGTAGGCCTTGACGTTGTCGATGTACTTCGAGCACAGCCGGGCGATGCTCTCCTCGTCGGCCGAGATCACGCGCTGGAGCTCGTGCTTGACCACGTTCTCGTACTCCTCCTTGACCAGCGCGAGGATCTCGCGGTAGGCCTCCCGCTGCTCCTCGGAGGTGATCAGGGTGTGGTTGCGCAGCCCCTTCTCGAGCTCGTTCATGACCATGAACGGGTTGATGCACCCGCTGACCTCCTCGGAGACCAGCACGGCCGAGAGCTTGTCCTGCACGTAGCGCGGGGAGATGCCGGTCATGGCCTCGCCCTCGGAGTTCTTGCGCAGCTCCTTGATGGTGTCGACGGTGTAGCCCGAGATGAGCTTGCCGTCGTAGAGCTTCATCTTCTGGATGAGGCTGATGTTCTGGTTCGTGGGCGGCTGCAGCCGGGTGAGCACCGACCACATGCTGGCCATCTCGAGCGTGTGGGGCGCGATGTGCTTCTTGATGCGGCCCGCGTGGAACTGCTTGGCGTAGATCTTCTGCTCCTCGGAGACGCGGGTGATGTACGGGATGTCGACCTTGATCGTGCGGTCGCGCAGGGCCTCCATGAACTCGTTGCCCAGAAGTTTTTTATATTCGGCCTCATTGGTGTGGCCGATGATGACCTCGTCGATGTCGGTCTGCGCGAACTTCTTGGGCTTGATCTTGTGCTCCTGGGTCGCGCCCAGCAGGTCGTACAGGAAGGCCACGTCGAGCTTGAGCATCTCGATGAACTCGACGATGCCGCGGTTGGCGATGTTGAACTCGCCGTCGAAGTTGAAGGCGCGCGGATCCGAGTCTGAGCCGTACTCGGCGATCTTGCGGTAGTTCAGGTCACCGGTGAGCTCGGTGGAGTCCTGGTTCTTCTCGTCCTTGGGCTGGAACGTGCCGATGCCCACGCGGTCCTTCTCGCTGAGCACCAGGCGGCGCACCCGGACGTGGTTGCCCACGACCTTCTCCCAGTCGCCGTCGTAGTGGCGCAGCAGCTCGTTGTAGATCAGGCGGCTGGCGGGGTCGAGGTCGTAGTCGAGCGGCAGGCTCTCGATGGGGTAGCGGAAGCGGTCCTCGCCGATGAGGCCGGCCACGACCTCCTGGCGCCACTCGGGGGGCACCAGCAAAATGGGATCCTGGTTCATCGGGTTGGGGAACGAGGTCTCCTGGCCGGAGATGCGGGCCAGCTCGGGGGGCAGGACCCAGTCGAACGTGTACAGCCGCCCGCGCTCGGTCCTGGAGTAGTCCTCGAGGCCGCGCTTGATCAGGCGCACGATGCTGCTCTTGGCGCTGCCCACGGGGCCGTGCAGCAGGATGATGCGGCGCTCGGGGCCGTAGCCGAAGGCGGCCCCCTTGAAGATGTTCACCAGCCGCATCAGGGGGATGTCGAGCCCGTAGACGGCGTCGCGGCCGCGGTTGGCCAGGTCGTAGAAGAAGAGGTAGCGGGTGATCTCCTTCTTCTGATCGGTGTACACGTCGGTCCCGTGGCCGATGATCATGTCGTAGAGACGCTGATAGGCCGTGCGCAGGACGTCCGGCTCCTGTCGCGCGATATCCAGGTAGTCCTGGAAGGTGCCGGTCCAGGATATGGAACGGTAGAGCTCCTGGTTCTGGAGCCGGGCGATGTCGGATACTTGCTGGTACGTTTTGTCGCTCATCCCTCGTCCTCCTGTGCAGGTATTAGTACCATGTTACCCGGGGAAGGCCAATCAGGATTCCCGCCGGTAGAACTCGGAGCCCTCGTAGAGTTTGAGCGTGTGCCGGACGAGCACGGCCAGCAGCGCGGAGAACGGCACCGCGATGAGCGCGCCCCAGAAACCCCACAGGATGCCGAAGGTCATCAGGGAGGCGACGACCAGCGCCGGGTTGAGGCCCACGCTCTTTCCGAGGACGTTGGGCGTGATGAAGAAGGCATCGAGGCCCTGGACGACGCCGAAGACCGCGGTGACGCCCAGCACGGGGCCCCAGCCGCCGCCGTCGAGCACGGCCATGATCAGCGCGAGCAGAAAGCCCATGAAGGCGCCGACGTAGGGGATGAACGCCATGAAGCCGGTCAAAAGGCCGATGAACAGGCTCAGGGTGATGCCCACGAAGGAATAGCCAACCGAGTAGAGCGTGCCCAGGATGAACATGACCAGGATCTGGCCGCGCAGCCAGGAGCTCATGGTGGTGTCCATGTCGTGCACCAGCTCCTTCATCCAGGCGTGGTGCCGCGTGGGCGTCAGGCGCATCCAGATGACGCCGAGCTTGTCGAAGTCTCGCAGCAGGAAGAAGGTGAAGAACGGGATCAGGAACAGGGTGGCCACGAAGGAGAACAGGAAAAAGGTCCCGGCCGCGGCGAAGGTGGCCACCTCCTTCAGGGGGGAGGCGGCGCTGGAGGCGATGGAGGACAGGTCCGAGCCGAAGCGGTCCATGGCCGCGGAGAGGACCTCGGAGGCGTTGGGCAGCGTGGTGTCGAACAGGCGCTCGATCCGCGGGATGAGCCAGGTCTTGACGGCCACGGTGTAACCGGGGACCTTATGAACGAACTCGTCGAGCTGGTGGGCCAGGAGCGGCACGACGAACAGCACGAAGATCAGGACGACCTGCACGAACAGGGCGAGCAGGATCAGGATGCCCAGGGTGCGCGGGATCCGACGCTTCTCGAGCCGGGTCACGAACGGGTTGCAGATGTAGGCCAGCAGGAACGAGATCAGCACCGGGACCACGAGGGGCATCAGCAGGACCAGCACCTGGGCCACCAACAGGAGGGCGCCCAGGATCAGGGCGATCTGGAGGAACAGGTGGGTGCGCGGGGCGGAGCCGAAGCCGTGGGGTCGTTCCATCGGTCACTCCCGGACGTGACGGACCAGCGCGGGGCGCCGGCGAAGCAGTTCGTGGGGTTTGAGCGTGAAGACGGAGTAATAGGGATAGTGACCGGGCGCGACGATGACCAGCTCGTGCCGGCCCACGGAGAGCAGGCGGGGGACGCGCTCCACCTCGATGCCCGTGCCCCAGTACCGATGGTCGACATAGACCTGGGCGGTGGGGGGAAGGGCGAGCAGCATCAGGCCCTGACGGGACTTCGGAGCGAACTGGACGTGGGAGCAGGCGATGGTCGTGAGGCCAGCGGTGGTCAGGAGCAGCGTGGTGAGCAGCAGGCGAAGGGAGTGGATCATCGATGGTTTCTCCGTTGCCGGCCCTGTCTCAGGGCTGCGGAAAGCCCGGTCTCAGGGCATCGAACGGCCCTCCGCCGGGGGCTGGGGGGTCTGGATCTGGAGCTCGAACACGCCGTCGACGCGCTTCTTCCAGGAGACGGTGACGCCCTGTCCCAGGAAGAGACCCTTGAACCACACGTCTTTGCCACCCGGGGCCTGGCGGACGTGGAGCACGGCGGTGTTCCGGCCGGAGAGCATCCCGATGGTGCGCAGCCCGACGACCTCGGGCTCCTGCCGCTGGATGAGGAACAACGCCTGCATCCAGGCCACGAAGTCCAGACCGGAGGGGGCCTGCAGTTGCACGGCGATCGTGGGGGGGACGCCCAGGGTGGAGAGCAGGCCCGCGGGAAGCTGGAGGAACAACTCCTCGATGGTGGAGGCACGGACGGTCTCGTTCTGTACCATCCCGGCGGCTTTCGGATCGTTCCTGGCGGGTTTCGGGGGTTGGGTCGACCCGTGGGAGAGCGACAGCGCGGCCTCCCAGCCCTCGTCGATGCGGCTGCAGGTCACCTGCAGGCAGAAGTCGGTCGGGCACTTGGCGGGCGTCTTGTCCTCCTTGAGGACCACGGTCAGGCCGGGCCGCTGCAACTGGAGCTGAAGAGCCGCCGCCGTCCGCCCGGGTTCGGGGCAGGCGACGCGCAGGTGGACGACCCGGGGACGATCCACGAGCAGCGCCAGTTTGGCCTCGCGCAGGACCCCGGCGACGTCGAGTTGATACAGGGCGCGGAACGTGTAGCCGCCGCCGGGGAGGCGGTTCTCCTGGATCCCGGACAGGCCGATGAGGAAGGACCTGCGGCGGGCCAGGATCTCCTTTTGAACCCGGGCACGGGTGTCGGCGGTCACCCCCATGAACAGGGCCGGCGCCACCCGGTTGTCCCACAGGCTGCGCAGCGCGGCCTCGAGCCCGGCGTCGCGGGCGGTGTCGCGGGCGACCTGCCAGTCCTTCACGCTGGCCACGGTGGATTCGCCCCAGAGCTCCTCGTGGGCCGAGATCCCGGGGGTCTGCAGGAGCAGGGCTTGCATCCAGATCCACCACCACATGACGTCTTCCTCCTACCTCGTGACGATGCCCATCGCCGCCCACTCCACGATCTCCTCGACGACCTCGTGGTAGTCGAAGCTCTCGGAGCCGGTGGCGTGCGTCCAAACGATGCCCTTGATCATGCCGACGGCGGCCGTCGCCACGATCTTGGTGTTCAAGGGCCGGATCACGTGCTTCTCCTGGCCCTCCTGCAGGCTCTCCTCCAGATAATGGCGCAGGGCGGCGTAGAACTCCTCCATGCGCGCGGCGCCGGCCTCGTCCAGGGTCTCGGCCTGGCTCACCACGATGCGGGCCAGGTGCCGGTCGGCGAACAGGGGTGCCAGGGCCCGACCCAGGTTGATCCGCAGCTGCTTGAGGATGTTGTCGCGATCGGGGACCGGTCCCACGATGACCGGCCTGACCGACGAGAGGATGGTCTCGAACGCCGAGTCCAGCAGCACGTCGAATACCGCCCGCTTGGAATCGAAATAGAGATAGAACGTTCCGCGGGCGACCTGGGCCTTCTCGATGATGTCGGAGATGCCCGTCGTGTGGTATCCCCGCGTTGCGAACAGTTCCTTGGCGCAATCCAGGATTAGACTGCGGCGATCTTTTTCCATGATTTCAACCGACTACAGCAGTTCGATCCGGTAGAGCTGGTAGCCCATGAGAATGGGCGTGGCCGGATCGAGCTCCATCATGGTCTTGATGTTGAGGTAAGTCCCGTTGGAGGAGTTCAGGTCGATGAGGTAGGACGCGTTGTCCATCCGGGTGACCTCGAGGTGCTCACCGGAGACGTACCCGTCGTCGGGGAAGGTGATGTCGCCCTCCTCGCGGCCGATGCGGATGCGCTCGCCGGTGAGCGTGAAGGCCTGGCCGGGGGCGTCCTTGCCCATGATCAACTCGAGCCGCCCCCACGCCTCGAGGTTGGGGCTGCCGGCGGGGATGGTGCCGTCATCGAGGGCCTCGACCGGCGGCAGGGCCCGGTAGCGCAGCACCTCGGTGCCGACGCGGAAGACGTCGCCGTCGTGGAGCAGCTCCTCGCGGGAGAGCCGGAAGAAGGTCCCGTTGAGGCTGCCGAGATCCTCGACGAAGATGGATCCGCTGTCGATGGTGAGCTTGCAGTGCGCCGGAGACATGTAGTAATCGTTCGCGAAGGCCGCGTGGGACGTGCGTCCGAGGATGGTCTCACCCTCGAACATGTCGATCACCGGGGCCGTGGAGCCGTCGGGCCGCTGGACGATCAGGCGGGCGACCGGGACGGGCGCCTGAGCCTGGGGCGGCGGCGCCACGAAGGGGGCCGGCGCCGGCAGCGTGGAATCCAGGGACGGCGCCGCAAGGGGCGCGTCGATCATCGCCGGGCTGCCGCAGTTGCCGCAGAACTTGAAGCCCGGCGTGATGGTGGAGCCGCACTGGGAGCAGATCTTCTGGCCGGGGGCGGCGACGGGCTTGGGGGCGATCAACGCCTGCTGGTCGTCGTCGGCACAGACGGTGTCGGCCATCTCGAAGCCGCCGTGGGCCGGGGCCGCCGGGGCCGCCGGGGCCGGCGGGGCCGGTGCGGCCGGTGGGGCCGCGAAGGGGAGCTCGTCGCTGCGGTCCTCGACCGGTGCGGCTGGCGGGGCCATGGGCGGCGCCATGGGGGCCATGGGAGCCGCAAAGGGGCTGGCTGCCGGCGGCGGGGCCGCCATTGGTGGTGCAAAGGGGCTGGCTGCCGGCGGCGGGGTCATCGCTGGCGGGGCCATCGGGGCCGCGAACGGCGGCGGGGCTGCCATCGGTGGCGCAAAGGGGCTGGCTGCCGGCGGCGGGGTCATCGCTGGCGGGGCCATCGGGGCCGCGAACGGCGGCGGGGCTGCCATCGGTGGCGCAAAGGGGCTGGCTGCCGGCGGCGGGGTCATCGCTGGCGGGGCCATCGGGGCCGCGAACGGGGGTGGGGCCATCGGCGGAGCCATGGGGGCCATCGGAGCCGGCGGGGCGGCGAACGGCGGCGGGGTCATCGCCGGTGGTGGCGCTGCCGGGGCCGCAGGACGGCTGCTCTCGGGGATGGCGATTCCCTGGCTCTTCAGGTACTCGGCCAGCTCGGATCCCGGCGTGGCGGCCATGGTGGGCGCGCTGGCGATCTTGTGGGAGGGCTCGGGAGGAGGCGGCATCACCGGAGGGATCGTCGCCTCCGGCTTGACGATGACGTTGTCCTTGTTGAGCTCCACGCCACAACCCAGGCAGAACTTGAAGTGCGATCGGTTCTCTCTACCACATTGCTTGCAAATCACGCTTGACACGGTACAACTCCTTGTGTCGTGGCCCGGACGACAGTCGCACGCCCTCGAATCAGGTGATCTCCACACGGAACAACTGCTGGCCGATGAACACGAAGTCCCCGTGCACCAGCTGCTGATCGGTCTTGATGCGGCAGAATGTGCCGTTGCGGGAGTTCAGATCCGTCAGGCTGTAGCCGTCGCCGGTGAACTCCATGCGGGCATGGTTGCCGCTGATGAAAGGATCCGAAGGAAAGTCGACGGTGTTGCCGGAGCGGCCCATCGTCAGGGCGTTGCCCTCGGCCCGGTACACGTCGCCGTCGATGCCGCCCTGCAGGATCCGGGTCACCAGGAAGGAGGCCGGGATGTGCGGTGTGTAGTAATAATAGGTTCCATCCGCTTCCGGCCGTGGTTCGGTGTATTCGCTGGTCTCGTCGAGGCGCAGCAACTGCTTTCCGACCATGAATTGATCGCCCAGGGCGATGGGGACGGTGCCCTTGATCCGCAGGAACACACCGTTGAGGCTGTTCTCGTCACGGACCAACAGATTGCCGTTGTCATAGTAGAAGTTGGCGTGCCGCGGGCTCAGGAAGGGATCGGGCTGCTCGGGCCGGATCGAGCCCTCGGATCCGCCGATGACGTGCTCCTGACCGGTGAGATAGTAGGTGGTCCCGTCCTGTCCGCTGCCCTTGATGAGGATCAGGCGGGCCCTGCCGGGCATCTGGAAGGCGCCGAAATACATGGTGGAGCCCTTGGTGGGGTGGGGGGCCGCCGCCGGCGCTCCTCCTTCGACCTTGTATCCGCAGTTTCCGCAGAACTTGAATCCCGCCGGAATGGGTTGGCTGCACTGGGGGCACGGACGCTCGCCGCTCATCGATGACTCCTCCCGCGTGAATGGACCATGGATGCGAGGTGGTTGACCCGCACGCGGACGCCCGCGCGCAGTTGGAGCGCGTCGGATCTGTCCACTGTGCGATGCCAGCCGAACCTCATGCCCAAATGGTATGCACAAAAGGTTCGGTGTCAAGGAAAAGGATTGGAAATGGAAGGGGTCAGGCAGGGTTCAGGGTTTCTCGGCTGCGGCGGGCTTTTCCGGCCTGTCCGGCACGTCTCCGAAGAGGACCTCGTCCCCCACGCGGATCGGGAGGGTCGAGCGCTGGATCACGGCGAAACTGTACTTCTCGTGGACCTCGTAGACCACCACCGAGCCCTTGACCTCGTAGGGGAACGACTGGTCCTGCTTGCGCCCCGGATCCAGGGGATGCAGGTGGGCATAGAGGCCGTCCCCGCGGATGATCAGCGGGAGCTGGGCCCCGGGCTTGAGCTCGTGATCGCTGCCGAGGTTGAGCACCACCATGTCGTCGGTGGAGAGCAGCTCGGTCTCCTCGATGGTGGCGACGATGCGGCCGACCAGGGGCTTCTCCCGTTTCTGGACCACGGGCTGCACCTGCTTGAAGCTGGTCTGCACCTTCCCCACCAGATCCCTTCGGTTGATCACCGCGATGGAGCGGACGATCTCGGCCCGCAGCACGCCCTCGGGGCGGTGCTCGGTGATCTTCACCTCGCCGAGGACCTCGACGAGCTGGCCCAGGGGCTGCTTGCTCTGCGGATCGGCGACCTTTTTCAGGGGCCGGAACACGGTATAGGTGGAGCCCGGCTTCAGTTTCTTGTCGGTGTCCTTGATGTAGACGAAGTCACCCACCGTGAGCAGGCTCTTCTCCTCCGGGCTCCCCGAGATCGCACGGCTCTCCTGCAAGGTCTTGTCGTCGATGAAGGCGCGGTTGCGGACCGTGACGAGCCCCTTCTGGAATTCCAGGCCGTAGAAGCGCTCCTCGGGGTCGGCCGCCGTCGGCGTCTCCTCCACGGGGCCCGGCCGGTCGGTGAGGTTGACGACCGTGCCGGGGAACAGCCAGTGGGGATTGGTGATGTGCGGGTTCCAGGACCACAGTTCCGGCCAGAACCAGGCGTCTCCGAAGTACTTCTCGGCCAGCTCCCACAGGGTCTCGCCCTTGGCCACGACGTGGGTCTTGGCGTTGGTGCGGGGTCCCGCCTGGATGATGCCCGAGGCATGGATCAGGTCCCATTCCGCGGCGTCGTCTTCTTCCTTGCCCTCGCCGGGCTTGCCGGGCGGGTCCTTGGCGGCCGTGGAGCGCGGCTCCACCCGGCGCTCCCGGTCGTCGTCCCCGTCGTCGGCAGGCGGAGTGACGGCCCAGTGTTTCTCGGACACCGGCGGATAGGTGCCCGGGACGGTGCCCGGCGGGTTGGCCGGCCGCTGCGCGAACCAGAGGGACGGGAGGATGATCAAGAGCAGATATGTGGGGTTCACGGGTTCACCTCATTTTCTGAAGATAGGCGGCGGCCTTGGCCGCGGTCGGGGTCTGGGGGACCAGCTCCACCACGCGGGACAAAAGCTCCCGGGCGCGCGCGGGGTTTCCATTCTTGTCATGGGCGACGCCTAATTTATACAGGGCGTCGATGGCCTTGGTATTTTTTGGATAATGGTCCAATAGGCGCTGGTACTGCGCGATGGCCAATGGGTGGCGTCCGCTCGCGAAGTGGCACTCGCCCTGCCAGAAGATGGCGTTCGGGACCAGGGCGTGTCCGGCGTGCTCCTTCTCCACCCGGGCGAAGGTGGTGAGCGCCAGGGCGAGCCGACCCTGCTCGAAGTGCTCCATCGCGGTCTGGTAGAGCCCCTCGGCGCCGGTGGCGGGTCGACCCTCGGCCGGCTTGGAAGGCGCCTTGTCCCCGGGGAGGTGGTCGCTCTCCTCGGGCTCCTTCAGGGGTGCGTGCCGCCCGAGGGGCAGGACCGGCCCGCCGGGATTGACGACCGGGCCCGGAGGCTCGCCCTGCAGGCGCAGCACGACGCGCTTCTGTCCGGCCGGCGGCGGGGGCGCCTCGTCCTCGTCGTCGGGGGGCGGCTCCCGCTCGGCGACGGTGACCTCCTCCTCGGTCTCCGGCGGCGGCGGGGGCGGCGCGGGTTTCGGAGCAGGCGCGGGCCGGGCGCCGGGCGGTCGCAGGGTGACCGTGGGCAGCTCGTCGGGACCGAGCTCGCGGTGTCCATCGTCCTGAACGCCGGCCGGCCGGGTCGCTCCCGGACGGACTTGGCCCGGGGTGCGGATGGCGAGCCGCGATTCCACCACGCCGAGGCGCCGGGTCATGACCTCCAGCCGCGCGACGAGGGTCTTCTGCTCGTCGGTGAGCCGCTTCAGGGTGGACTCCAGGCGGTCGTTCCTCGGCGCGCAGGAGCCGAAAAAGCCGACGGAGGCGAGGATGAACAAGGGGGTCCGGTACGCGTGCATGGCACACCTCTGACGACATGTATACCACATACACACACAATGCGCAAGAAATCGGTGTTTTTTTCCTTCCCCGCAGTCGTTTCCGTTGTCCAGTTGTCGTTTCAGCCGTCTGTCGCTAGGAGATGACGCCGTGTTTGCGGCCGATCTTGGCGAAGGCGGCGATGGCGTGATCGAGTTGTTCCCGGGTGTGGATGGCCGAGATCTGGGTGCGGATCCGGGCCTCGCCCTTGGGCACGACCGGATAGGAGAAGCCGATGACGTACAGGCCCTCGGCGAGCAGGTCGTCGGCCATGAGGCCGGCGAGCTTGGCGTCGCCGAGCATGACCGGACAGATCGGATGGTCCTTGCCGCGCAGGGTGAAGCCGAGCTTCTCCATCTCGGTGCGGAAGTAGCGGTGGTTCTGCTCGAGCCGGTCGCGCAGCTCGGTGGTCTCCTCGAGGATGTCGAGGACCTTGAGGGTGGCCGAGGTGATCGTCGGGGCGAGGGTGTTGGAGAACAGGTACGGGCGGCTGCGCTGGCGCAGGATCTCGACGATCTCGGGGTGCGCCGCGGTGAAGCCGCCGGAGCCGCCGCCCAGGGCCTTGCCGAACGTGGAGGTGACGATGTCGACGCGGTCCATGACCCCGTTGTACTCGTGGGTCCCGCGGCCCTTCGCGCCGACGAAGCCGGAGGCGTGGGACTCGTCGACCATGACCAGGGCGTTGTAGCGGTCGGCGAGGTCGCAGACGCCCTTGAGGTTGGCGATGATGCCGTCCATCGAGAAGACGCCGTCGGTGGCGATGAGCTTGAGGCGGGCGTTCTCGGCGTCGGCCTTCTTCAGTTGATCCTCGAGGTCGTTCATGTCGTTGTTCTTGTAGCGGTAGCGCTTGGCCTTGCACAGGCGCACGCCGTCGATGATCGAGGCGTGGTTGAGCGCGTCGGAGATGATGGCGTCATCGGCGCCCAGCAGGGTCTCGAAGAGGCCGCCGTTGGCGTCGAAGCAGGACGAGTACAGGATGGCGTCCTCGCGGCCCACGAAGGCGGCGATGCGGCGCTCGAGCTCCTTGTGGATGTCCAGGGTGCCCACGATGAAGCGCACCGAGGCCATGCCGTACGCGTACTTGTCGAGGCTCTCCTTGGAGGCGGCCACCAGGCGGGGATCGTTGGCCAGGCCGAGGTAGTTGTTGGCGCACAGGTTGATCACCGGTGCCTCCCGCTCCTGGACGCGGATGTTGGAAGACTGCGGGGTCACGACCACGCGCTCGCGCTTGTACAGGCCGCCGTCGCGGATGCCCTGCAGTTCGGATTTCAGGATGTCCTTCAGTTGACCGTACATGAATAACCTCCAAGGTGGGGTGAAGTGGTGTCGCCCGGGGCCTCGCGCGGGCAGGGACTTTCATACTCAAAAAGAAAAAAATTGGGAAGCAAAATCACAGGCGGGCGTGCAGCACACGGGGGGTCCCCGAGAGGTCCGCCAGGACCGCCACGGCGGACCAGGCGCCGGACTCCCGCGCGCGGCGGGCGAGAGGTCCGTCCTGGCGCTCGCCGAACTCCAGCAGCAGGTGACCCCCCGGTTCGAGGTGGGCCGGCGCGCGGTCCAGGAGCCCGAAGAGCAGCGCCAGCCCGTCGTCATCGGCGAACAGCGCGCCCGCGGGCTCATGCCGCAGCTCGGGCTGCACCGCGGTCCCATGGGGGATGTACGGCGGGTTGGAGGCGATCAGATCGAAGCGCCGCCCGGCCACAGTAGCAAACAGGCTGCCCTCGAGGAGCTCGACCCCGGCGCCGTGGCGCAGCGCGTTGCCGCGGGCGACCTCGAGGGCCTGCGGGCTCACGTCGGTGGCGGTGACGCGCCAGGCCGGGCGGGCGTGGGCCAGGGCGACGGCGATGGCACCCGAGCCCGTGCCGACGTCGAGCACGCTCACCGGGGCCTCGGCGGGGGCCAGGCCCAGGGCGGCCTCGACCAGGGTCTCGGTGTCCGGGCGCGGGATCAGCACGTCGGCGGTGACGGTGAAGGCGAGGCCGTAGAACTCCCGGCGGCCGATGAGGTAGGCGACCGGCTCCCGGGCCAGCCGGCGGCGCACCAGCGCGCGCAGGGCGTCGCGCTCGGCGCCCGACAGGGGCCGGTCCATGGCGAGGTAGAGGCCCACCCGGTCGCAGCCGAGCACGTGGGCGCCGATCAACTCCGCGTCCAGCCGGGGGGAGTCCAGCTTCTCCTCGGTGAAACGCTGCGTCATCCACCGCACGACCTCGCGGACGGTCCAGGTGTGCTGCGCGGTCTGGTCGGTCATGGCGCGGGCAGGGGGGTGTCGCCGTAGCGGCCCGGTCGGGAGACGTTCCGGATGCGCCGCTCGGGGTGTCGCGGGTCCGGGGGCGAGTGGGCCAGTTCGGTGCGCGGACAGCCGGCGCCGGGCACCCGGGCGCGACAGCGGGCGAGGAGCTCCTTGCTGCGTTTCGGATCGGCCTTGACCCAGAGCAGCCCCCAGCGGTCGAAGGCCTCGGCCTCCACCCAGGCGGGGATGGCGTCGGAGCCGGTGAGCTGCTCGTAGACGGCCGAAGCCTTCTCCCGCTCGCCGGCCAGCTCGTGGGCCAGGCCCTGGAACAGGAGCACCGAGGGTTGCTTCGGCCACTTCGCCAGCGCCTCGGCGACGCGCTTCTCCAGGGTGTCGCGGGCCTTCAGTTCCACCAGCGCCCGCATGAGCGCCAGGCGATGGGGCAGCGCCTCTGGATCGGCCGCCACCGCGGCCTCGAACTGGCGCAGGGCGAGGGCGTGCTCCTTGAGCTGCCAGTGGGCGCGGGCCTGGCACGCCAGCGCCTGGGATTTGGGTCCGGCCTCGGTGGTCCCGGCCGCCGACTTCTGGCAGGCGGCGACCGCGTCCCGGGCCCGGCCGGCGAGCTCCGCCGCGCGCCCCGCCAGCAGTTGGACCTCGGGTTTTTCCAGGGTCTCCGGAGGCAGGGCCGCCAGAACCTGCAGGGCGGCCGCGCCGTAGCCCATTTCAAAAAACAACCGGGCCTTGGCCACCGGCTCCGCGGGGATGGTCATGGTTTCGATGGGATCCGGTGGAGGCGGCTCGGGCGCCATCTCCACGGCCATCGTCGGGGTGGCGTCCACGGTCATGGCGGGGACGGGGGGCGGCATGGCCGGCTCGGGGTCCTTGTGCCCGGACGCGTCCGCCGCCTTCGGGGGGCGCACCGGCTCCCGCTGGCAGGCGAGGGCCGACCCCAGGACGAAACCCCACGTCACGATCAACAGCAGAACTCTCATCTCGTCTCCACGAATCAGTGATGTCTTTCTCGCGCGGGCGCCTCGAACGGGCGGGACCGCCGGTGTCCCATGTGTACCGCAAACCGGATCGCTTGTCAGATAGTTTTCCGATTATTCTCCGGCTCCGGGTGATTCAGGAAACAGCTTGACGGCCTTCGTGCCCGGGGCTACTTTCTTGTTCGTGGAAAGTCCTTGTCCTTCAAGGCCTTTTTGTTTCTCCGGCTTTCCATGCTACACCACCACGGCGGGCCGCCCGACGGTCCGGAAGAGGTGATCATGCACAAATCCCTGTTGTCCCTTGTCCTGGTCCTGGCGGTCCTCACCGGGTGCGCGGCGCCGCGGGAGCTTCCCCCGGTGGAGCCCTTCATCATCAACGGCTCGGTGGACACCTCGTCCGCCCACGACGCCGTCGGTTTCCTCTACCAGGACGCCGGCTTCGCCTGCGGCGGCACCCTCATCTCCCCGAACGTGCTCCTGACCGCCGCCCACTGCGTCACCTACAGCAACAGCACCACGGCGGTGCCGGCGGACCAGCTCAGCGTCTTCTTCTGCCGGGATCTCAACAACTGCGACTACAACTCCCGGGTCCGCGAGGTCATCCAGAACTGGGTGCACCCCTCCTACAACGCCACCAATATCCGGTACGACATCGCGCTCCTGCGCCTGTCCGGCCCCGCGCCCGCCGACGTGACCCCCATCCCGTTCCTGCCCGCCTCCATGGCGCTCACGAACTCCGACGTCGGCGATCCCATCACGTTCGTGGGCTACGGCCTCACCGATGGCTCCAACGAGAACTCCAGCTCCACCGTGCGGCGCGTCTACACAGGCAGCATCGCCGGCCTGTGCCACAGTTCGAGCCCCTGCACCATCTCCCAGTGGGGCGGCACCTACGCGGCCCCCTGGACGATCTGGACCAACCAGAACAACGGCGGCACCTGCCAGGGCGACTCCGGCGGCCCCGGCCTGGTCACCGTCAACAACGTGAAGTACGTCGCCGGCATCACCTCCTACGGCTACTCCGAGTGTGAGGGCCCGGGCGTCTACACCGAGGTCAGCAACTACGAATCCCAGATCAACTCCTTCATCAGCAGCCCGCCGGCCGAGGTCTGCACCGACGACAAGGACAACAACGGCGACGGGGCCGTCGACTGCGCCGATCCCGCCTGCGCCGGCCAGGCAGGCTGCCCGTCCTCCCCTTGCGACGACTACTCCTATCTGTTCTGCAATGGCACGATCACCTCCACGACCCACAACGGCGTGGCGGCCTTCTCGACCTATAATTGCATGGCCCAGGGATCCGAGACCGGCGCCGAGGTGGCCTACCAACTGGCCATGCCCCCGGGCACGGTGGTGCAGATCTCCATGACCCCTCTGGACCAGGACCTCGACCTCTTCCTGGTGGACGGTGACCGCTACTCCTGCTCGGCCGCCTCCTGCAGCCAGTACTCGGCCAATGACGCGCTGGACACCGAGACCTTGACCGTGACCGTGGGAGACACGCCGTTGTACCTGGTCATCGAGAGCTACCGCTATCCGGGCCGCTTCAGCCTGACCACCTCCTGCGACTTCCCGCCCGAGAACTGCACGAACGGCATCGACGACGACGGTGACGACGACCGCGACTGCGACGACTCCGACTGCACCTCCGACCCCGAGTGCCAGGCCCCCACCAGCGAGCACTGGTGCGACGACGGCGAGGACGACGACGGAGACGGCCAGATCGATTGCGCCGACGCCGACTGCGCCGCCGACGTCGCCTGCGCGGGCCGGATCGAGCGCGCCTGCGGAGACGGGCTGGACAACGACGAGGACGGCCTCACGGACTGCCTCGACCCCGACTGCGTGAGCTCGGTGGCCTGCAAGAAGAACGAGGCCGCCGACGACGGCTGTTCGAGCTCGGGCCGCTCCCGCGGGACCTCCGGGTGGGTGTGGCTGCTCGCCTTCGTGCCCTTCATCCTGCGCCGCCGCGCAAAATAACCGTTGACACGGCGAGCGGGTTTCTTTTACCGTACCCACCATGAGTCAAGCCGCCGCCTTCCAGTTAGTCAAGGATGTTGTGATCGATGCCTGGTTCACGACCGACCCCAACGGGGTGATCGTGGACTTCAACCGGGTGTTCTTCTCCCTGTTCCCGCGCAACATCGCCCGCAAGCTCAAGGGCGTGACCCTGCCCGAGATCATGGTCATGCCCATGGACATCGTCGGCGAGGCGATCACCCAGAACCGGCAGGTCCGCTTCGACGAGGTGGTGGCCAGCATCCTCGAGACCCAGGAGGAGTTCCGCTTCATCCTGAGCGCCATCCCCCTCTTCAATGAAGAGAAGGCCCTCGAGGGCACCCTGGTGATCCTGCGCAACGTCACCGACGAAGCCATGGTCCAGATCAAGTACCAGGAGATGTTGGAGCGCGAGGCCCGCGAGCGCGAGCTGCTCAAGGCGGAGCTGGTGCGCCGCACCGAGCGCCTGATCCAGATCTCCGAGCGCTACTACGAGCTCAAGGCCCAGATCCGCAAGCGCGCCAAGGGCCAGGTCTCCCCCTTCAAACTGAAGATTTGATCCCCCGCCTCCCCGCAAGGGAAAATCGCAAATTCCTGATTTCCCCGAAGGGCGTTACTCGATTTCGATTTCGATTTCGACCTGGACCTTAGGTGAGCGGCACATTCCAGTATTGAGAAAGGGATCCAAATCGAAATCGAAATCGGATTGGATGGTTTCCTATCTTGTGAAATACAATTATTTCAAGGCTGACTTCTTTCGATCGTCCCTCCCCACGTCCGGAAAGTTGCGCTCGAGCCCGATCCATGATTAGTTACGACGGGAATTCCCGTGGGGTGACCGCATGAGGATTATCGATAAAATTCATTTTCTGACCCTCCGTCTCGCGTTGGGGCTCGTCGTTGCCTGGGCGATCCTCGCTCCGGGGCCGGCAGCGGCCTATGAGCCCTGGCTCGAGCCCATGGGGGCCCGCGGGCTGGGGCTCGGCGGCGCCGTGATCGCCTCGGGCACGGGCTCGGACGCCCTCATCGCCAACCCGGCCGCCATGAGCCTGGTGAAGTCCTACATCTGGGAGAACTACTACCGCTACGACAACCAGACGGCCGGCAACGCCGGGCTCACCGCTCTGGTGGATTCGTTCAAGAACGAGCGGCTCGCCGCCGGCCTGTTCACCTCGATGGCCGCCGCCGAGCCCGAGGACGAGGCCTCCGGGACGGTCCTCGACGAGAAGCTCTGGCGCCTGGGCCTCGCCCTGTCCCTGACCTTCACCGACTGGCTCGCCATCGGCGTGAACGGGCATTACTTCAACTACAAGCTCGAGGGGCTGCCCGACGGGGACGTGAAGGAGAAGGCCTTCACCCTCGACGTGGGCGCCATCGCCCGCCTCGGCGACATGTTCTCGGTGGGCGTGGTGGCCTACGACCTGCTCACCGATCACTCCGACGACCGGCCGTACGTGTTCGGCGCCGGCGTGGCGGCCCGCCTGCTCAAGAACCAGCTGCTCCTCGAGGTCGACGGCCTGATGGAGGGGGACAAACCCTGGATCCGCGGCGGCGCCGAGTTCTTCTTCGCCCAGGGGATCGTCGTGCGCGGGGGCGGGTCCCGCCGGCAGTTCCAGGAGCAGACCTTCGTGACCGGCGGCCTGGGCTACATCACCAAGGGCACCTCGGTGGAGTTCTCCGTCTCGCACCAGATCGACGGGGAGAAGGCCACCATCGTCGGTCTGGACCTGCGTTTCTTCATACGGTGAGGACATGTCCATGAGCTCGCAATCACGCGGAAAGTTCATCGCGGTCGAGGGCATCGACGGCGCCGGCACCACCACCTTCGCCCAGGGCCTGACCGCCGTGCTCTCAGGGCACGGGCTCCAGGTCCATCGCACGGCCGAGCCCTCCGGCGGGCCCATCGGACGCCTGCTGCGCGAGCTCCTGCGCTCCCCCGAGACGCCCGATCCCGCCGTGTACGCGCTGCTGTTCGCCGCCGACCGCCGCCACCACTGGCTCACCGAGATCCGGCCCCGCCTCGACCAGGGCGCGTGGGTGATCACCGACCGCTACGTGCTCTCCTCCCTGGCCTACCAGGGCATCGGGGAGGACGTGGCCTGGGTGTCCACCCTCAACGCCCGCGCGCCCCTGCCGGCGGTCACCTTCTTTTTGGATCTCCCCTACGAGGTGGCCCAGGCCCGCATCCACGGCCGGGGCGGGGTGCGCGAGAACCTGGAGGACGCCGACTTCCAGGAGAAGGTCGCCCTGCGGTACCGCGAGCTGGCCCGCACCTTCGGATCCTCCCTCGTGACGCTGGACGCCACGCAGCAGCCCCAGCCCCTGGTCCGCGCCGCGGTGCGCGAGCTGGCCGAGCGGGGGCTCTTCCCCGGGTGAGCCCATGGGACGACTCTGGAACCTCCTGAACCGCGCCGCCGACGCCTTCTTCGCGCCCGTGGTGCGGTTCTTCCACGAGGTCGGCAGCATCTCGCTGCTGTTCTTTTCGGCGCTGCTCTGGCTCTTCCGACGCCCGTTCCGCTGGCGCAACTACGCCACCTCCATGGACTTCGTGGGGATCGGCTCCCTCGGGATCGTGGCCCTGGTCGCCTCGTTCACCGGGGCGGCCTTCTCGCTGCAGACCGTCTACACCTTCAAGATGTTCCAGGCCGAGGCCTTCATCGGCGTCACCGTGGCGCTCTCGCTGTCCCGCGAGCTCGCCCCCGTGCTCACCGCGCTCATGGTGACCGCCCGCGCGGGGTCGGCCATGGCCACCGAGCTCGGTTCCATGCGCATCACCGAGCAGATCGACGCGCTGCACACCATGGCCGTGTCGCCGGTGCAGTACCTGGTGACCCCGCGCATCATCTCCGGTATCATCATGGTGCCGCTTCTGACCATGGTGTTCATCATCGTGGGCATCCTGGGGTCCACCTTCGTGGCCGTGACCCTCATGGGCGTGGACGAGGGACCCTACTGGCACAACATCGAGTGGTTCATCGACGCCCGGGACATCCTCGAAGGGCTCATCAAGGCTACGGTGTTCGGGCTGGTGTTCTCGACGGTGTCCTGCTACCAGGGGTACTTCGCCGACGGGGGCGCCGCCGGCGTCGGCCGCGCCACGACCCGGGCCGTGGTATGGTCCTCGGTGTCGATCCTGTTCTTCGACGTGGTCCTCACCGACGTCCTCCTGCTCGTGTTGCATTGAGCGGGGGTATGAACATGTCTTCGGTGCTTCACATCCTGCTCGCCTTCGTGCTCGCCGGCGCGTGGATCGCCACGACGACCTGGATCGCCGAGCGCCGCGGCTCCCGGGTGGGCGGGCTGCTCGTGAACCTGCCGAGCAACCTGCTGCTCTCGCTGATCTTCATGGCCGTGCTGCGGGGCCCCGGGTACGCCGCCGGCGCGGCGGCCGCGGTGCCCATCGGCATGGGGATCAACTCGATCTTCCTGACGCTGTTCATCTGGCTGGTGCCCCGGGGCCTCGGGAAGGCCACCGCGCTCTGCCTGGCGTTCTGGTTCGTCGCGGCCGCCGTCACCGTGCGACTCCCGCTCACCCCGCTCGTGTCCCTCGGGCTCTACGCCGTGATCCTGGTCGTCACGGTGTGGATCTCCGAGCGGGTCCTGCGGGTGCGCACCCCGGAGCGGAAAAAGAAGCCCTTCTCCACGGCCCAGTTCCTCGCCCGCGCCGCGTTCTCCGGAGGGCTCGTGGCCTCGGCCGTGGCCATCTCGCTCCTGGCGTCGCCCTGGGTCACCGGCGTCTTCTCGACCTTCCCGGCCGTGATGACCTCGTCCATGGTGATCCTGACCCTCAACCAGGGCCCCGACTTCGCGCGCGCCACGGCCAAGGTCCTGATCTTCTCCTCGTTGAACATCCTGGTGTACGCCTACATCGTCGTGGCGACGTATCCCACCCTGGGCGTGGTCCCGGGCACGCTCCTGGCTTACGCGGGCGCGGTGCTGTTCGTGGTGGCCCTGCGCCCGGTCACCGAGCGGCTCGCGTGAACCGTCTTCTCCCCGGGGCCGAATGCTGGTACCCTGGGGCTCCATGCTGCCGCCGCCCGTCCCCCCCTCCGAACCCGACCGCCTGCGGGCGCTCTCCGACTACGAGGTGCTCGACACGCCCGAGGAGGAGGTGTTCGACGACCTGGTCCGCCTGGCCGCCCACGTGATGCGGACGCCCGCCGCCCTCGTGTCCCTCGTGGACGCCAACCGGCAGTGGTGCAAGGCCCGCCGCGGGTTCGAGGCCCGGGAGACCCCCCGCGAGGTGTCCTTCTGCGGCCACGTGGTCGCCGACGGCCGCCCGCTGGTGGTGCCCGACGCGGCCGCCGATCCCCGCTTCCACGACAACCCGCTGGTGCGCGCCGAGCCGCCGCTGCGCTTCTACGCCGGGATGCCCCTGACCACCGCCGCGGGGTTCACCCTGGGCACGCTCTGCGTGGTGGACCACCGGCCCCGGGAGGTCACCGCGGAGCAGGTGGGCCTCCTCGAGAGCCTCGCGCGCCTGACCATGTACCAGCTCGAGTTGCGCCGCCTGGTGCGCCGCATGCGCGCCCACGAGGCCGAGCTCATCGAGGGCCGGGACCGGCTCGAGGCGGCCAACCTGCGGCTCGCCTCCCAGTCCGAGCACCTGCTGCAGGTGCTCGAGCGGCTGGAGACCGGCGTGCTGGTCGTGGATCCCGCCGGCCGGATCCGGTTCGCCAGCCAGTGGTTCCGCCGCCAGCTCGGCGCGCCCGGGGAGCTCGAGGGCACCGACGTGCGCGCGCTGCCCCTGGGACCGCCGGCCGTGCTCGAGGCCCTGGTGCAGGCCCAGGCCGGCTTCGGCCCGCCGCCCCACAAACGGCTACTCTCGGCCTCCCATGGCCCCGTACGCCGGGATCTGGAGGTGTCGGTGCAGGCCGAGCCCGGGTCGCCGGACTTCCTCTGGCTGTTCCACGACGTCACCGAGCTGCGGCTCCACGAGGCGGACCCGCTCCAGGCCGGCTCCTGGCTCCTGGGGAGCTCCGACGCCATCTGGGACGTGCGCCGGCGCGTCATCGACCTGGGGCGCGGCTCGTGGCCCGTGCTCATCGAGGGCGAGACCGGCACCGGCAAGGAGCTGGCGGCCCGCGCGGTCCACAGCCACAGCCCGCGCCGGGAGGGACCCTTCCTGGCCATCAACTGCGCCGGCCTCACCGAGTCCCTGCTCACCAGCCAGTTGTTCGGCCACCGGCGCGGCAGCTTCACCGGCGCGACCTCGGATCAGGCCGGGCTCTTCGAGGCCGCCTCGGGGGGCACGCTCTTCCTCGACGAGGTCGGCGACATGCCCCCGGGGGTGCAGGCCCTGCTGCTGCGCGTGCTGGAGACCGGCGAGATCCTGCGCGTGGGCGAGCAGCGCACCCGGCAGGTGGACGTGCGCATCGTGGCCGCCACCCACCGGGATCTGGCGCGCAAGGTCGAGGCCGGCGAGTTCCGCGAGGATCTCCTGTACCGGCTGCGCGTCGGTCGCCTCGTGATGCCGCCTCTGCGGGCGCGCCGGGCGGATATCCCGCTTCTGTTCTCCCACTTCCTCGAGAAGTCCTGCCGCATCGCCGCCCGCGACTCGATCCGGCCCAGCCCCGAGGCCTGGAAGATCCTGCTCGCCCACGCCTGGCCGGGCAACGTCCGCGAGCTCAAGCACGCCGCCGAGTTCCTGGTCATCCATTGCCGCGGCCCCCTGGCCCAGCCGGAGGACCTGCCCCCGGAACTTGGCGACGCTGGCGCGTCGCTCGGTGTTGCTTCCGCAACAGCAGGCTCTGCTCACGCGACGTCAGGTGGTGCGCCAGCAACGTCAGGCTCTGGCGCAACAGCAGGCTCTGTCGCGACAGCAGGCTCTGCTGGTGCCCCCCCGCCGTGGCCCGAGGCCCGACGGCGCCCCGACCGCGCCGCGCTCTTCGAGGCCCTGCGCGCCGCCGGCGGCAACCGCTCCCGCGCCGCCCGCGCCCTGGGCGTCAGCCGCGCCACCCTGTACCGCTGGCTCGCCGACCCAGGATGAAAGCAAAAGAGAGGGTCCGACAGGTCCGACAAGTCCGATTTGTCTCATAGTGTCTCATTATGAGACAAAACATTACACATTCAAACACCTCTTACCCCCCTCGCTCCAATATCAGCAGGGATTTTTCCTACCGCATGACTTGGTATACATCCTGCAAAGTGTTGGCACCTCGCGGGTCCATGCCGGACCCGGAGCCTATTCATCAAGACGAGGAATCACACTCTCACTGAAAATTTTTCACCTGCTTGAAATTTCCCCCTTGCCAAATCCGTTTCCAGTGGCTAGAACTGGCGTGCAAGTCGCGAAGGTTTGATATATACAAAACTTTCGAAACTTACAAAACTCTTCGGAGGTGCCGTCTTGTCATCCATCGCAGTGACCCCCCAGGTGGCGAAGTTGATCGAGGAGTTCGGGCTCCGCATGGAGGCGTTCGGCATGCCGCCCCTGGCCGCCCGTCTGCTC
>Ga0302247_1000894_pt1 | contig 25136 bp, 18 predicted proteins | sample AAG_UR_Ile_MG_FD_193529 | JGI IMG/M metagenome (GOLD analysis project Ga0302247, IMG submission 193529) | Enriched activated sludge microbial communities from anaerobic digester in WTTP, New Holstein, Wisconsin, United States - AAG_UR_Ile | ecosystem: Engineered > Bioreactor > Anaerobic >...
TTCCTGGCTACAAAATCCATGGCAAGGGATAGGGAAGGATTTAAGAAGGATATAGAAATCTCTTTAAATAATTTCAAAACAGATTATATTGATCTTTACCAATTCCATAATGTAGTCAGCCTGCAGGAGTTGGAAAAAGCAATGGCAAAAGGCGGAGCGATTGAGGCCATGCTTGAATACAAGGATAAAGGAATCATAAAAAGCATCGGAATAACAGGCCATAGCTTGAAGGTTATGGAAAAGGCCATTGAATATGATGTTTTTGAAACGATTCAATTCCCATATAATGCAGTTGAAACTCAGGGAACGGAGTTATTCAAAAAAGCATATGAAAAAAATCTTGGAACTATTGCAATGAAGCCATTTGCCGGAGGCGCCATTACGAATGCCAGGGCATCATTGAAGTTTATACTGGAGAATCAGCATATAACCTGTGCAATACCCGGAATGTTCAGCATAGAACAGTTGATGGATAGTATAAAGGCAATAGAGGAAATGCCGTTGTCACAGGATGAAAAGGAAGCCCTTTCAAAGGAGGCCTCCGAATTGGGAGAACGCTTCTGCAGGAGATGCGGTTATTGCCAGCCCTGCTCCAAGGGGATCAATATACCTGTAGTATTAGTTATGGAAAGCTATTACAAGAGGTATAATCTTATGGAGTGGGCTCAAACAAGATATAATAATATGCCTTCAAGGGCCAGCGACTGTGAGAAATGCGGGTTATGTGAGGCAAAGTGCCCGTATCAGCTTCCAATCAGAGAAATGCTTGAAGCCGTTAAACAAACCTTTGGGCAGTAAAAAGCGAAAAAAATGTGGTCAAAAGGCCACTTTTTTTATTGCAGCGGTGAATGGGCTGCACATTGACAATTTCATACCCATTCATCAGGCACTTTCCCATTCCTGCTGCGCCTGATGAGAAAGCTTTTCGTAAACAGCGGAAAGCTCCTTATTTTTCTGCATAAGCTGCTCGACAGCCGCCTGCTTTTCGGTTATATCCATGAAGCAGACAAGTGCGCCGTTTTTAATAGGTTGTGACGTAACACGGATGTAACCGCCCGTTTTGTTTTGAACGGTAAAATCCTGCGCCTCTTTAATGCTGAAGGATAGCTGCACCGTCTCTTTCTTCCCTGTCTCCACAAGAAAACCGTCGTCCATTGTGTTAAGCAAACCGTTTTCAAGCATTTTTTTGAGAGTCTTGTTTATATATGCCGCCTTGCCGCCTGAGATAAGCAAAATCCCTTGCGGCACATTGGAAAGAGCCGTTTCAAGCGCAACATTTAAACTGTCGAAAAGCTCCAGCCTGAATATCGCAAACGCAAAGAGCGCAAGGGAGACGGATGTCGAAACAGGCGTTATATCAAAGGGTGGAGTAAAGCCGAATATGACTTTGAACCATTTGAACACATATAGAATATTAGCGGCGATTGGTATAAGTATGGCAGCACAGAACAAAACAGCTTGTGTTCGCTTTTGCCCGAATGATACTAAATACGCCCTCACGCACAGTAAAACTCCTGTCAGCAGCAGCGCGAACATAATCCCTTGCAGCACATAAAACATTGAGCCGAAGCTATCGCCCCAAAAATCAAACTGAGCGTAAAACAGATGGTGAAGCGGATTTGTGGCGACCACAAGGAACATCGCCGCAGATAAGCCGTATAGCAGCCCCATAACCCTTTTCGGTGGCGGCGAGCCTCTGGCGAACAGCCATGCAAAGCGTATAAACAATGCGCCCAAAAAGCATACGCCGGCATATTGGCCTGAACAATGTGAAAGCAAGCATTTTTAGGCACTGGCCGGTAACAGAGGCTTACAGCCTCAGAGCAAACTGCCCGTTTTACGGGTAGTTATGATTTTGCGTATATGAGTTGCAGAGGGGTGTCGAAAAAGCGCAGTTTATATAAAATATAAGACAATTCAGCGTAAAACACTGTAAAGTAAAAGTAAAACACTGTAAAGTAAAAGTAAAACACTGTAATATTTTTGATAAATTGGATAATGGAGGTGAGGCTGTTGAAATTAAAAGCAGATGATATTGCAGGAATATCAGGTCATCAGCAAATAGCATATAATGTTGAATTAATCACGAAGAGAATAAGAGAATATTATTTGAAAGAAGACATCAATGCATTGGAAAAGTTAAGGGATCTGTGCAAAAATGAAGGAATGATGATAGAAGCTGCAAAAATGCACAGGAACATTGGAATGTATCACTTTTATATGAATAATTGCAGTAATGCCGTAAAATCAATGAAACTTGCTATAGATACAGTCAGACGCGAAGATTGTTTGAATCTTCTTGTTGAATATTACTCTGAATTGGAATACATGTATTTTTATAATCACGAATATATACGCTCCATAGAATATTATGAGAAGGCCGAAGAACTGCTTTTGCAGGTTCCGGAAATGGGCAGGGGAATATCATATCTCCATTATTACAGATACGGGATACTTCTGAGCAATATGCAGGATTATTATTATTCCGAGCAGAAGCTGAAAAATGCATTATTGTATGCAGGGGATGACAAGGATACTGCGTTGATTATTATGAACATCGGCTTGCTGTATAAGGGGCAGAAGGATTTCAAGGCAGCATTGAGATATTACAGCAAGGCTCTCTGCCTGGCGGATCAAAAGGATATGAAGGTAAAGTGCAGAGTGTATAACAATATTGCTATTGTTTACAAAATACTGGGGCAGTATAAAAAGGCACTGGGTTACATAAATAAGGCATTTAAGTGTATTGAAGATGATGATATGGAACTTTCGTTTATATGCTTCAACACGTATACGGAGATCAAACTGCTGACGGGTGAAAAGGAATCGGTACTGGATGATTTTCTGGAACTTCTTCTGAGAGTGCAGGATGTTCATCTGTATAAAGGATATATTATACAAGGAATCAGCAATATGATAGCAATCGGCAGTGAGGACAGAAGAGTGCTGAAGAGGCTTGAAAGTGTCGTAATAAATCTGATTGAAGGAAACACATATGAAAACGAAGTATATATTAAAGAACTGAAAGTGTGCCTGGCTGATATTCGACTTTGCCTGAGAGATTTTAAGAGAAATTTGAAAGACAGCAAGTATGCAGCAATTAACAAGGCGTAATTCTTGCATATTTTTTTTCATACAAGCCAAAATACATAAAAGTATTGGAGAGTGTAACTATGGATAAAGATGACCTGAAGGACATAATAATCTCCGATGAAGAAGAAAGAGAGAAACAAATCCACGAGTTGATAAGAGGAAAACGGTCATTGGACATAAATAAGGAACTCAGCAAAACACTCACTGTGGGGGAAAGAATGGCTGACCAAATTGCAAGGTTTGCCGGAAGCTGGTCTTTCCTATTCTTCTTTGGAGTTGTAATAATTGCGTGGGCAATTCTAAATTCAAAGTACTTGTTTGACAAGCCTATCGATCCTTTTCCATATGTTTTTTTAAACTTGATACTTGGCTGCATTGCATCGATACAGGCGCCCATAATAATGATGAGCCAGAACAGGGAAGCTCAAAAAGACAGGCTGCGATCAGAAAATGAGTATCTTATAAACCTAAAATCTGAAATAATACTTGAGGACCTGCATATGAAAATAGATGAAATAATGAGAGAGAATAAAATATTGAAAAGAGAGCTTGAGAATATTAAGATGGAGGTAGAAAAGTCCAATACAAATATTCAACTGAGGAGAAATACAGATGGAAAAAGCGATACCGGTAGAAAAGAACCGGAATTATATAGTTGATATTTCGGGGCTTACAAGTGAAGGCCTTGGAGTGGCAAAGATAGAAGGGTTCACTGTGTTTATTGAAGGCGCACTTCCCAAAGAACAGACGGAGATAAGAATAGTAAAGGTACTGAAAAACTACGCCTTCGGCAAGCTGTTAAGAACAATGAAGGCTGCAGCCTGCAGGGTTGAACCTTCCTGCGGAGTCGTGAAAAGGTGCGGGGGCTGCCAGCTGCAGCATATGAGCTATGAGGCACAGCTGCAATATAAGACTCAGCAGGTGAAGGATGCCATTGAACGTATTGGCGGGCTTAAAGGAATTTCCGTAAATGATGCAATAGGAATGAAGGCCCCCTGGCGATACAGGAACAAGGCACAGTTTCCCGTAGGAATGGACGGGGATGTGAAGATAGGCTTTTATGCAAACAGAAGCCATGAGATAATTGATACCCCTCAATGCTCGATTCAGGATGCTGTCAACGATAACGTCATTCAGACAGTCAGAGAATTCATAAAGAAATATGATATCAGCGTGTATGATGAAAATACAGGGAAAGGCCTCATCAGGCATGTAGTGACCAGAAAAGGCTTCAGGACCGGCGAAGTGATGGTCTGTATTGTGATTAGCGGAGATACCCTTCCCTGCGCCAAAGCCCTGGTTGAAATGATGAGGGCAAGGATTGACGGGCTGAAAAGCGTGGTACTGAATATCAATAAGAAGAAAACAAATGTTGTATTAGGCGACAGGAACATTGTAATATATGGAGAAGAAGCTATTTATGACTATATAGGTGAGTTCAAGTTCAGGATATCCCCCCTTTCATTCTTCCAGGTGAATCCCGTCCAGACAGAGGTATTGTACGGAAAGGCTCTGGAATATGCAGACTTGAAAGGCTGTGAAACGGTATTTGATGCATACTGCGGAATAGGTACAATATCGCTTTTCTTGAGCAAGAAAGCAAAGAAAGTCTATGGAGTGGAAGTAGTTCCCCAGGCAATAGAAAATGCCAAAGAAAATGCAAGGCTTAACGGAATTGAAAATGTAGAATTCATAACAGGCGAGTCTGAGACTGTGATACCCGAATTGTACAGGAAGGGCATCGAAGCAGACGTAATAGTAGTAGACCCTCCAAGAAAGGGCTGTGACGAGAAGCTGCTTGAAGTAATTGCAGAAATGGGTCCTGAAAAAGTTGTATATGTATCCTGTAATCCGGCAACCCTGGCCAGGGATCTGAAGTACCTGTCTGAAAGAGGATTTGAGGTTAAGGAGGTTCAGCCGGTGGACATGTTCCCTCAGACGAGCCATGTGGAGACCGTAATCCTGTTGCAACGTCAGAAACCTTGATAAAAAAGGGGTCACGGGATTGTGACTGAAAACATGTTTTGACGTGAGAGGATACTTTCACGTCTTTTATTTTTGGTAGAATATAAATGGGTTACCCATTTTACATAGATGGTAAAGAAATGAAATGAAAAATGTCAGGATTATTCCGGCGGTACCTAAAGAGAATAAAAAGCTCAGGGTTGCCGCCTATTGCCGGGTCAGCACATCCGGACCCGAGCAACTGCGCAGCCTTGAGATTCAGATAAAAACTTACACGAAGATGATACGAAGCCATCCCGATTGGATTTATGCAGGGGTATTCTATGACCTAGAAAGTGGACTTCGTCGAAATAGCAGAACTGGGTTGGACAAAATACTCAGGAAAGTGGCGAAAGGCAAAATCGATTACATCATCACAAAGTCAATCAGCAGGGTATCAAGGGACACTCTGGAGGTTTTGAAGATTATAAGATTTTTAAGAGAGCGAGGGATCAATATGCATTTTGAAAATGAGAAACTGGATTCGATCAATGCTGAAAAGGAATTCGAGATTACACTTAGGGGTATGCTGGCACAGGACGAAAGCCGGAATACCAGCGAGAATATTCAGTGGGGATTTCAGCGTAAGTTTGAAAAGGGCGATATCTTTACGAAGTATAAGAATTTTATGGGATACACCTGTGTAGTCGGTGAGATTGTTATTGTTCCGGAGCAGGCAGAGGTCGTCAGGAAGATGTTCGACTTATATTTGCAAGGTCTGTCATTAGGACAAATAAAGACTTATCTGGAATCCCAGGGGATTAAAACAGTAACGGGCATGGAGATTTGGGATACAAAAACGATTCATAAGATACTGAAGAATGAGAAGTACAAAGGCGATACCATGCTGCAAAAGACCTTTACCGAGGATTTTATAACCGGTAAGAAAAGCAAGAATATGGGGCAGCGAAACAGGTACTATGTAACGGATAGCCATCCAGCGATTGTTTCAGCCGAAATATTTGATAAAGTGCAGGAGGAAATGGCAAAGCGTTCAAGGATCGTGACTAAAGAGGATGGCACAGTGGAAGCGTGTTCAAGCAAATATAATGGTAAATACCTTTTGGGGAATTTGCTTGTATGCGACGATTGTGGTGTATCTTATCGGAGAAGAACGGAAAGAGGTAGGGTGGTTTGGAGATGTGCAACAAGGATTGAAAAAGGTAAAGAGATGTGCCCCAACTCCCCTACCTTGGATGAAGAGTGGATTAAGAAAGTGCTTAGCGAAACGGTATGTGAGAATGGTGCTTATAATGAAAGTGTAATCAGGAATAAAGTTGATAGAATTCAGATTTTTAATTCGTATAGCATAATTTTTTATAAAAATGAAGAGCAGGCTAAGATATTTTTCTAGAAAGATAGATGGGAAAAAGTTGATATTTTAATAATGCGAATGTTGGTAAAATAGCATTAGGTCACTTGACCCGGGGTGGAGTATAATCAAAATCATAGGGGGGATGATAGCCACAATTATAAGTTTTACTCATCATTTGATTTGCCATTAGCAAAGGATATGTTAAATTCCATAAATAATGTGATAAAATAATTATGGATTATTTTGAGAAAACGGAGTTGAATTTTATGGCAAAGAAATCTTTTAATCAACAACTGCAGGACAGTAGGGACATGCCTAAGATTTCAGAAATTACCGACCCGAAGGCAATTACAATGTATGGTGGAACAAAACTGCTTATTGCTCCTCCTCTCGCATACGATGAAATCATGAAAAAAGTGCCAAAGGGTAAGGTTATTACTTCAGATTACATGAGAAGCTATTTGGCGAAGAAATACGGTGCGGATAATACTTGTCCCTTAACAGCAGGGATATTTATAAATATTGCAGCGAAAGCTTCGGTTGAGCGTGGCATTGATGAGACTCCTTATTGGCGAACTTTAAAAAAAGACGGCGAACTAAATGTGAAATATCCGGAAGGAATAGATGGTCAAAAACTCCATCTTGAAATTGAAGGTCATACTATAATACAAAAAGGTAAAAAGTACTTTGTAAAGGATTACAAAGATTGTTTTTTTGAACTGAAAGAATAAGGAGAAAAGCAATGGATACAAAGGTTACTGATTGGCTGCTAGAAGACAACTCTTGGTTGAATTTTGCGGTAGAAACTCAGTTGCTGGGGAAAAAGGCTGAACCATCGTTAGCTGCTGCTGATTCAAAAATACAAGTAGTAATAAACCGTCTTAAGAATTCAAGTGTTGGAATCCCTGCTTTGAAATCTGGTAAAGTAGCATATACAAGTACAGGGAATGCATTTTGGGATTTGTTTTTCTTGGCTGATATTGGACTTAAAGTTGAGGATATTCATATTCAAAATGAAATTAATGACTTATTTAAATTACAACAGGATGATGGTACCTTAATTCTTCAAGATGGCACAAAATCCGGGTATTTCTGTATTCCAACAATCATCTTAGCATCTCTCGTTAAAATGGGATATAATAATGATCCTCATATTCTCCGATTTATTGAAAAAATATTTGAAACTCAACGCTTAGATGGAGGTTGGCATTGTGCATTGAATCGTGCCAAAGGGAAGAAGCTTCAGGATACGGAATCATGCCCAATGGATAACTTGAACATATTAATGCTATTGGGGCAGTATGATACATACAGAAATGATACAAGGCTTAATGGTGCTATTGATTTACTTCTTGTTCATTGGAAAAAGAGGATGGAGCCATGGCGTCCGTATGGATTCGGGATTGGGAATGATTATTTAAAGCTGAAGTATCCCGCTGTGAAATATGGGATATTAAGAGTGCTTGATGTCTTATCCATATATCCATATGCGATAAAATCAACAGAGTTTAATGAAATGTATGAATCAGTCATGAAAAAATCTCCTGATGGGAGGTTCTTTGCAGAATCGGTTTCTCGATCTTATCCAGAGTTTGATTTTGGGCAAACCAAGCTACCAAGCAAATGGATAACATTTCTAATTTATAGAATACTGAAGAGGATTGGATGATATTAATTTTGGAGGAGGTCAAATTAAAATGAAAACAATAGATTATGAAAGGTTAGGTTTGCCGATTGAACTTATTAATAATTTATTGAGTCAGGTTAAAAACTGGCCTGGCGAAGTTTTAAAATCACATAATGACTCAAGCCACTTGATACATAAACTATGTTTTCTTGCAGATATTGGTCTTGATATAACTACCCCCGAAATTGCTGAAACCGTGCAAAATATTATAGAACATACATCAGATGAAAACTTGTATCAAGTTAAGGTGAACATCCCGCAACATTTTGGTGGAACTGGGCAGGAACAATGGTCTTGGATGCTTTGTGATGCTCCACACCTTCTCTATTTGTTGAAAAAGCTGGGATATTCAGAAAACGACAAAATTAAAGCTGGAGTTGAATTTCTGCTTGATTTACAAAGAGATAATGGTTGGCCATGCAGAGTTTCTTCTGACTTAGGAAAATTTAGAGGTCCCGGAAGAAAAGATGATCCATGTCCTTATGCAACATTGTTAATGTTAAAGTTGCTATCCTTGTTCGAGGAATATAGTGATTTACCACAAACTCATAATGGCGCAGAATCATTACTTTCGTTATGGGAACAAAGGAAAGAACGAAGACCTTATATGTTTGCCATGGGAAGCGGATTCCAGAAGCTAAAAGCCCCATTGCTTTGGTATGATATTCTGCATGTGGTTGATGTTTTAACTAAATTTGAATGGTTGCATAAAGACAAACGGCTTCTGGAAATGGTGAATATTATAAGGAGCAAAGCAGATGCCGGTGGGTATTATAAAGCAGAATCTATATATAAAGCTTGGGGTGACTGGGAGTTTGGTCAAAAGAAAACTTCTTCAAAGTTCATTACAGAAAAAGTAGGCAGCATTTTAAAAAGGCTGGAATGATTACATTTGTGGTTGAAGCTTTCCTGACTTAATGTTTTGACTTTAATAATTAGGGTCAAAATATAAAAATATTGAAGAGGAATACTTGTGTAACATGGATGCCACCAAGGCCCTACCAGGCTCATCGGACATCTTTTTTGTACACTCAAGGCATGTGGAGTGTGCCGTATAGAATCCCCCCGGAACCCTCGCCGCGGTCTCACCCGCGGTTTTATTTTGTTATTTTGAAAAAACTCGACAATTATAAGAAAAATTCGACAATTATTGGCAGGAAAATGCTACAATAAAAGGGAATATAATTAGTTACTATGATTTTTTTATATCGAGGTGTTATTTTATGGGAGATAAACTCTTCATACATACTGCCAAGGCGGTACTTGCGGGCTTTCTAGCCTTGTCCCTCATGGCTTGTCCTCTGCCTCTTCTGGCGGAAGAACCAGCCTTGGGGGTTCTGGCCGGCAGCGGTATACCGGAAAAGGCCGATGGCCTGCCTGAGAAAGCAGGCTTCAATACCCCCTATGGCTTGGCCGTGGACAGCCAAGGCCGGATCTATGTGGCTGACTGCTACAACAATAGTATCAGAGTTATTGCTGATGGTATGGTGAGTACGGTGGCAGGCAGCATCAGGGGCACTGACTTATATGGCTTTCCCCTGGGCGGCTTGCTCGATGGAGATGCGGACAAGGCAGTGTTCAAAAAGCCCCGGGCGGTGGTTGTTGACGGTCAGGGCACAATCTATGTGGCAGATACAGGAAACAACGTCATTCGTAAAATTTCCAAAGGGAAGGTAACCACCTATGCCGGAACAGGGAAGGCGGGTTTCAGAAACGGTTCGGTCAGGGAGGCGCAGTTCAATGCCCCCGGCGGATTAGCCCTTGACAAGGCCGGTAATCTTTATGTAGCCGATACCTTAAATAATGTGATACGGAAAATTTCGACCCAAGGTTTGGTAACCACCTATGCCGGAAAAAACACAGGAGAGGCGGGTTACCGGGACGGGTCTTTGGGAGAGGTTGTATTCAACGAGCCTGCAGCCCTGGCCATGGACAGTCAGGACAATTTATAAAAGCAAAAGGGACGGTTCTTTTTGCTTTTTTACTGAATGGAATAATATGGTATAATGGCATTGGAGGTGGTGATCTTGCCAAGACATGCGAGAATCCAAAGCCCAACAGGCTATTACCATATAATGATGAGAGGAAATAATAGGGAAAGCATCTTCAGCAGAGACGATCAAAAGAGATTATTTTATGAATGTCTTAAAGAGTATGGTGAAGATCATTCTGTTGATATTGTTGCATATTGCCTCATGGATAACCATGTTCACATCGTTGTTAAGGCTAATACTTTAAATTTGGCAAACGCAATTAAATGTATAAATACAAAATATGCAATGAATTTCAATAGACAGAGAGACAGGGTAGGACATGTATTTCAAGATAGATATAAGAGTCAAGCAATCCTTGATGATAAATATCTGTTGCAAGTAATAAGGTATGTACACAATAATCCTGTCAAAGCAAAAATGGTTAAATCATTTAAAGATTATAGCTGGAGCAGCTACAATGAGTATATAGATGAAAATTTCATAGTTGGAGATCAACAGAAAGAGTTCGTATTAGGATATTTTTCTAGAAGTATAGAACAATTTGAGGAGTTTCATAAGAAAAAGGATAATCTAGAGTATCTGGAAGTAAAAGAGGATATAGTAAAAGAGAGAATGGAAGCCGCACAAGATATTATATCGGAATTCTTCACAAAAAAGGGATTAATCGAAGCTAAGCAAGTCAAACAAAATTTCCTTTACTTAGAAGAATTAATTCAAAACCTTTTGGAGAAAAGTAAACTGACCCACAGACAGATTGCATCTCTTTTATCAATTAGTAATAATGTAGTCCATAGTGTTAGTCTGCAAAAAATTGATAAAGAGTAAAAGCAAAAAGAACCGTCCCCGTTGCTTCCAGTAACGGTTCGGTATATGCCACAAAAACCGTTAATGCGGGAGCAAGTATTGGAAGTGCGGCTTGGCCAGTTAATCCGACGAGAAGCAGCTATACATTCGGAGGTTGGTTTACAGGAGAAAACGGCGCAGGTACCCAGTTTACTTCCGCGACGCCTGTGAACGCCACACTAACAGTCTACGCCAAATGGGCATCACCTACAACCGGTGGCGGTAGAGGCAGCAGCGAAAGTGGCGGAGGAACACAGACGCCTGCACCTGTACAAACTCTGGACGTAGACTCAAGGGGAAGCATAAGCACTGTACCGAGGCTGGATAAAAATACCGGTATCGCAGAAGTGGTAATAAATGCTGCCACAATGACTGTAGCCTTTGATAATTCCGCAGAAAACATTGACGGTAAGAAAACTGTAGTGATTGCAATACCCGAAGTGGAAGGTGCAAAGGCCTATGAATCCACATTGCCTGCAAGCACTCTTACATCCTCTGATGTAAACAAACAGCTTGAGATTAAGGCTGTGATAGCAGCGGTAACCCTGCCCGCCAACATGCTTACACAGGAAGCTGCGGAAGGCGCCCGAAATGTATCTCTGACCATTGCTAGGGCGGATATGTCGGGTATTGATGAAGAAACAAGAGACCTGATAGGCGACAGGCCTGTAATACAACTCACCTTGAAGATTGACGATGAGCAGCACTCCTGGAACAATGAAAACGCCCCGGTTACGGTATCAATACCCTATACGCCCACAGCAGAAGAACTGGCCGATCCAGAACACATCACCATATGGTATATAGACGGCAGCGGTAATGTTGTGGAAGTACCTACAGGAAGGTATGACCCTGCCACAGGTAAGGTCACCTTCAGCACTACACACTTCAGCAATTATGCAGTTGCCTATGTGGCAAAAACCTTTAACGACCTGGAAAGCGTAGCATGGGCGAAGAAGCCAATCGAGGTGCTTGCATCCAAGGGTATATTGAAGGGTACATTGGAAAATGAATACACCCCTCAAACGAATATCACAAGGGCAGACTTCCTGTACTTCCTGGTCAGGGCTCTGGGTGTTGATGCAAAGATTGACGGGAACTTTGATGACATAAGCACAGACGCTTATTACTACAAAGAGATAGGTATAGCCAGGAAGCTGGGTATTACCACAGGCACGGGGAACAACAAATTCAGTCCCGATGCAAACATCACAAGACAGGATATGATGGTATTGACCGAGAGAGCGTTGAGGATGCTTAAGATGCTGAAACAGCAGGGTACGGCTTCGGACATTGATGCGTTTACCGACAAGTCCCTTGTAGCACCCTATGCAGTAAACGGCGTAGCCTCTGTTGTAAAGGAAGGATTGATCGTTGGCAGCGGCGACAAGGTCAATCCATTGGGCAATACCACAAGGGCGGAGGCAGCGGTGTTCCTGTACAGGATATATAACAAGTATTGAGGTAAGTGCTGGCTAAGAGATAATGTTAAAATGATATAGTGCATAGAAGAATTACATTCAAAAGCAGATAGTGGTTTTATAGAAATATAAAATTCATCTATCTGCTTTTATATTGTGAAATAAATTTAGTACAAAGGTGCATCCGGATTGCTGCCACAACGCATACAGTAGTTGTAGTCCTGCTGCAAAGAGAAAAACGTTGATTTTCCAGCTTTTCGCCTTTATGACTGCCCGAATTGCTTGTGATGGTACAATTATATAAAGAGTTAAGAGTTTACAGGTCTGAAATGATATAATAACAGTAGGCAATGAAATGAAAAGAAGGTGTTTGGATTTTGAATATATCAGACAAGAATTATATGAGTAGTATTGAGAAAGACAGACATATGGAATTTAGCAGAAGCATTATTGAAGGCGTGGAAATCAAGCTATACAGAAACGACCCCCATGCATATAAGCCTCATGTCCATAAGGAGCTTTCATTAGGTTATATCGTAGAAGGATCCACTGACTTAACAATGAACGACAGGACTATCCATTATGCATCAGGTGATGGTGTCATTATACCACCACTGATGACTCACAGATGTGCGCCGAATGATATTAATCACTGGGCATATGTTATGTTATATGTTGATCCCGGTTACTATGGCGATTTAATAAGTTTTAATCAAGCAAAAAAGTTAACAGGTAATCAGGTTCAGAAATTAATAGGCTTTATTGAACAACTACTAACGGAAAAGATTCCAGACACATTGGAAAATATACTTATTGAATTATTGATAGAGTTTGGAGAAAAAGATATTTCGGAAACTACTGCTACAAATACAATAGATATTGTCAAAACGATCCATGAATATATATTAAATCATGTTAATGACGTTATAACATTGGATAAACTTCAGCAAATAACCGGGCTAAATAAGTTTACAATAATTAGGAATTTTAAGAAATTATATGTCACTACACCTGCAGCATACCATTTACAATATCGAGTTGCTGAAGCAAAAAGGTTATTAAGTAAAGGGGTAGACGTGTTTGAAATTTGTGAGGAATTAAGATTTTATGACCAAGCCCATTTAATTCGAGAATTTAAAAAAATGTATGGTATTACGCCAGGAACATATATGGAACAATTAAAAGGATAGTGCCAATTTTATACAATACAGTTCCTTATTATTTAGCTAATCTAGACTTAGCAAAGATAAGGAGGCTTACTATGAATAGAATTAGATTAGTATTTGTTATGTTTATTTGGGGTAGTTTGGGTGTATTTACAAGGTCCATTCCATTGTCTGCTTTAAGCTTAGCTTTTCTGAGGGCATTAATTGCACTGCCGGTCCTTTTTGTTGTAATGAAAATGAAAAAAGCAGATAAGGTGAAATGGTCGCTATTAAAACCGTATCTTATTTCGGGTGTATTACTGGGTTTTGGTTGGTTAACTTTGTTCTATGGGTTTAAACATACTAGTATTTCATCCGCTGTTATTATCTACAATATGTGCCCGGTATATGTATTGATATCTGCACCACTGATATTGAAAGAGACTATCTCAAAGATTCAAATTGCAGTGATTTTAGTCTCGTTTCTAGGTCTCTTTTTGATTGTCGGTCATAATTTATTAGAAGGGTATGGATACATGGGGATGGCACTTAGTGCCATTTCAGGGATGCTTTACGCAACCATTGTGCTTATTAACCGCAGTATTAAAGTCAGGGTGGATAATCAAACAGCCACCTTTGTGCAAATATTTACAGCGATGATTGTTTTGCTGCCATTTGTATTGATTGATGGAAATATATTAAAGGTTGTAAACTTGGATGCTATGGCGGTTATTTATACCATTCTATTGGGTATATTGCATACAAGTGTGGCCTATACTATGTTCTTTTCGCTCTATACACATATGAAATCTGTTGAAATAATGTCCTACAGCTATTTAGAGCCTTTATTTGCAATTTTATTCAGTGTGATCTTTATCGGAGAGACATTAATATTCCCTCAGATTATTGGCGGGATTTTGATATTGGGTTCAACATATATTGGGGAAATGCTTAAGGATAGGAGAATATCTAAAGAAAAAGATCCTATTCAAATGGTAACAATTGATGCTTACAGAAGCAGTGAAAAGTAACATAAGGAACAAGGGGACGATTCATCCGTTTGCGCATAGGAGAAATATAAATACTTCAAATAATGACAAATGCTTTTGAAATAGAAGAGATTAAAAATAGAATAACTGGTGAAGAAGTAAGAAAACAAATCAAAAATAATTTTAAAATGAAGCACTATGGCAAATTTTAAAACCATAGGCAAATCAAGCTAACAGAAAATGAGCTAATTGCATAAATTACAAAATATATACCTTACCGCCCAGGAATCACTGGGTTCTCACGACATCATTATTGTCTGTTCAAGGCATTGTGAAGCCGTAGCTTTGGTGGTTAGGGATACTATTTAATATTCGAATAAGAAAAAGACAACGTTAAATTACCTATGTCTTATTGACATAGGTAATTTTTTATATTTTTTTACCCATATAAATTGACGTGGGTAGAAAATAGTGATATTCTACCTATAATTGGAGGTGAATATAATGCCTGAATGTAAATTACCCATGTTGCCGCCTAACGTGGAACTAGAGACAAAAAAGATACTAAAGCAATTAGCAAGGGCTAATAGAGCCTTGGCTGAATTAAAAGGTTATTCGGATACAATACCAAACAAGCATATACTGATCAATGCAATTACAATTAACGAAGCAATGGATAGTTCTGCAATTGAAAATATAATTACAACCCATGATGATCTTTATAAGGCTATGAGCGATGTTCCTGGTGCCAGTCCGGCAGCTAAAGAGGTTGTAAGCTACAGAACAGCTCTGTGGTATGGCTATGAGCAGGTAAAAGCTTATGGAATGCTGACAACGAATATGATAGTGGAGATTCACAGTATTATAGAAAAGAATCGTGCAGGAATAAGGAAATTGCCTGGAACGGTTCTAAGAAATGAAAAAACTGGAGAAGTTGTATATACCCCGCCTGAAGGGGAGTATGAAATTAGAGAACTATTGAGTAATCTTGAAAGATATATTAATGAGGAGCATTGTGAAGTTGACCCCTTGATTAGGTTGGCAGTATTACATTACCAATTTGAGTGCATTCATCCTTTTTATGATGGAAACGGCAGAACCGGCAGAATAATAAATGTACTCTATCTGGTGCTTAAGGAACTGTTGGACAGTCCAATTCTGTATTTAAGCCAATATATTATAAGAAACAAAACGACTTATTATAAACTGCTTCAGGAAGTAAGAACGGAAGGAAAATGGGAGGATTGGATTATCTATATACTTACAGGTGTAGAAGAGACAGCGGAGGAGACGCTTAAGCTAGTAAAGAGAATTAATTCTGAAGTCGAGTCAATGTGTGCCGAAATGAAAGAGAAGCTTCCTAAAATATACTCAAAAGAATTGATTGAGCTACTGTTTTATGAGTTCTATACCAAAACGGTTTATATAGAAAAGGGTCTTTCGGTCACAAGGAAAACTGCAGTGAGCTATCTTAATACACTTGAAAAAGAAGGATTTTTAGTTTCAGAAAAAATCGGAAAAGAGAGAATCTATCAGAATAAAAGGCTTTATGATTTAGTGAAGGGAGGCCATTCAGGTGAGTAAACCTCTGTCGAAAATGGCACTTCATGAACTGTGGAGACTGTTTCCTATTCAGTTATCGGAGCACAAGGAGTATTGGAAGGATTGGTATCGAGAGGAAAAGGAATTTTTGTCCTCATTTCTGCCGAAGAATGTTCAAATTCATCACATTGGGAGTACAGCCATAAATGGAATCTGGGCTAAACCCATTGTTGACATTTTAGTAGAGGCCAGACCTGAAGAACACCAAACAATTTACGAACTGCTGTTTAGAAACGGCTACCTTTGCATGGCTCAAAGTGAAAATCGCATGGATTTTAACAAAGGCTATACTGAGGATGGCTTTGCTGAGCGTGTTTTTCATCTGCACCTAAGGGATTTTGGCGACCACGATGAGCTTTATTTCCGGGACTATCTGAACGACCATCCTGAAATTGCAAAGGAGTATGAAAATCTCAAACTGTCCCATTGGAAATCGTTTGAATATGACCGTGACGGATATACAAAGATGAAAACAGATTTTGTTCGAAAATATACACAGATGGCAGTAGAAAAGTATATCTAAGGATAAAAAATGTTGAGTTCCTAAATACCCTTAATGGAAACACAGGAAAAGGATGTGTTTATACATGAAAACCCGCAAGACGTATGGTGGTTTTGAAGTTGGTCCTATCAGGCCGCCCAGTGAGGCAAAAAGTCTCCTGATAAGGGTCACAAGAAATTGTCCATGGAATAATTGCAAATTCTGTGGGCTTTATAAGGGGACGAAATTCAGTATTCGGCCAAAGGAACATGTGATAAAAGACATTGAGCTTGTTAAAAGATGGACGGATTTGTTTAAGGCTGCTGAACATGTTGATGCACATACACGAATGATTATGATCAATGATTTGAAAAACGAACTTGGAGAGGAACAATCCTGGCTTTATAGTTCTGCTGCCAGTTGGTATCAAAGTGGTATGAAGTCCATATTTCTGCAAGATTCAAACAGTCTGGTGATTAAACCTGACGATTTGATAGAAATTATTACTCACATAAAAAAACAGTTTCCGGAAACAGAAAGGATTACCTCTTATGCCCGCTCTGAAACTGTGGTCCGAATCAGCGATGAAGATTTGAAACGCATGGCTGATGCGGGGCTGAACCGAATCCATATCGGCATGGAAACAGCATCGGATACGGTTTTGAAATTAGTGGATAAAGGTACGACAAAAGCCAACCACATACTGGCAGGCCAAAAAGTCAAAGCAGCAGGTATTGAGCTGTCGGAGTATTACATGCCGGGCTTAGGCGGCAATGAATATTCAGATTTAAATGCATTAGAAACAGCAGACGCTCTTAACCAAATAAATCCCGATTTCATCCGAATCAGAACGTTAGCTGTAACTGATCGTTCTCCATTAAAGGAAGATTATGAACAGGGGATTTTTACAAGAACCAATGATACTAAAATGATTGAAGAATTCCTTTTGATGATTGAAAATCTTAAGGGGATCACCAGCACCATAATAAGCAGTGACCATATCCTTAATCTTCTTCCCGAAGCAGAGGGACGCCTGCCAAATGATAAAGAAAAGATAGCCACCGTATTGAAAAGTTATCTCGATTTACCTGAAAGTGAAAAAATAATATACAGAATAGGCCGCAGAACCGGAATCATGAATACAATTCAGGATCTGAACAACAGCGTCAGGAGGAACCGTGTGCAAAGGTCAATAGAACAATACGGTATAAACCATAACAATGTGGATGCCGTTGTTGACGATTTATTGAATAATTTTATATAAATGAATTATTAAATGGCATGAGCACGTTTGTTTCTGTATCTTCACTTAGAATGGAGTTCTATGAGAAAATCATTAGAGGCTAATTGGAACATATGATACTATAAATTCTAGGAGGATGAGGTATGAGAAAGTTGAAAATTGCAGACGGAATACATATGCTTACTATGAATGTTGAGGACATACTGTTTGAGGGAATTTGGGAGATTGCAAACGGAGTGACTCTTAACTCCTATATAGTTCAAGGGGAAAAGACTGCAATAATTGATGGTGTAATTGGCTGGGACGGGATACCCGAAACCCTTTACAGGAACTTGGAAGATATAGGTGTTGATCCCCAAAATATAGATTATTTGATTGTTAATCATATGGAACCGGATCATTCCGGCTGGATTTCAAGCTTCCGAAAAATCAGGGATGATTTTACTATAATATGTACTGATAAAGCCGCAAAGTTGGTAGCCTCCTTTTATGGCGAAGGCAATATAAGGATTGTGAAGGAAGGAGATACTCTGGACCTTGGAAAGGGTAAGGTATTGAGTTTCCATCCGGTACCAAACGTTCACTGGCCGGACACCATGTACACCTATGAAAGAGATACGAAAACTCTCTTCTCATGTGATATGTTCGGAGCATTTGGAAGGATGGGGGAACATTATTTTGATGATGAGCTGACGCCTGAAGAGATAGATTTCTTTGAATTAGAAGGAATAAGGTATTATTCCAATGTAATGGCAACTTTTACACCCAGTTTGAGAAAAGCGATTGAGAAAGCGAAAGCGCTGGACCTAAAAACTATAGCGCCGGGTCATGGCCCGGTTTATAGAAAAAACACACAAAAAATCATAGATGATTATTCCAGGTTTTCTCTATATGCTGAAGGGGCAGGCAAGAATGAAGTCACTATATTGTGGGGATCCATGTATGGGATGACCTCAAAAGCAGTTGATTACGCTGAAGGCATACTTCAAAGAGAAGGCGTCAAATACAACAAGCTGAAAATGCCGCTAACCGGTGAAAGCGAAATGGTCGCAGCTGTTTTTAGATCTGCAGGGATAATTATTGCAGCACCCACTTATGAGTACAAGCTTTTTCCGCCGGTTGCAGCTGCTTTAAATGAGCTTGGCAGAAAAAAGATTACAGGTAAAGCAGCATTTAGATTTGGGTCATATGGCTGGTCCGGCGGGGCAGAGAAGGAGCTGAGCGAAATAATTGAAAGAAATAAGATGAACTGGGATTTCATTGAATCAGTGGAGTTTGAAGGAGCACCAAGGGAAGAAGACCTTCTTAAGGTGGAAGCCGGAGTATCAGAGCTTATAAAAAAGATGAGGGAGAAGGCAGCAGAAGTATATCAGGGCAGTATTTAATAATCAAGTTGTCAGGTTAGCTGTTAGAGTTATTATACTCTTCTATATACACTCGGGGCGTCTAAGGAGGGTGATAAAATAAGTGTTTATAATAAATCCTGTGAACCGGGGTCTTTAACAATGACTGCTTACCTTTGGAAATAATCAATCTTGAGGAGGTACTTTTCATGGAAAGAAAGATAAAAGAATTAGCATTACAATTTGGAGCTGATGTTTGCGGTATTGGAAGTATAAACAGGTTTGTAAATGCACCTGCAGGTTTTTCGCCTCTTGATTTATTTGATAAATGCAAGTCTGTTATAGCTTTAGGTATAGCATTGCCTAAATCGCTGTATGAAGTTCCGCCAAGATTACTGTATTGCCACTTTAATAGTAAAACGCAATCAATTTTAGATGACATTGAATTTAAACTTGCTAAGGAATTAGAGGAGAAATATAACTGTCTTGCTGTTCCGGTTCCTTGCAATTCGCCCAGTGAGTATTGGGATGCGGAAAACATGACTGCAAAAGGACTGATTTCGATGAAACATACAGCTTACCTATGCGGACTTGGTTCTATTGGAAAAAGCTCATTGCTTATCAATCCTGAATACGGAAATCGTCTGACAATAGGAGCTATCCTTACTGATCTGGAATTGGAATCGGATGATTTGCAGCCGGATTTGTGTATTGCCGGATGCGGCAGATGTACGGATAGTTGTCCTGTGCAGGCGATTGCAGACGGGAGAGTGAACCAAAAGCTTTGTCGCACGAATACTTATGGGAAAACAGCCAGAGGTTTTGATACTATTGATTGCAACAAATGCCGTAATGTATGTCCTATGAGATTCGGAAAAACACGCTGATAAACTAGAGTTTGCCGGGTTATTGATTTGTTCCCTCAAACGGTACATGTGGAGTGTGCCGTATAGAATCCCCCCGGAACCCTCGCCGCGGTCTCACCCGCGGTTTTATTTTGTTATTTTGAAAAAACTCGACAATTATAAGAAAAATTCGACAATTATTGGCAGGAAAATGCTACAATAAAAGGGAATATAATTAGTTACTATGATTTTTTTATATCGAGGTGTTATTTTATGGGAGATAAACTCTTCATACATACTGCCAAGGCGGTACTTGCGGGCTTTCTAGCCTTGTCCCTCATGGCTTGTCCTCTGCCTCTTCTGGCGGAAGAACCAGCCTTGGGGGTTCTGGCCGGCAGCGGTATACCGGAAAAGGCCGATGGCCTGCCTGAGAAAGCAGGCTTCAATACCCCCTATGGCTTGGCCGTGGACAGCCAAGGCCGGATCTATGTGGCTGACTGCTACAACAATAGTATCAGAGTTATTGCTGATGGTATGGTGAGTACGGTGGCAGGCAGCATCAGGGGCACTGACTTATATGGCTTTCCCCTGGGCGGCTTGCTCGATGGAGATGCGGACAAGGCAGTGTTCAAAAAGCCCCGGGCGGTGGTTGTTGACGGTCAGGGCACAATCTATGTGGCAGATACAGGAAACAACGTCATTCGTAAAATTTCCAAAGGGAAGGTAACCACCTATGCCGGAACAGGGAAGGCGGGTTTCAGAAACGGTTCGGTCAGGGAGGCGCAGTTCAATGCCCCCGGCGGATTAGCCCTTGACAAGGCCGGTAATCTTTATGTAGCCGATACCTTAAATAATGTGATACGGAAAATTTCGACCCAAGGTTTGGTAACCACCTATGCCGGAAAAAACACAGGAGAGGCGGGTTACCGGGACGGGTCTTTGGGAGAGGCTGTATTCAACGAGCCTGCAGCCCTGGCCATGGACAGTCAGGACAATTTGTATATAGTTGACAGCGGTAACCAATTGATCCGCAAGGCGGACAAAGACAGGGTGGAAACTGTAGCCGGAACCCAAGGGGTGCAGTTATCAGGGACAAACTACATTCAAGGCAGTTTTCGGGACGGCTCAGGGACAGAAGCAGCTTTTAATTTTCCCAAGGGGATAACGGTTCTGGAGAACGGGACGTTGATTATTGCCGATACCTGGAATTCCAGGATTAGAGCTGTCCTCAGCAATGGCCGGGTAATAACCCTGGTGGGAACGGGTGAAAACGGCAAGGCTCCGGGTCCCCTTTACCAGGCTGTTTTGGGCAGCCCTGCAGGTGTGGTTTATTATAATAAGAATTTATACATAGCTGATGCAGACAATAACCTTATTTGGCAGATGCCCTTCAATCCTGCCGAGTCGAAGGCCCTCCCCAACTTTGCTCCTCCTTCGGAAGAGGTTCAGATTTGGGTCAATGGAGTCAGACTGGAGCCGGATGCCAATAACAAGCCTTATATCCAGGAAGGGCGGACCATAGTGCCCCTGCGGGATTTCTGCGAGAAGCTGGGGTACCGGGTTGATTGGACAGCAGACGGCACAATTACCATAACTAAAGGAAACTGGCAAAAGGTGTTTACTGCCTTGGATCCAAACCTGAAGAACAATAACGGCTATACTTTGGCAGGTTTGCGATACCTGGCCGAGAATATGGGTTATAAAGTGGAGTGGGTGCCCAAGTACCGGGCTGTTGTCATTACGGATAGTCAGGGGGTGGAATAAATGAAAAGAATTAGCTGGTTGCTGATAGCAGTGCTTTTACTGTCCGTGGTCATGCCCGGAATTAATCTTGCGGGGAACCTGGTTGTGGATGCGGATACCCTGCGGGTTGCCAAAATAACGGCAGCCCAGGGGGATGTTAAGATATTGCGGGCAGGCGGCGAAAAAAACTTCCCAGCCTTTAAAGGCATGGGCCTGACCCAAGGAGACACTATCATTACCGGCAAAGACGGGCGGGTTACCCTGGAATTAGCCGAGGATAAAGAGCTGAAGATTGGTGAAAACAGCCGGATTATGATCAGTGAATTGGTGCAGTCCGCTGAGAATAATGCTGATAAAACCTCGCTGAATCTGAAGGCAGGCCAGGTCTATACCAATGTCAAAGGCAAGCTTAGCCCCGATGCCAAGTATGAAATCCGCACTCCTACCGCCGTAATGGGGGTCAGAGGAACCCAGTTCTTTGTCAGTTTAGCCTCCGGCGGGCAGGCTAAAGTGGTGACCTTGGAAGGTAATGTTTTTGTTACTGTTCCCCAGTTGGTAACCCTGGAAGACGGAACTACCGTTACCCGGGAAGTGGAGATTGAGGTTCAGCCTAATCAGATATTTGTTCAGACAGGGGATATTAGCGACCCCGGAAGGTATGGCCTGGAGACCCTGACAGAGGAAGTAGAACTGGGCTTATTTGTTCTGGAAACATTGCAGGAAATCAGTATCCAGCAGCCTGATCTGATTAATCCCGAAATCCTGCAGAACCTGGAGGAGAAGATTGAAAAGGCCAGAGAGGAACAGCAGGAACAGCAAGAAAGGCAGCAGGAGGAACTTGAGCAGAACATCCGGTATGACAACGATACCTCGGGCGGAAGCACGCCAACCACCGATCGGGGGAATGACGACGATGATGATGATGATCGGGGAAATGGTAATGAAGAACCGGGAGATGGTGATGATGAGGACGATGACTTGCCGCAGTTAGTAATAACTTCTCAGCTGAATAACGTCCAATTGCAGCTCGGCGATGAACTGCCCTGGACGTGTAATATAGAGACCGAGCCCGCTGACGATGTGGAGCTGGAAGTGGAGGTAGAGGATGAGAACATAGCCGAAGCTTACTTTGACGAGAACTACCTCGTTATAGAAGGCCTGGAGTCAGGCAGTACTACGGTAACCGTAACTGCCAGCAAGGAGGGTTATCTCCCTGCGGTAAAGAGCTTTACAGTTACGGTTGTTACAGACTATGAAGAAGAAGGCGACTGGGATAAGAGTATTATTGGCGATTATGGAGAGTATACGGATATAGCTCTGGATAGTAAGGGGATGCCTCATATTATCTTTGAGGCTAGCTCGGTGGAGTACCGGCACTGGAACGGCAGTTCTTGGCAAGAAGAGGAAGAACCCCAGATTGGCAGCAGTCAGGGATCTTTAGCCATTGTTAAGATTGACGGAAATGAATACTCCTTAATTTCTTATAATTTAAACGGCTGCTTTGGATACGATGTGTTCGACGGAGAGTATTGGTCACACCAGAGTTTTGGGGATGAAGGAGTGACAGTTGCGGCTTCCAGCATTGATACAATCATGTACAACGGTGAGTATGGCACCGGAGTCAGTTATTATGATGAGGAAAACGGTGATTTGTACTTCAGGTTCGATACAGATCCAATAGATATTATTCTTGATTCTTGGGGTGATCCTTTCCCAGTGGACGGGGAAAACAGCGATGCGGGAAAATCTTCTTCCCTGGTCTTCGATGAGGATGGCCTGGCGTATATTGCCTACTATGATTATAGCAGCGGCGGGGAGGACGGTTCCCTGAAGCTTGCCGTAATTAATGACCTGCTGGATCCTGAACTTGATATAATGGAAGTCGATGACCAGGTGGGATACGACGACGGCCAGTATGTTTCTGTTTCTCAGGCTGTTTATAATGAATCAACTGCAATACATCTGGCATATTATGATGCCGTCAATAAAAATCTTAAGTACGCCATGTGGTTAGACGAAGAGTGGTTCATTGAAACGGTGGATGACAGTGAAGGCGATGTGGGCAAATATGCCTCGCTGGTTCTCGATTATGATGGGAATCCTCATATCAGTTACTATGCTGAGAGTGATTCGGGAGGAGCGCTGAAGTACGCCCGCCGCGATCCGGAGCATGAGGGAGAATGGTTGATAGAGGTAATTGATCAGGGCGAGGAAGTAGGGCTGTACAGCTCCATAGCCTTTGACAACTATTTTTCGATACCGCATTTTGCATATACAGCCATGACCGGTGGGGACCGGGTAGTGAAGCATGCCACCAGGCAGGGTATCATGAATACCATTGAGCCAGGTGTACTGTCCGGGACTGCGGAGACATTTGAGGATGCTGACTTCCTCATTGAAAGCTTTGAAAATGAAATTTGTTATGTATGGAGAGAAGTGTGGGGAGAGATAGATTATTTGGGGGATGAAGATTATATTATTTCTGAAGATGGTGATGTATTAACAATTACCCTGAAAAGCGACTATCTCAACAGCCTGGAGTATGGTATCCACAAAATATGGTTTTACTTCGATTACGGCTTGCCTGTTCTCTTAACCATTGATATAGAGGAAAACTTGGAAGCTTATACATTAAGGTCTAACCCGGATCTGGCTTATGATCCCATGAATAACCGCTACTTAATGGTTTACGAGAAAATCATAGGTGACACTAATCCCGGAATATGGGGCAGGTTTATAAGCGCTGACGGCGAACAAGACACTGAGTTTCCAATATCCGCGGAGATTTACTGCAATGAGCCTAAAGTAGTATATAATCCTGTGAATAATAATTTCCTGGTAACCTGGTCGCATTATCCCAACTATGAGGAGCCTTTGATATATGCCCAGATCCTGGACGATGAAGGGGAACCCTACGGGGATTTTGGGAATTTTGCCGTGTGTCCGGAAACAACGGGCATGGGCTATGGTCAGGGGCGGCCAGCAGTGGCTGTCAATACATCCAACGGTGACTATCTGATTGCCTGGGAAGAGGAGGCAGGGGGTGACCTGCAAGACGATATCTACGGGCAGCTTCTTGACCAGGATGGTGTGCAGATTGGCGAAAAGCAGACCCTGGTAAGCATGGACTGGTACCAGTCTGATTCGGTTCTTGCCTACAGTGCTGCCGGCAATAAGTATCTGCTGGCCTTTGTGGACAGCAATGATATCCTGGGTCGGTACATCGGGGCAGACGGGGTGCCAGAAGGAGCCATTCAAGAGATTGCCCTTGATCAAAATCGGCCTGATGAAGAACAATTTGATCCTGATGTCGTGGCGGATTCTGACGGCCGTATCCTGGTGGTCTGGGGGGACAATCGCAATGAAGACTGGATAAGCAATATATACG
>Ga0302247_1000911_pt1 | contig 24812 bp, 21 predicted proteins | sample AAG_UR_Ile_MG_FD_193529 | JGI IMG/M metagenome (GOLD analysis project Ga0302247, IMG submission 193529) | Enriched activated sludge microbial communities from anaerobic digester in WTTP, New Holstein, Wisconsin, United States - AAG_UR_Ile | ecosystem: Engineered > Bioreactor > Anaerobic >...
CGGTCGCCCAGAGCAGCAAGGGAGGCATATTCGTGCTGAATGAAGAAGTTGGTAAACGTACTCATCAGAAATGATCGATTGGAGACGATAAAGTACTTTGGGTGGGGGGGTTATTCGAAATCCTCTTCAGATTGATCGATGAGCCGACAAGAGACCTGATTATCCCCTATGATGAAGATGCCAGGTCAAAGATCGGGGAGATGAAATCCACAGAGTATCCCTGGAGGTATATCCGGGAACTCCAGCCCTATACGGTGAGCGTCTATCCACAGGAGTTCCAGGAGATGGAACGTGCAGGTGTTATCGACAGCATCGCAGACCGGTTTTACATCCTCACATCCAGCGAACACTATTCAGATGATACAGGATTGAAATTCCGGTCCTCTTTAAGTGAAGGAGGATCACTATTGATTGTTTAAGGAGGTGGTAACTATTGGATTTGGTATTAAGTTGAAGGTCTGGGGCGATTACGCTTGCTTCACGCGCCCCGAGATGAAAGTTGAACGGGTCAGCTACGATGTTGTGACTCCTTCAGCTGCGAGAGGAATACTTGAAGCAATTTACTGGAAACCTGCAATTGTCTGGGAGATTGACCGGATTCATGTCATGAAAGAGCCAAAGTTCGACAATATCCGGCGAAACGAAGTGCTTGGGAAAATCCCCCTTGCCCCGGTAAAAAGTGCATTCCATGGAAAGGAAGTGATCCTCTTCAAGGATGCAAATGACGAGAGAGTCCAGCGGGCTTCCCTTGTCCTGCGGGATGTGGAATACTACATTGAAGCGCATTTCAACATGACCGACAAAGCCGGCCCTGACGACAATGTCGAGAAGCATTACAATGTTGCCCTTCGCAGAATGCGGAAAGGCCAGTGTTTTCACCACCCCTATTTCGGGTGCCGTGAGTTCCCAGTTCAATTCGAATACGTGGAAGGGAATATCCCCCCTTCACCATTAACCGGGAAGAAGGACCTGGGACTGATGCTCTGGGACATTGACTTTGCCCACGACATGACCCCGGTCTTCTTCCGGGCAGAAATGAACAATGGAATTATCGATGTCCAGGAATGCCGCAGGAGGGGTGTCTTTCAATGATTGTCCAGTATCTTGCCAGGTATTATGATGTCCTTGCTGGTGACGATACGATCAGGATCTCAAGACCGGGATACAGCCCGGCAAGAGTCTCCTTTGCCCTGGTGATTTCGCCTGAAGGAGTATTGTACAGTATCCTGGATCTTCGCACTGACGGGAAGAAGAAACTGCCCAAAGAAATGGAGGTCCCCCATCAAAAAAGCCGATCGGGAAAACGTGCTCCGCCCTATTTCCTCTGTGACAAAGGGGAATACGTGTTCGGTGTAGAAACCCTGAATGCGAAAGACATCCAGGAGAAAAAAGATGCACACGACCTTGTAATTCTCGAGAGAAATGAGAGAAATGTGGTGGTGGTCTCGCCCCGTTCTCTTGAATGCTTCAACCAGTTCCGCAAATTTCATCACGAACTTCTCGATGGCCTCTCCGATCCGGAAGTCCGGGGGTTTTTACGCTTCCTGGATGAATGGAACCCTGAACTGGCCCTTCAGCACCCGAAATTTGCAGAGTATAAGGATGAAATACTGGCCGGAGCGTTTTTGGTATTTGATGTAAATGGCGAATATCTGCACCGGAATGCGAATGCAAGGAATGTGTGGGAAGCATTACGTTCCCCTGGCAGCGGGGATCCTTCGCAGGAGTGTTCTCAGTGTCTCGTAAGCGGCAAAATGCTGCCAATCGCAAGGACACACCAGAAAATTAAAGGAGTGCTCAATGCCCAGTCGGCGGGAGCAACGCTGATTGGTTTCAATGATCCAGCTTTTGAATCATACGGCAAGACGCAGAGCTACAACGCCCCGGTCAGCGAACTGGCGATGTTCAAGTACACCACGGTCCTGAACTATCTTCTCCAACGGGAGAGCAAGAACAAGATCCAGATCGGCGATACCACAACGGTGTTTTGGGCTGAAACAAAAAACAAGGTCTATGAAGATTTGATCCTCTCCCTCTTAAGTCCTGAAAAACCGCAGATCACTCAGGAAGAAGAACCGCAGGAGGAGCGGTTGGAACAGGACCACGGTATTCGCCAGCTCATCAATGATATCCTATTTAAGGTGAAGGTGGGGGGATACCTTGATGATCGTGACCTTGGGATCCCGAAAACCACGAAGTTCTACATTCTTGGGCTCTCTCCTAACAACGCCCGGCTTGCCGTTCGTTACTGGCATGAAGATAACTTTGGGGATTTCATCACCCGTCTTGCACGTCACCATATCGACATGGAGATTGATGCGGGTGATCGGGGGGCAAAGATCGTATCCGTGTATAGCCTCCTGAAGGAAACTGTTCCCAGGGGTGGAGATGTGCCGCCGCTTATCGGGGGGCTGCTGATGCGTTCGATCATCGAAAACACTCCCTACCCGGTGCCGGTGTATAACGCGATTCTGAACCGGGTGAAAGTTGAGCGTTCGATCAACTATGTACGGGCCGGTTTCATCAAAGCCTGCCTCATGAGAATAGCAAGAACACAAAGTCGAGACGATGAGGATTTGATCACTGTGAGTCTGAATGAAAAGAGCACAAATGTTCCCTACCGCCTGGGGAGATTGTTCGCGGTGTTGGAATCTGCACAAAAAGCAGCAAACCCGGGCATTAAAAAGACAATCCGGGATAGCTACTTTGCCAGTGCTGCGTCTATGCCTTCGATGGTATATCCCGTGTTACTGAAGTTACATCAACACCATCTATCGAAAATCAATTCCGAAAAACCCGGGCTGGGAGTGAACATCAGTAAATCAATTGATGAAGTTATGTCATCGATCGATCGATTTCCTGTCACACTGAATTTGGAAGAACAAGGAATGTTGATGCTTGGATACTATCATCAGCATGAATCGTTTTTCAGGAAAACTGATGTCAATGAATCAATTGAGGAGGAGTTGAAAAATGAGTGAACCAATCAAAAACAGGTACGAATTTGTCCTGTTGTTCGATGTCGAGAACGGAAATCCAAACGGCGATCCTGATATGGGCAACATGCCTCGTGTCGATCCACAGACGGGGTACGGGATCGTGACCGATGTCTGCCTGAAACGAAAAGTCAGAGATTATGTCGACCTTGTGAAGGCAGGGAGTGAGGGGTACGACATTTATGTCAAAGAGGGTGTTGTACTCAATGAACAGCACACGAAAGCATTTGCTGCACTTAACCGAGAACCGGACTCGAAAAAGCCGAAAGATGAAGAACTGACGAAATTCATGTGCAATCATTTCTTTGACATCCGTGCATTCGGCGCAGTCATGACTACCGAAGTAAACTGCGGTCAGGTGAGAGGTCCCATACAGCTGACTTTTGCCCGGAGCCAGGACCAGATATTCCAGCAGGAACTCACCATCACCCGGCAGGCTGTCACCAATGTGAAGGAGGCCGAGAAGGGCCAGACAATGGGCAAGAAACAGATCATACCCTATGGCCTGTACCGGGCAGAAGGGTATGTCTCCGCCCATCTGGCCCGGAAGACGACTGGTTTTTCCGAAGAAGACCTCGCCCTGCTCTGGGATAGTCTTGTCAACATGTTCGAACATGACCATTCCGCTGCCAGGGGGAAAATGTCCGCCCGAAAACTGGTCATATTCAAACACGATAACGAACTGGGATGTTGCCAGTCGCACGTCCTTTTCGATGCGGTCAGGATCGAACGGCTTTCGAAGGATCTGCCCCCGCGTTCATTTGCGGACTACAAGGTGACAGTGAACAGGGATATTCCAAAGGGGGTAGAGATCATCGAAAAATTATGAAAGAAAAACGTTATACCGATGATGAGCTTCTCCAGTTATCCGGTATCCAGCATTTCAGGTTCTGCAAAAGACAGTGGGCGCTGATACATGTCGAACAGCAATGGCAGGAGAACCTGCGGACACAAGAGGGGCGCTTTGTTCACGAACGGGTTGATGACCCGTTTCTCAACGAGTCAAGAGGAGATGTCATAATCTCCCGTGCCTTCCCTCTTGTCTCGTATTCACTTGGCCTGACCGGGACTGCAGATGTGGTCGAGTTTACCCGCTCTGACAGAGGCATTTCAATTTCAAATCGCGATGGCCGTTGGCTGGTAAAACCCATAGAGTATAAAAGGGGCAGGCCGAAGATCGATGAACGTGACGAGGTCCAACTCTGCGCTCAGGTCATATGTCTTGAGGAGATGTTTGGTGTCCGGATTAAGGAGGCCGATTTCTATTACAATGAAGTCCGCCGGAGGCATCACCTGGACATTACAGACGGTTTACGCTCGCATGTCTTTTCTTTGGCAAGTGAAATGCACGAGGTATTTCAGAAAGGGATCACGCCTGATGCTGAAATGGGAAAGAATTGCTCGCTTTGCTCGCTAAGAGATATATGCGTCCCGAAAATAACGAAGAAGAAGAAAAATGTCGGGAGTTACATCGCTCGCCATGTATCTGAGGCTGTCAACCCCCATTGAGCAATGTCGGAGTTTTCGATCCATTTCAATTGAAACAAAGGGAGTATATCTATGAGAAGACTACTCAACACCCTTTACGTCACTACACCCGATTCCTATCTTCACCGGGATGGCGAGAATGTATTAGTGAAAGTCGGTAGTGAGGAGAAATTCAGGATCCCTGCTCATAATCTTGAAGGGATTGTCTGTTTCGGGTACATGGGTGCAAGTCCTCAATTGATGCACATGTGTTCGGAATACAATATCGGGCTTTCGTTTCTCACCCCACAGGGAAAATTTCTGGGCCGTGTAAACGGCAAGATCCGGGGCAATGTCCTCCTCAGGCGGACCCAGTTCCGTGTTGCAGATAGTCCCGCGGCTTCTCTGGATATTGCAAAGGTGTTCATTGTCGCAAAAATTGTCAATTGCCGGACTGTACTTGGCAGGAGTCTCCGCGATCATGGTAATGTTATCCAAGGTGAGCGGATCCGTCTTGTTGACAACCTTCTTATTGAGAATCTTGAGAAGGTCGATAAGTGTCTGAATGCTGATACATTGCGAGGAATCGAAGGGAATTGTGCCAAGTTCTATTTTAATGCGCTGGATGAGTTGATCCTTAAACAGAAGGATGATTTCTTCATCCGTGAACGGAACCGCCGCCCCCCTCTTGATAACATGAACGCTCTGCTATCGTTTCTGTACACGCTTCTTGCTCATGAGATGATGTCGGCACTGGAAACTGTTGGCCTCGATCCTTATGTCGGGTTTTTCCACACTGATCGCCCAGGGAGGGCTGGACTTGCACTCGACATGATGGAAGAACTAAGGCCTTTTCTTGCAGACAGGCTTGCAATCAACCTTATCAACCTCCAACAGTTATCCGGCAAAGATTTCGTGAAGAAGGAGGGAGGCGCCGTTTTTCTGAACGATAATGGTCGAAAGACGGTGCTTGGTGCTTGGCAGAAGAGGAAGCAGGATGAGATCACTCATCCGTATCTGAACGAGAAAATGCCGATTGGTCTTTTACCATATGTCCAATCGTTGCTGATGGCTCGTTTCCTACGAGGCGATATCGATGGGTATCCCCCGTTCTTTATGAATTGAGAGTGGTCCAATGATGGTGCTTGTTACTTACGATGTGAATACCGAGAGTCCTGAGGGACGGAGGAGACTTCGTCAGGTCGCGAGAGAGTGCATTAATTATGGGCAAAGAGTTCAAAATTCCGTTTTTGAATGCGTTCTCGATCCAGTACAGTTAGCAAAACTCAAACATTCGCTGCTTGGGATAATGGATCAGGATAGAGATAGTATCCGGTTTTATTACCTCGGTGCTAACTGGGGGAACAGGATCGAACATTTCGGCACCAAGAAAAGATATGATCCTGAAGGACTGCTCATTGCATAATTTGCGCGAACCATAAGTGATCGTTTATCTCCCGGTCGGTTCGCAGAGAAAAATTGCTTTCAATATTTAAAAGGTTGGAGAGGATCAATAATATTAATGCTTTTTAATAATGACCGGGTAATTATTAGTGTTATCGAATGTGGTTCATTTCATAACTATAATTTGATCTTTTCTAAATTGGAATGCAGAAATCCTTTAATCTTCGAAACGTGTCTAATTAATATTTGCAGTCGCACCCCGTGCGGGTGCGTGGATTGAAATCAGGATCTCGGGCGGGGGTCTCTCCAGGTCCTACGTCGCACCCCGTGCGGGTGCGTGGATTGAAATATCATTACATACCCCGGTGCATAAGCACTGGATAGTCGCACCCCGTGCGGGTGCGTGGATTGAAATCATTGGAATGTGGGGGATACTCCCGCCACATCCAGTCGCACCCCGTGCGGGTGCGTGGATTGAAATAAAATTGGTCACGTCGTAGATCATGGCCTTGATCTGTCGCACCCCGTGCGGGTGCGTGGATTGAAATGGCTCTCCCATGCCCTCCGATACTCTGCATCGGCGTCGCACCCCGTGCGGGTGCGTGGATTGAAATGTTTACGATGTGGATGACAAGTCCGCGGTATCCTGGTCGCACCCCGTGCGGGTGCGTGGATTGAAATACAGGGTATGGATACACCGCGAAACGAATTGGAGGTCGCACCCCGTGCGGGTGCGTGGATTGAAATTATGACCGCAAGGTGAAGTACTGCCCATCTATGATAGTCGCACCCCGTGCGGGTGCGTGGATTGAAATTGTTACCTCGTATACCAGTAACACGGCTGTATCCAGGTCGCACCCCGTGCGGGTGCGTGGATTGAAATATTTTACCCAGAATACATACCGGCAGTAATCACAGTCGCACCCCGTGCGGGTGCGTGGATTGAAATGATGAGGACGAGGTCAAGCGCCTCCCGTATGCAAGTCGCACCCCGTGCGGGTGCGTGGATTGAAATACTCCGGATGCCTGTTGAGCCTCCATGTTCTGTGTCGCACCCCGTGCGGGTGCGTGGATTGAAATAGGTTGAGGCCCGTACCCCAATCCTCTTCGCAGAGTCGCACCCCGTGCGGGTGCGTGGATTGAAATTTCGTATCCCGATCCCATTCCCGAGCGTCGCTCAGTCGCACCCCGTGCGGGTGCGTGGATTGAAATACCGATGATGAGGACCAGGAGCTGGCTGACATGGGTCGCACCCCGTGCGGGTGCGTGGATTGAAATCTGCAGGGAAGGAGATCAAGACTGACACCGTGGGTCGCACCCCGTGCGGGTGCGTGGATTGAAATGAGGTTGCCGGTGGTGGTGTTCTCCGCCAGCACAAGGTCGCACCCCGTGCGGGTGCGTGGATTGAAATATCGGCATCTACGGTAAGGAGGACGGAGAATGATTGTCGCACCCCGTGCGGGTGCGTGGATTGAAATATCAACGATACCAGTTTCTAACTCCCTGATTCGGAGTCGCACCCCGTGCGGGTGCGTGGATTGAAATACGGAAGAACCCTGTGATTCTCCTCGGCGTGTTGAGTCGCACCCCGTGCGGGTGCGTGGATTGAAATCAGCTGGAACGTCACTATCATCCATTCTCCAAAGTCGCACCCCGTGCGGGTGCGTGGATTGAAATGTCGCAATATACGCTAAAGAGGACGGCAAATGAGTCGCACCCCGTGCGGGTGCGTGGATTGAAATGTTTTGCCGTCGAAACCCGTGAAGAACTACTTGGTCGCACCCCGTGCGGGTGCGTGGATTGAAATGTTGATGAGATGCCCGTATTTTACCGGGTTGAAGTCGCACCCCGTGCGGGTGCGTGGATTGAAATAGGTCGAGGATTTGTTTGTCGGGTGCTGTGAAAGTGTCGCACCCCGTGCGGGTGCGTGGATTGAAATGTTGTTGGCGCCGAACATCGGCTGGATGTAGACAATAGTCGCACCCCGTGCGGGTGCGTGGATTGAAATGAAGAGGGGACTCGCCTCGAGGTTACAGAATCGGCGTCGCACCCCGTGCGGGTGCGTGGATTGAAATATTCGCGGCCATCTCAAAGCCAAAGGCTGGAGAGTCGCACCCCGTGCGGGTGCGTGGATTGAAATTCGAAGGGCTGATTGCCCGCACCCCGATTGGTAACGTCGCACCCCGTGCGGGTGCGTGGATTGAAATGAAAACGCTGATGATAGTTGCCGGTATCGGCGCTGGTCGCACCCCGTGCGGGTGCGTGGATTGAAATCCGGGTGACGGGCGCCTGATACCCAAAGATTATCGTCGCACCCCGTGCGGGTGCGTGGATTGAAATGAGAAAAGGCTTGGAAATTCCAGCTACCGCTAAAGTCGCACCCCGTGCGGGTGCGTGGATTGAAATTTGTAGGCGGGGCTTACCCGTCCACAGGAAGTGAAGTCGCACCCCGTGCGGGTGCGTGGATTGAAATCCGCTCTTTCTCAATCATTGCCCGGGCTTCCGACGTCGCACCCCGTGCGGGTGCGTGGATTGAAATTTGACGGTAACAGGGATACGAACCGTGTTTGCGGGTCGCACCCCGTGCGGGTGCGTGGATTGAAATGCTGGGAGCTATCATCGGAGGAGCAATCAGTGAAGTCGCACCCCGTGCGGGTGCGTGGATTGAAATGGTGATGATACCCCCCCTGTATACCGGGAGAGGGCAGTCGCACCCCGTGCGGGTGCGTGGATTGAAATACCACGCTGACGCCGGAAACAACAGAATCAACAATGTCGCACCCCGTGCGGGTGCGTGGATTGAAATAACCGGGAACTAAGACGATCGGCCCGGCACAAAAAGTCGCACCCCGTGCGGGTGCGTGGATTGAAATAGCAAAGCAGTCATCACGTCCGAACCATCAGGCTGTCGCACCCCGTGCGGGTGCGTGGATTGAAATGCAGCACGCCCCGCACCTGGCACAGCTCATCCTAGTCGCACCCCGTGCGGGTGCGTGGATTGAAATACCCTTAACAAAACCCTCTCCGAAGGCACGGTATGTCGCACCCCGTGCGGGTGCGTGGATTGAAATACAGGTGTTAGTTGCTCTTCGCCAACATCAGACAGTCGCACCCCGTGCGGGTGCGTGGATTGAAATGATACGGATGGTTCTTGCCCTGGTTCTTGCCCTGTCGCACCCCGTGCGGGTGCGTGGATTGAAATCTCTGGGTGGTCGTTAGGGGATTGGAGCAGAAGAGGTCGCACCCCGTGCGGGTGCGTGGATTGAAATCCCTCGGTGACCGCAGCGGCCCTGATCTGGCCGGGTCGCACCCCGTGCGGGTGCGTGGATTGAAATTGACAGGTGTGAGTAGGTCCCGGTGCCGAGTGACGTCGCACCCCGTGCGGGTGCGTGGATTGAAATGACTACGTTTCCACGGCAACGTCCGTCAACTGTGGTCGCACCCCGTGCGGGTGCGTGGATTGAAATGAGAGAGCACAAAATAGAGTCCTCTCCCCGAAAGTCGCACCCCGTGCGGGTGCGTGGATTGAAATGAGATCGATATGGACGTCACCCCGGCGTGGTGGAGTCGCACCCCGTGCGGGTGCGTGGATTGAAATTGATTCCAGCAGCAAGTCCGGTCGTCCGGCTGACGTCGCACCCCGTGCGGGTGCGTGGATTGAAATAGGGAAGCGAACGTTTGGCTCCTGTCCCAAGGGTCCACGTCGCACCCCGTGCGGGTGCGTGGATTGAAATGCAGAGAATCGCCTCGGGTTCCGAACCACCCGCGGTCGCACCCCGTGCGGGTGCGTGGATTGAAATGGCAATCACGGATACTATATATCCATCCTGGAGTCGCACCCCGTGCGGGTGCGTGGATTGAAATAGAAGCCTCCCAGGTGATCCATATGGCATATCATGTCGCACCCCGTGCGGGTGCGTGGATTGAAATTTGGAGGAGTGGTTCTCCCCCGGTCCATACGAGGTCGCACCCCGTGCGGGTGCGTGGATTGAAATTCTGTGCGATGGTATCGGAATCCTCCCCCGTGCAGGTCGCACCCCGTGCGGGTGCGTGGATTGAAATTCATGTTCATCTTCAGGGTTCCACTGACACCGGGTCGCACCCCGTGCGGGTGCGTGGATTGAAATGGAGCTGGGATAATAACTATTATCATCGGGTGAGGGTCGCACCCCGTGCGGGTGCGTGGATTGAAATATCATGAATCGATTAATCCATACTGGAACGAAGTCGCACCCCGTGCGGGTGCGTGGATTGAAATTCAATGCCCTCGAATCCTAATCACCTCAATTCATGTCGCACCCCGTGCGGGTGCGTGGATTGAAATGATGAAGAGGGCGGATTACTCTCCGAGGCGGAAGGGTCGCACCCCGTGCGGGTGCGTGGATTGAAATATCTTCCCAGGAATAACTCGTATCGCACCAGGGGGTCGCACCCCGTGCGGGTGCGTGGATTGAAATGATACTCCGGAAGAAACCGGGGGAGCGAAGAGTAGTCGCACCCCGTGCGGGTGCGTGGATTGAAATTTCGAAGGGATATCCGGATTAATAATTACTTCGGGGTCGCACCCCGTGCGGGTGCGTGGATTGAAATGTACTCTCTCTCTCTCTCTCTCAGCTAGTAGCGTCGCACCCCGTGCGGGTGCGTGGATTGAAATCTGGTCATCTTTTTGAGGATCGCCTCGTACCTTGTCGCACCCCGTGCGGGTGCGTGGATTGAAATGAGAAGCTTGAACCGAACCTCATCTGGGGGGACGTGAGTCGCACCCCGTGCGGGTGCGTGGATTGAAATGAGAAAAGGCTTGGAAATTCCAGCTACCGCTAAAGTCGCACCCCGTGCGGGTGCGTGGATTGAAATGAATCAATTCCGACAGACGGCGATGTCTCATATGTGTCGCACCCCGTGCGGGTGCGTGGATTGAAATAAACAATCAATAAAATCAATCGGAGAAGTTCTCCGTCGCACCCCGTGCGGGTGCGTGGATTGAAATTTCAGATATATCGGTGGAACGAGGACATCTGGCTGTCGCACCCCGTGCGGGTGCGTGGATTGAAATCAAATGGCACACCCCATGCAGTGAGAAGATCACGGTCGCACCCCGTGCGGGTGCGTGGATTGAAATCAGGCGATCCTGGATAAACTAAACGACGATACCACGTCGCACCCCGTGCGGGTGCGTGGATTGAAATTGTGAAGAACAGGATATACGAATCCTAGTTACCCGGTCGCACCCCGTGCGGGTGCGTGGATTGAAATGGGAGGAAGGTGTGACCTGGCACCCCCCACTCTCCGTCGCACCCCGTGCGGGTGCGTGGATTGAAATCTGGAGCTGTCCCTCCAGGGTGGCAAGTGCTTCCGTCGCACCCCGTGCGGGTGCGTGGATTGAAATTCCAGGGCAAGAGATGCAGTTTCAGACCATTTACGTCGCACCCCGTGCGGGTGCGTGGATTGAAATGTACTTCCAAGCCCCCAATTTGTCGCCGTCAACAGTCGCACCCCGTGCGGGTGCGTGGATTGAAATCAGACGTATGAGAGCATCTCAAATGCCGGACACGTCGCACCCCGTGCGGGTGCGTGGATTGAAATACCAAGATGTTCCTGGACCTTGACCGGGTCGATCGTCGCACCCCGTGCGGGTGCGTGGATTGAAATGAGATCACCCGTGGGGTCGCCTCCCATGCCCGATCGTCGCACCCCGTGCGGGTGCGTGGATTGAAATTCTTGCTCCCCCCGTAATACACCATATTTAAGTGTAGTCGCACCCCGTGCGGGTGCGTGGATTGAAATATCAGATAGATTAACCTTCACCGTTCAGATGAATGTCGCACCCCGTGCGGGTGCGTGGATTGAAATGGTGTAAATGAAATTCCATCACGTTGCCAAAATTGTCGCACCCCGTGCGGGTGCGTGGATTGAAATGCAAGTAATCAAACAGGTGCCACGTTGCTTTAGCGTCGCACCCCGTGCGGGTGCGTGGATTGAAATACCGACCACGCCGACAGGACCGCAGTAAGGGCTATTAGGTCGCACCCCGTGCGGGTGCGTGGATTGAAATACCCTTAACAAAACCCTCTCCGAAGGCACGGTATGTCGCACCCCGTGCGGGTGCGTGGATTGAAATCTCTGGGTGGTCGTTAGGGGATTGGAGCAGAAGAGGTCGCACCCCGTGCGGGTGCGTGGATTGAAATCCCTCGGTGACCGCAGCGGCCCTGATCTGGCCGGGTCGCACCCCGTGCGGGTGCGTGGATTGAAATATCCACCTCCTCCCGCACGGCCCTCACGTCTGTCCTGTCGCACCCCGTGCGGGTGCGTGGATTGAAATCTGCGGACCCGGAAAGGCCCGCCAGGACCACGCAGTCCCACCCCGTGCGGGTGCGTGGATTTGAAATCCCAACAGCGCCGTGCGAGCACTCCCCCGCCTCCACCATGGAAATTCTCACCCCCCCTTTCCTGCGCTCTCTGCAACCGTGTTAATCGCATCGGTGAATATTCCTGTCAGCGATGCATAAAAACATCCTTAAAATTCTCCGTCCCCGATTCCAGCCCCGCTCGCCGGCTTTTTATAAGTTTCCTCCCAGGACTCCCACAACCTCCCTGGCAACACATCCAGTGAATGATATAACCCCGCCAATCAAAAATTTTAAAAGGCAGAATCAGTCTTTTTTCCTTTGTATGTGACCAGAAATACCCTTTCTTCCCTCTTCCCGGTCACATACGGGAAAGCAGACATGAAAGAAAAAGTTTTGAACAACAGGAATTGTGGGGCAAAAACCCCGCATCGTGAACCGTTTCTGAAAGAACAGTTGTGCCGGGACCATGTTTCCGGCGGGCGAGCCCGGCCAGCACCGACATGCAAAGGGCCAGGACTCATCCACCAGCACTCCGGAAGACCGCTCCATGGAGACCGGAACCACCCGGGACAAATGCACAGGGGAGCAGGGATCACCAGAAACCCGTCTCCCGGCGACCCGGTCCACCCAGCACAAATGCCCGGCAATGAGCGTCCCGGGAACACGTCCCAGGACAGAGACCGAGACCAGTCCGCCGGAGGAAAATACCCATCCATCACGAGCAGGGAGGCAACAGCATGTGCAGAATAACGGGCTCCCCCGCCAAGTTCACGCCAACCACAGCCCGAACAGAGAGGGAACCCATAAGCTCCTCTTTTTTGGAGGCAAAAAACCTTCTCACTCGCAAGACAGGGGGGATGGCCTGATGGCCGGAAAGAAAGCAAAACGGTGTCCGCACTTTTCCACCCGGAAAAACGGGAAGTGGACCGAGCTTTACTGCACCCTTCCCGGCGGTGGCACCTGCCCGGACCCAAAGTGCACGGCCAACCCGGACCGCGAGGAGACGGTGCCCGATGAGGACCCATGAGCGCCCCAGGACGACCCCTTCCCCCTACCGCCAGCGGGGCCGCGCCGTGGAAGTCCTGGCCTGCCACATCCTTCGCAGGAATGGATACGACGTCCTTCGGACCATGCGTTACACCCCGGCGGTGCACCTCGTGGCCTGGCGTGACAAAATCCCCCGCCTGCTCTTCGTGCAGGTGAGACGGACCCGGCAGAAGATCACCGGGCCTGCCGACGTGTTCAGCCTCTGGGCCGGCGATGTCCGGGCCCTGCAGAAGATATCCCGGCACGACATGCTGTCGGCGGAGCTGTGGGTCCACGTATGGGCAGGAGACTGGCACATCTTCGAAGTTCACCCCGGCGGGATCACGGAGGTTGAGAGCCATGTGGACTGAAAAGGAAGACGGCCGCATGTCGGTGCGAAAGATCTGTCCCATCATGTCGGACGCCAGGGGCATGATCCTCTGCCAGGGCAGGAACTGTGCCGCTGCTTCCCGCCACCGGCCCGGGGACGATACCTCCTGGTACTGCAGGCTCATCGATGGCCGGAAAGCCCCCTTTCCGGAGAACCTGGCACCTGGCACCGGAGCGTGGCCGGGCCGGGAAACCCCCGGGGCGGAACACCGCGGAGCACAGATGAGCCATGAGACCTGTTCTTCGGAACACCCCGGAGCACGGCATGGCCGGGAGGCCTGCGACCAGCACTGGGACCCGTCGCCGGCCACGATGGCCGAACCCCCACCGGAGATCATGCCCATCAGGAGGATATCCACCGGACGGGAGATACCGGGAGGCGACAATCCATGAGCCGCGAGACCCTTGAAGCTGCAGGCCTCCTCTGCCCTCCCGGCTCGGTTGCCGAGGTCCGGGTGATCGCCGAGGACGGCACCGGGAGCGGGTACTACAACTGCCCCGGGATGCTCGCCACCGCTGTAGACACACTGGACGGCCTCCCTGGTATCCAGGGGATCTACGTCACCCTGAACGAAGTGAACCCGGCACTGTTCTCCCGGCGGGCGAACCGGATCAAGACCCGGCTTGGCAAAAAAGATGCCACCACCGCTGATTCCGACATCCTTCGCCGTCGCTGGTTTCCAATCGACATCGACCCGGCCCGGCCCTCCGGAGTCTCGTCAACCGACCGGGAACACCAGGCAGCAATCGATACCGCTGCCCGGGTGGCCGGCCTGCTGCAATCCCGGGGATGGCCGGCCCCGGTCATCGCCGACTCGGGGAACGGCGCCCACCTCCTCTACCGAATCGACCTCCCAAACGATGACCATTCACGGGACCTCGTCAGGCAGTGCCTCGTGGTGCTTGCCGCCCTCTCCGATGACGGCACAACGGCGATTGACACGGCGAACCACAACGCCGCCCGGATCTGGAAGCTCTACGGCACCATGAGCCGGAAGGGGGACAACACCGCTGACCGGCCCCACCGGAGGTCAAAAGTCCTCTCGGTCCCGGCCACGCTCGAGACCGTGAGCATCGGCCTTCTCGAAGAGCTCGCCTCGACACTTCCGTCCGCACCGCCCGGCCCAGCTACCCGGACCGGCAGCCGCACCGAGCTTGGCGCATGGCTCCACGACCACGGGATCGGGGTTTCCCGGAAGAAACCCTGGCAGGGCGGCACACTGTATGTCCTGGAACAGTGCCCGTTCTCCGGAGCCCATCGCGACGGAGCGTTTGCCATCCAGTTTGGAAACGGCGCCATCCACGCCGGCTGCCAGCACACCTCCTGCGGAGGCGGGTCGCAACGGTGGACGGAACTCAGGGAGAAGTACGAGGGACAGGAGAGAGGACGACCGGACGGACCAGGACACACCCGCCGTGAAGGACACCTGCAGGGACCAGCCGGGACCGGGGGGCCCCCGGTCTCCCTTACCCTCGCCCCTGACGAGATCCCCTCCAGAACCGCTGCCCTCGAAGTATTGCAGCACGGCGACCCAAAACAGTTCATGCTTCGCACCTTTGCCCTCGACCATGTTGGCGATGAAGTCCCGGCCGAATGCCTCATCCTCTCCCTTGCCTCGCGGTCGGTCGCAAACACAAACGGGCTCCACGTCTCCGTTACCGGGGAGAGCGGAAAAGGAAAGAGCCACGCCTTCACCACGCTCCTCCAGCAGGTCCCGGAACGGTACCGGCTGGCCGGGAGGATGAGCAACAAGGCCCTCTTTTACGTGGAAGACCTGCAACCCGGCTCGGCGATCGTGCTCGACGACACCATGCTCTCGGACGACATGGCCGAGATCCTGAAAGGGGTCACCACCTCCTTTCGCGAACCGTTCCTGTACCGGACGGTCAGCAAGGACCGGAGAGGGCAGGTCTGCACCATCCCCGAACGGTGCATCTGGTGGGTGGCAAAAGTTGAAGGAGCAGGGGACGACCAGGTCTTCAACCGGATGCTCACCTGCTGGATCGATGAATCTGCCGGGCAGGACGACCGCGTGCTGGCCCGGGTCCTCGAGCGGGACCAGACTCCCCCGGGCGGCCACGAGGGGGAGCGGCCCGGAGTCCTGGCCTGCCAGGCTATCTGGGAGATCATCGGCAGGCAGATGTACCATGTCATCATCCCTTTTGCCACGAGGATCCGGTTTGTGGCCCATTCGAACCGGAGAAACCCCGAGATGCTCCTTGACCTGATCAAGGCAAATACCGTGCTTCGGTTCATGCAGCGGGAACAGGCCACCTGTGGAAAGACCCCCTGCCTCACGGCCACGGTCGAAGACTTCCGGGAAGCGGTCCGGCTCTACAGGCTCCTGAACGGCATTGCCGGGGGACAGGAGACGAAGCTCACCCGTAAAGAGTCGGAGCTGATCGATATCATATCCAGGAACAACCAGGAAGAGTTCACCATCCCCCAGCTCCAGAAGCTGACCGGGTGGAGCAGCAGTTCCCTGCACCGTCTCATCCACGGGTACGAGAGCCGGGGGTGCATCTATTCCGGCCTTCTTGAGAAGTGCCCGGCCATCTCGTTTTGCGACCGGACCGTAGTTTCCGATGGCGAAGCGGGGTGGCCATCGATGCGGAGGCGGACCAATGCCTATACCTTCGACCAGGATCTCTTCAGGTCATGGTCCCAGGGTGGCGGGATATGGCTTGATGATGACCCGGACAATCCCCTGGAATTCCAGCAGTCCCCCAGCAATCCCCTGGAACCTGCTGCACAATTCGAAAACCAGCCTGCGGGCTCCGATCCGGAAAATAATACTTATAATAAAGATATTTATCTAAGGTCAGACCAATCCCCCAGCAAATCCCGGGATACACAGAACGATGATCCGGCAGGTCGTCCCGGCACACGCTGCCTGTGTGAACCGGAAAATGCTGAAATTCCAGGGGACACGATCGGGAAGTCCGGGGAAAAGCTTTCGTTTCACAATCCAGCCGGAAATAACCCTCCGTTTAATCCCCTGGAAAATGACCGCCCTGCTGAAGGAATGCAGCAATGCTGCGGGAAAGCCGGGCCGGTCGCTCCTCCATCCACTGGAACATGTATCGGCCCGGAGGACTACAAGCCGCTCGATGTCCCGGGGGACACGATCGGGAAGTCCGGGGAGAATCCTTCGTTTCACAACCCAGCCGGGAACAGCCTTCCGTTTAATCCCCTGGAAAATGACCGCCCTGCTGAAGGAATGCAGCAATGCTGCATGAAACCCGGGCCGGTCGCTCCTCCATCCACTGGAACACGTATCAGGCCGGAGGACTACAAGCCGCTCGATGTCCCGGGTGACACGATCGGGAAGTCCGGGGAGAATCCTTCGTTTCACAACCCAGCCGGGAACAGCCTTCCGTTTCATCCCCTGGAAAATGACCGCCCTGCTGAAGGAATGCAGCAATGCTGCGGGAAAGCCGGGCCGGTCGCTCCTCCATCCACTGGAACCCGTATCAGGCCGGAAGACTACAAGCCGCTCGATGTCCCGGACCGCACCTACTGCCGGTTGTGTGGCAGCCCGTGGACCCACTATGTCGAGAAACTGACGCCCGGGCGAAAGAGCCGTCCGAAGGACCAGTGGCAGCCATACCAGGTCTGCAAGGAGTGCTATGCCAGCGCCCGGAAAAGGGTCCAGCAGTCGGCCACCGTCCTGCCCGGGACCGTTGACCCGGCCCGGATGGAGCGGCTTTCCAGCGTATTCTGCCGGTGCACCGTCTGCAGGCTCGATGATGCTGTCTATATCGACCGGTCCAGCGGGATAAAACTCTGCGAGGCCTGCTACCAGCGGATCGCCTCACAGCAGGAGCACGGGAAGGTGGCCGGATGACCTGGACGATCGCCGGGTATTCCGAACCGCCGTTTGAGAAGGCCGGGCGGCTCTATACCAGGGGTGGGGACCTGGTGATCAGGTCCGACCTGGACAGCCGGGGGTTTCGTATCCCCCTTGCCGGTGTCCTGGCCGTGCTTGACGGCGATGTGCGACAGGTCTGCCTGCTCGAGGGCGACGGGGAGGCCGGGACCGCACGCCTGTCGGCCTCGGGTAAAGCGGTGAACTTCTCGATCGGGCCGTTCCATTACACGACACCGCTCCGGTCGGTTGCAAGGGTGCTTGCCGGGGAGCAGCGGAAGGCACCGTTGTTTGTCGGGAGGGAACAGGTGGGGCCGGGGTAAGACCGTCGCGTTTCCTGGGATCGGTGTTGGCTCTGCGGATATCATAAACAAAAAGAGTAGTTACACGATTATTCCCGGCCTTTCATGAGTGAACTGCCAGCTTCCATTCAGACAACACGATATATCCTGGTAACACCTGTCTGAAAAACCAATTTTATGCCATCGTTTTGCATCAAGTCATCTGATTCTGATCCGTATTTCTCCCTCTCGGTCTCTCCAGCCTGTTTGCTCAATCCAGGTTGGATACAGGGGTTCTTTTTAATTTACATCACTTCGTGTACACTACAAAAAGACGGTTTGTCTGAATGTACTTTTACTCGGGCTTGTTATTTCTTTGGGTTTTGATAAAAAGGTCGATTTACAGCGGTTCTCTGAATGGTAAGTGGGGGAGTGGGTTAAAGAGGAAGAAGATCAGCCGCTCAGCCCTGATACAATAAGAGATCTGATGCCTGCCCGCACACAGGTTGCAAAGGGCTATTCGCATTTCACCAAGACGAAGTTCTGCGCCGGCGTGGTATTGAATAATGGCGTATTTCGTTTCAGGCAACTACCAAAAACTACTAAAGTATAACAAATTAGTAGTTGGTCCGGCGCTGGAGCAAAGGTGCAGCCATCATAACTAATAACTACTAAAATATACTAAATTAGTAGTTAGTGCTGGAAACGCTATGCAAAAACTACCCGAACGACCCCCTCCCGATTGGAACAAGGCGCTCACAGCAGAGAACGCAGCTTTTACAAAAGATCCCAGGCTTCAGAAAGAAGTTGCTGAATATAACCGCCGCTATCTCCCCTGGGACGAACTGAAGTACAGGATACCTGACCCGGAACGAAGAACAGCAACCTGGGCTGTCATGAAACTGCTCCGGGTATTGCGGTATGAACACGTCCCGTTCAGGCATCTTCCCCTCACCTACTCGTTTATCCCCGGGATTGTCAGAACCCTCCATACCATCGACAGGTATCTGTCCGGGACATTACGCATCCATGACAGGACGGTTACGCTGGAAGAGTCCTACATCATCAATTCGCTCATGGAAGAAGCCATAGCCTCAAGTATGCTGGAGGGGGCGGCAACCACCCGGAAATCTGCCAAGGAGATGCTGCAGAAAGGGAAGAAGCCGAAGAACAATGCTGAGCGGATGGTCCTGAACAACTATGAGACGATGAGGCTGATCCGGGAAAAGAAGGACGAGGCCCTCTCCCCGGGGTTCATCCTTGATGTTCACAGGACCGTGACAAAAGGGACTGTCAATGATGAGTATGCCGGACATTTCCGGACGACGAATGAAGTTGTGGTAGTTGATCCTAATACCGGTCTTGTGTACCACACACCCCCGGATTTTTCCGGGATCGAGGGGTTCATCGAGGAGCTCTGTGCCTTTGCAAATAGCGATGCTGCAGGGATCAAAACGGGTGATGAGACATTCATCCATCCGATCATCAAAGGGATTATTCTGCATTACCTCATCGGGTACCTTCACCCGTTCAATGATGGCAACGGCCGTACCGCAAGGAGCATCTTCTACTGGTACGTACTTTCGCAGGGGTACTGGCTCTTTGAATACATGCCTATCTCCCGGGTTATCCTGCGGTCGAAAAAGAAATACCCCCTGGCATATCTCCATACCGAATATGATGAATCTGACGTGACGTATTTTCTCCAGTATAACCTGTCCTGCATCGATGAGGCGTTGACCGATCTCCTTGCCTATATTGAGAGACAACAGGCAGTCCGGAAGGCGACCAGAGCTATTACCAGGGAGATCAAGGAGATCAACCCCCGCCAGGCAAACATCCTCCGTGAGATGATGGAGCATCCTGATGAGTATTTCACCATCCGCCAGGTTATGCAGGTGTATAATACAGTATACCAGACGGCACGAACCGATCTCTTACGGCTTGAAGAGCTGGGATACATCATCCGGGAGAAGCGTGGAAGGGAATACATGTTCATCTTCAACGAAAAGTCAAATCTCCAGAGAGTTCCTTCCAGGAAGAGGAAAGGTGCAGGAAAAGGAGTGGAATAGTTATCATACATCAGAACCCGACAGGGATCATGCTCCCTCGAACATAGACCGGTGCTGACCTGCAGTCCTTCAAAACAGCGGGACCCGGATCCCCTGATAATTTTGCCGGTGCTCATCAAACCGCTCCTTTTTCTGATTCCGCCTCTATACAGTCCCCGATCGCCACCCCGGGTAAAAATATAAATAATTCCCTGTTTTACCTGCAGATTGCCCTGAAAAGGGCAGGAGAAAAACCATGGGAGACTTTGTCCAGCAGAGTATCACCAAGACCGCAGTCCGCGAGCTCGCCTCGCCGATTGAAGACATCGCAGCGTTCAACACCCTCGTCTCCGGGGTAATCTCCGGCAACCCGTGGAGCTGTACCGCATACGATGTCGCCGGGGTCCCACAGAGCCCGGTAGCAAAGAGCCGTGAAGGGTACACCGCACGGATCGAGTATGAGAACAACGAGGCCAGGACCGTCGGGTCGGTCACGGCCCGTGCATCCAGCGTGGCGGGGTTCAATGCCGCTTTACTGGCGATTTCCGCCGATGAAGCACTTGCCACGGCCATTGGCGGCGATGCCGTCCACGTCTCCGACAAGGACACCTTCTCGGCAACGCTCAAGTGCCACGATGCAAACGGCGAGATCTACTACGTGACCTTTGGCCGTGAACAGGTCCGGGTCACGTCGTACTCAGATGACGCAATCCTTGCGGCCATCGAGACCTGGGCTGACACGAAGCCCGAACTCGCCTGATCGCTGATCTGGCGGAGGAGGGAGGATCATGGATGAAGGATTCATGTTCGTCCTCGGCATCCTTCTCGGGAGCCTGACCATGCTCTTCGTCATGATCAGGATCATCGTCGGGATGCACGACGGGATGGACCATGACCGGTGGAAGCGGTGAATCCCGCTCCACCCCCATCCTTCTCGGAAACCACCCTCCCCGCGGGGTGCTATCATGGAAGAAGACCTGATACAGATTTTCGAGATGCTGATCGCCATCGTGGTGGCCGTCATCGCCTACTGGCAACGCCACCAGAAGATCGAAGCGAAGAATGAGACCCGGCAGGTGATCGCCTTCTACGACCCGAAGGACGATTCGGTCACCACGCCGCCCGAGACGGTCCCGGCCCGTTCCTGGAAGATGGCTGATGAGACCCGGCGATGGGTCCTTTCCGGGCACGATGCACTGGACCAGGGAGAACTTCTCAGGCAGATCGAGGCTGCAGAGAGCCAGCAGCTCCTCCACTACTTCCTGACCTTCAACGACCGTGGGGGCGGGTTCTACGAGATCGAGTACGGCCTGATGAAGGGGTCGGGGGTTGGAGGGGCGGGGTGAGGAGCTAACGGTTCCCGCTCGGTCTTTTTACCTTCACGATGTGTATGATTGTCTCACGACGGCCAATCGTGGGGCATACAGATAGAAGGCTTGGTGGCGGCATATCCCGCCACCTTGTTGTTAGCAGGGTTTGTACTTCCAGTTCTATTAATGGGTAATGGCATCGTAATGCCCGGAAAAGACGGGGAGGAAAAGAGGTGCTTGTAAATGCTAAAAATCCGGGAAACGTGGGAAAACCGCATCACACAGATTATGCTCCTCACCCCCGCAGCACCTGCGACCCCGGTTCGATATAGTTGCCGGCACCGATCATCCATGTCCCGTCGACATCTGTAACATAGCTGATCTTCAGGTCGGTCCTGTTCGTACACGGGTTCACCGAGTAATAATCGACCAATAGGAAAAAAAAAGGATCCCTATCTCCTTCTTCCGAGGAACAGGATACCTGGGATCGCCAAGGCGCCAGCCACTATGACCGTTGAGAGAGGCGAACTTGTGGGAGCCGCGGTTGGAACCAGCGTAAGCAGCCCCATGACCGGGGTCGTCTTATCGGAGGCGACCTGGACGGTATATTGCGCATCGGAATAACCTGGCATCTTGAACGTGACTACATGGGACCCGGCAGGGACTTCATCAATGGTGAGGGGGGTGAACCCCTTGTACAGGTTGTCGAGGTAGACATCAGCCCCGGAGGGAGATGACTGGACCGTGATATCGCCTTTGTTGGAGGGCACAGACCCAGGGGTGAGCGATACCGAGACCGTCGAGAACTTCCCCGCAGACACCGCAACAGTGGTGGTGTAGTCCTGGTATCCGCCCTTCAGCAACGCAACGGTATGAGTGCCGGGCACGACCCCGGTAATGTCGAACGGATTTCCCTGGAAGGTTTTCCCGCGGTAGTTCCCGTCAAGGAAGATGGAAGCGCCATCGGGGACCGAGCTCACAATGATGTCGCCCGTGGTGGGCTGGTATACCGGGGTCAGGGAGGCAGAGACGTAGGTCTCGCTCCCTGACGTGATCTCCACGTTACGGGAATAGTCCTGGTATCCCGAGAGGTAAAGGCTTAATGTGTGCCTGCCGGAACCAAGGGAACCGACAGTGAGCGGGGTATAGCCGCGATAGATCCCGTCGACACTAACCTCTGCCCCGGATGGTGACGAAGTGACCCGGAGTGTTCCCGTGGTCTGCATGGGCGAGAGCGAAGCGCTCACGCTGGAGACTCCCCCGGGACCGACGGTGACGGAGGTGCTGTAGGGATAGTATCCTGCCCTGGAGATCTCGACCGTGTGGTACCCGGGCGAAACATACCTGAATGTCCCGGGAGTTGTTATGGTCATGCCCCCATCGAGCCTTGCGATGGCCCCGGATGGCGAGGAACTCACATCGATAGTCCCGGTCTGGACAATGGGCTCCAGGTTCGCGTTCACAAAAATTGTCTGGCCCGGAGACGGGTTCTGATTGTAAGTCCTGGTCCAGGTGTTGTACCCATACATGCTGATGGTGATGGAATGGGAGGGAGACCCGGTCGAGTACACCTCGGTGGTCACCGGGGTCTCCCCGAGGAATCTCCCATCGAAGATGACGTCGGCTCCGCTTGGGGCCGAACTTATGGAGAAGTAACCTGTGTCTCCGCCGATTCGATCGCGGTATGCCATCCCTTCCGGCGGGATGGGGTTCAATTCCATGGTCACAGCGTTGGAAGACGTGTCTTCTCCACTGACCCACCCGACACCAGTCACGGTGAAGCAGAGTGCGCAGAGAATGATTGCAATCGGTTTCATCTGAAATCTCCTCTTAAGTGTTCTGTTGAAAATTTTCGAAGCCACGGCTGATTAATTCTTCCATCCCGGGGTAAATGGCAGACATACCGCCGGGAAAATAGTTATTCACCCCCCGGACGGCATCATCTCCAGAACATCTTGCCTGGTTGACTGTAACCAGGTCCTATCCGCCTGCGACTCCTTCAGGGCCTTTCTTTCGGGCTATGGTTTATTGTGGTTGTGATGGTACACCTGCTTGTGAATATGTCAACCCAGAGACGGGTGAACACTATCCGATTGGGTTCGATGGCCAGGGAATATAAAACAGGGATGTCAGTTCACATGGGTTGATTGATTTTTATGGAATTGTCGATAATTATTCCTACATATAACAGGCCGGATGAATTAAATGAAACATTAACATCGATTATTCAACAGGTTTTTTTACCCGGGGAAGTTATTGTTGTTGATGATAGCGATAGTGAGGATGTAAAAAATATAATAGAAAAAAGAAAGCCGGATTTTTTGGAGAATAAAATAAACCTGTTCTATATAAGAAATGATAAAAGCAGAAGTTCGGCTATTGCACGCAATCTGGGTGTAAAACATTCGCAGGGATCAATAATCTTATTTTTAGATGACGATGTAGCTTTAAACGCTGATTACACCAGGGAAATTCTATCGGTCTTTAATAATTTCCCTGACGCAATAGGTGTTCAGGGTCATATTACCAATGTACCCACTGTTTCAAAAATCCAGGCAAATTTAAACAAGATTTTTTTGCTTCACTACAATGAAAAAAACAGTTGTAAGGTATTAAAATCAACAAATGCATCTTATCCGACAATTGTTACAAAGATTTCGAAATGTGAATGGCTCGCCGGGTCAAATCAGGCTTACCGGAAAACAATTTTCAAGTTATTTCAATTTGATGAGAATTTAAGAAGGTATTCTTTAAAAGAAGATCTCGATTTTTCGTTTCGTATTTATAAAGCCTTTCGGGGAGGCTTGTATATTACTCCTTCAGCAAAACTGGTGCACAAAGGAGCAGATGTTGCAAGAACGCCAAACGAGCTTCTTGTACATATGCGTTACGTATATTCGTTTTATATATTTTACAAAAATTTCGAGTCAACACTAATAAACGTAATTTCATTCTATTGGTGCTGGTTGGGATACATATTACTGAATATTATTTCATTACCTTTTTTCATTTTCAATCGCAAATTCGATTCAATGGTTAAAGAGATGCTGATGAAGTCAAAGGTCTTTTTATTCTGTTGTCAGAATTTACATTCAATTAAAAACGGGGATCTTACTTTCTTCCATGAAAAATTTGGAATAAATCACCGGAGGGCAATTCCGGTAAGTTGCGGCTGTCAGGCCAATAACCATGATGGGCGAAAATAATGCAATACTACGAGATAGTGGATGGTTATACTCCATCGTAAACTTATTTTTTGTAGGATTATAACCCGGCAAAAAAATTTGTAAGGTCATACCCTGGCATAAATGCGATCAAGTGTCTCATGGTCGCATTTCTGCTTCCAACCGGCTCAGGAGGTAATGGTAATTCAGACTCGTCGGAATTGGGTCCCCGGTGGGAACGGACCCGTTAACCGATGGCGAGGATCATGTCGATATTATAATACTTTGTCCGGTACTGTTTCCCATCGGCGGCAGTTGCCAAGGTAGTGTACACGAAGTGATGTAAATTCAAAAGAACCCCTGTATCCAACCTAGAATTGTACAAAGGAGAATACAGGGCATGAATCTAAAGGAAGTCGTACTTCATTATCTTACCGATAACGACGAGGGAATGAAGCATCTCATCACCTGGTTTTTGAATGAGGTGATGCAGGAGGAGGCAGATCA
>Ga0302247_1000916_pt1 | contig 24642 bp, 26 predicted proteins | sample AAG_UR_Ile_MG_FD_193529 | JGI IMG/M metagenome (GOLD analysis project Ga0302247, IMG submission 193529) | Enriched activated sludge microbial communities from anaerobic digester in WTTP, New Holstein, Wisconsin, United States - AAG_UR_Ile | ecosystem: Engineered > Bioreactor > Anaerobic >...
GGTGGCTGCCAGGCTGACCTTCATATGGATCAGATATTCGTAAAACTCCTTGAGGATCGCCATCAATTCGTCGTGGCTGATCCCGCGGTGGTCATGGGACAGCAGCCCCGCCGAGATCAGGGCAAACGGCGTGACCACGGATACCTTGTTTATGGCCAGGGCGATTTCATACCCCATCTTCCGGTAGAGGCTCTGACGCTCCTCCACGTCCATCTCGGCAAAGCTCTTGTCCTGATCCTCAAGGAAAGCCTGCAGATAGATGGGCGCACCGATATTCACATAGACGCTGCCATACCGTTTACGAAGGATCCGTGAACTCTTGATGACATCCGTGGTCTTTTCCCGCTCCTTGGGCGCCCCGCTCAGTTCCTTGAGATATGATTTCTCTTCGATCACCCGGTCATAACCGATATAGACGGGAATCGCCGCCAGATCCTCCGCCGCATGCCGCTGGAAGGCCTGAATGATCATGGAGAGCAGTCCGTATTTCGGCATCACCATCTTGCCGGTGCGGCTCCGCCCTCCCTCGATGAAGAATTCTATGGGCAATCCTTCCCGGATGAGTATCTCCAGATATTTTGCGAAGACCTCCCCGTACAGGGCGTTGCCACGAAAACTCCTCCTCAGAAAGAAAGCCCCGGACTTGCGGAAGAGATAACCGAAAGGGCCGAATGCCATATTGGTGCCGGCGGCGATCAAGGGCAGTTGAATGCGATGCTGGTAAAAGACATAAGATAAAAGTAAGTAATCGATGTGACTTCGGTGGCAGGGAATGATGACAAAGGGCATCTTTTTCGAAACATTGCGGATCCTGGCCATCCCCTCGAGGTCCACAACCACTCCGTCATAGATGTTGTTCCATAGCCAGGAAAGCACCCTGTCCCACACCTCGATATACTCCTCCTGGTAATCCGCGGCAATCTCGTTGAGGTATTTTTTGGCTTCCCTTACCACGGTGGCATAGTCCTTCTTGCCGGCGGCGACCTCTCTTTCCATGAAGCCGACGAGATCCGGTTCCTTTAGCACCATGCCGATGTGCTCTTGGCGGGACTTGAGAAAAGGTCCGATCAGCGCCGACTTTTCCTCATCGATGCGGCCAAGAAGCTCGCCGCGGAGATTATTGACCGCTTCCCCCCGGGGCTGCTCGGCGTTTTCGTGGCGAAATTTTGATATCTCCACCGGCTCCGTAGGCATGACGTATATCTTGCCGGCAAAGCGGAGAAACGAGACCAGTCGCTGGAGGAACATCGTGTTGTCCGTCTGGCCGAAGAGGATGTTGATAATGTTCTCCTTCTCCTTCTCCCGTCTCCGCCCATAGGTAACCAGCACCGGTACGATATACAGCGGCCGATCGAGGCCCTCCTGAGCCTCCCATAGACCGTTCAGGACGTCATCTACCCTTTTGTCCTCGAAGAATTCCGATCCCCCCAAATGAATGATCAGGGCCCGACCGGCAGTTAGATGATTCCTTACGGCCAGGAAGCCGTTGCCGGCCTCCTCCCTCCGACGGAGGAAAATACGGCTCCAGGCGGAGGCGATAACGCGCAGGGAAGCGGAAAAGGGCTGCCAAAGCGTCATGTTGACGTCATGGCTGTGGACGGGCATGGGAATCCCCTTCCGCCGGGCCAGATCCCAGAGGATGAGGCTGTTGAGCTGGCTCCGGTCCTTCAGGGCATAAACAACCAGACCTTCGTTGCCGAGTTTTCTGAGATTTTCGGCAACTTCCGTATCGAACGAAATCTTCCTCAAGGCCTTCCGCACCAGCCAATCCAAAAGGAAATTAGTCTGTTCATACAGACTTTCCGGCCGGTAATGGCGGCTGTCTCGGAACCATCCGGTTATCTTGCCCATCAAAGTCATCATGGATGGACGCCTTAGCTCCTAAGATCCGTTGCCGGCCAAAAGACCGAAAAATTTTTCCTGCATGGTCTTTTCCACAAGTTCCCGGATTTCCGATGCCGAAGCCATTTTCATTACCTTTCGCATGAGTTGTCGCGCTTCTTTCAGGGTCGTCTCCCTGATGATTTCCTTCACTTTGGGAATGGCCAGGGGATTCATGCTCAGTTCGTCGATTTCCATGGCCAGCAGGATCATCGTATAGGTGGGGTCTCCGGCCATTTCCCCGCACATGGCTACATGAATTCCGGCCCGATGGCCGATTTCCACCACTTTTCTGATCATCCTGAGGACGGCTGGGTGGAGGGGTTCATAGAGATAGGTAACCCGGTCGTTGATCCGGTCGATGGCCAGGACGTACTGAATAAGATCGTTGGTGCCGATGCTGAAAAAATCGACTTCCTTGGCCAGTTCTTCGGCGATGATCACCGCCGATGGCACCTCGATCATGACGCCGATCTCGATGTCCTCGCCCACCGCGATTCCTTGTCCTTTCAGATCATCACGGACATCTCCCAAGATCTTCTTCGCCGCACGTATTTCTTCGATACCCGAGATCATGGGGAAGAGTATCCTCGCCTTCCCGAAGGCGCTGGCCCGAAGGATCGCCCGGAGCTGCACCTTGAACAGGTTGATCTCCTTTAGACAAAAACGAATCGCCCGAAGCCCCATCTGGGGATTCATTTCCTTGGCCAGTTTCGGATCGGAGAAGAACTTGTCGCCACCCAGATCGAAGGTGCGGATTGTTGCCCATTCCAGTCCTTCCACGCCGACGACCCGGCGATAATTGAGGAAGTGGTCCTCCTCCGTCGGAAGATCTTCCCGGTTGATGTAGATGAATTCGGTGCGATACAGTCCGATTCCCTCGGCTCCGTGGGTGACCGCGGAGGGAATTTCCTCGATAAACTCTATATTGCCGGCGATCCGGATCCGATAACGGTCTCTGGTAACCGCCGGAAATTTTGCATATTTAAGCGCTTCTTCCCGAACCGTCTGGTAATGGTGCTTCTTCTCCTCGTAGCGGTGCAGGAGCTCCGGATCAGGATTGACGATGACCAGACCCGCGGCGCCGTCGATGATGATGGGATCGTTTGTCCGGACCTGTCTGGTTACCTTCTCCAGTCCCACCACCGCCGGGATGGCGATGGATCGAGCCACAATGGCCGTATGGGAGGTCTTGCTGCCCATGTCGGTGGCAAAACCCAGCACCTTGTCGATCATCATCTGGGCGGTATCGGCGGGCGACAAATCCGTAGCAATGACGATCACCCCCTCCCCCAGGGGGGCGATCTTTTCCTGACGCCGGCCGGCAAGATTGCGGAGGATCATCTGCCCGACATAACGGATGTCGCTGAAGCGGTCCCGCAGGTATTCGTCATCCATTTTCTCAAAAATGTCGCGGTATTTATCAATAGTCAAACGAACCGCCCACTCCGCGTTTACAGACATTTCGCGAATCCGCTGGACCACGTTGGCGACAAATGATCTGTCTTTGAGGATCATGATATGAACATCCATTATATAGATCGGTTCCAGGCCCGCTGCCTCCGTCAGTTTGCTCTTGATCTCCTTCAACTGCCGCTCCGAGACCCGCAACGCTTCCCGGAAACGCCTGATTTCCTTCGTTATCAGGCCTGCCTTGTCAAGTTTGTAAAAGGAAATCTGGGCATCGAGGCGATCGAAAAGATAAGCCCGTCCCGTCACCACCCCGGGTGATACTCCGATTCCTTTGAGCACCATGGTTTTTTTGTTTTTTTCTACCGGCATAGCTATTTTTACCTTTTGCTAATCCTCTCCGAATTTATCGGCAAACAGTCGCTCCAGAGCGGACAGCGCCTTCGCGGCATCGCTGCCTTCCGCCTTGACCGTCATTCTACATCCCGATCCACACGCCAATGTCAGAATGCCAAGGAGGCTCTTGCCGTTTACCTCTTGTCCTTCATATTCAAAGAATATTCTCGCCTTGTATCTTCTGGCCTCCTCCACAAGTTTTGCCGCGACCCGGGCATGAATTCCCAGTTTGTTCTTTACCTCAAAGGTCCTTATCTCCTGCATATCAAATCATCACCACCATACAAACGGCGGTCAGCGCGTAAAGGATCAGCAGCGGCGACAATCCCCGGCGCATTGCGAAGTAAATCAGCAGCACCGCTGCGGCCACGGCGATATTCACTCCCTGCCGCGGCCAAAACTGCCCCGGATAAAGTTGCATGTCCGCGGAGATTAACCCGGTAATCACCCCGAGGATGATAAGGGAAACCCAGCGCAGCCAATGAGCCAACCGCGGCAGGTTCCAGGACTGGATATAGGCGATCCCCTGCCGGCCTTGGCGGTAACCTTCAAGAAATCCTTGCCAACGGATCCATAGATGCAGGGGATCGAAGATCAGAAGAAAAACAAACGGCGCCCATATAAACCCCTCATAGGCAAGAATCGCCGTGATGATCCCGGCCAGGGGCCGGAGGCTCCCCCAGAAGAAATTGTCGCCTATGGCGGCGTAGGGACCCATGAGGGATTTTTTCAGTTGTGTCGTCGCTGACTGAGTGGCGGGGGCTACAGGATCTTCCTCTTCTTCCAGACGTATCGTTGCGCCGAGGACGGCGCCGGACAGATAGGGATGGGTGTTGAAATATTCGAGCTGGCGCTGGAGAAAGGCCGCAATCCTTTTCTTGTTTTCATCCATGCCGCGGGTCAGGGGTAAAATGGCATAGGCAAACCCCAGATTCTGCATCCTCATGAAATTCAGGGACGACATCACGAAGAGGGACCGCAAAAAAAAACCGGACAGATCCGATGTCTTCATCCTCAACCTTTTCTCCCCCAGACGCCATGACAGTAAATAGCGGTTCTTCTAACACGACGAACCGTTTAAGTCAATTCATTCCCCATCTTTTGACCCCTTTATCCTTGACAGAACCATAATTATTTGTTAGATATGCCAACTTTTTTTTGAGGTGAAAAAGATGATTTGTCAGACGATTAGAACGGGCACCGATTGTGTGTTCATGAAGAACAGCGGCTGCGCCTTCAAGGATGGGGTCTGTAAAACGATTGTGGAAAAATGCGATGGCTGCGGCAAGATCGTCGAACTGGCGACCGGTCGCTACTGCCAGGCATACATGGATCCGGCCAGCAGATGGCTCATGGGCAATTGCCCCCGGGCGACTCACGTTAAGCTGTTAATTAAGGAAAACACCCAGAAGATCAACCCCTTGAAGGCCTCCAAGCGGGCGAGTCGCGCGAAGAAAAAGAAATAACCCACCCTTATGCCCCGCGGGGTTTTAGACGAATCCCCCGGGGTGCATCAATGATTGCGGCCACCAATGCCGGCAAGGATAAGGAATTTAAAAGAACTTCCGGGAAAGGCGGCAGTGATTTTTCCGTGCGGGATCACAGATGGTACAGGGAAGGCTGCTGACGTCTTTGCCTTGCCGGATCTTGCCCAAGCGGTTCCGGCGGTCTCAGGAAAGTAGCTCCCTGATTTTCGCCAATTCCGTTTTTACCTCTTTGAGGAGCACTCGATCCTCATCCGGCATCCCTTCCCGGCTCAGATCCTGATTTTTCTTGGAAAGCTGTTTTTTTGCCCCCCGAATAGTAAAGTTTTCTATATAAAGGAGGTTCCTGATGACCAGCAGTTGTTCGAGATCCTTACGGCGGTAAAGCCGCTGATCGGACCCCGTGCGGACAGGTCGTACCGATTTGAACTCCGACTCCCAGTAGCGGACCACATAGGGTTCCACACCGAGGATGCTGCTCACCTCACCGATGCGGAAGTAGGTCTTGTCAGGAATCGATTCATCCATAATCAGACTCCCGTTATTATGGGTTTGCGATACCGGATCAGCCGTTAAGCGCCTTTCGCAGGACCTGGCTCGACTTGAAAGTAAGGACGCGACGGGCGGAAATCTCGATTTCTTTGCCCGTCTGAGGATTACGGCCCCGCCGTGACTTCTTCTCCTTGACGACGAAGTTGCCGAATCCCGATATCTTTATCTTTTCTCCCCGACCCAGGCATTCTTTCATGATTTCAAATACCGATTCGACAATCCGTGCGGAATCCTTCTTGGAAAAGCCGAGCTTTTCGTAAACATCCTGAATAATATCAATCTTCGTCATGGTTTCTCCTCCTGTCATCTCGCCGTTTTATTCACCACGGATCTTTGCCCCTGTCGCCGCAACCATTGTTTTTACGATCCGGCCATGGGCACTGTTGATTTCTTCCTCCCGCAAGGTCCTGTCGCCGGACCTATACGAGAACCGCAGGCCAACGCTCTTCATTCCTTCCGGAAGATTTTTGCCCGTATATACATCAAAAATCGAGACACTTTCAAGTAATACTTCATGTTGGTCATAAGCGGCCCGGCACAGTGCCTCTCCTTCCATGACCGCCGGTACGAGAAAAGCCACATCCCTGGAACTGGCGGGATATTTTGATATCTCCCGGAATGATTTTTCCGCCGCATCGGGAAGCGCGATACTGTCCAGTTCCAGTTGAAAGACCAAGGCACGGCTGCGTAAATCCAGCCTTTCCCGCACCTGGGGATGAATCTCCCCGAGGAAACCCGCAACCTTTTCCCCGATCACGACACGGCAGGACCGGCCGGGATGGAGAAAAAAACATTCTGCCGCCGGGGCAACAAATTTAGCGCTGGTTATTTTCAGGACGGCGAAAAGGGATTCCAGCACGCCCTTCAGATCGTAAAAATCCGCCGCGATTCCCTGATGGTGCCACGAGGAATCGTATCGACTGCCGGTGACCAGGGCGGCCAGGCAGGCCTTTTCTTCCGGCAATTCCTCCTTGCTCCGGGCAAAGAACACCCGGCCGAGTTCGAATATTTTCAAGTCCGCACATCCGTTCCGGGCATTCCGGCTCATGACATCCAGCAGACCATAGACCAGGGTGGTCCTCATGACGGCCTGTTCTTCCGTCAGGGGATTGCGGATCTTTACAAACGAACGCAGGGGATCGCCTTCCGGAAGCCCGAATTGCTCCGCCATCGCCGGGGTGATGAAGCTGTAATTGATCGCCTCCGAATAGCCCAGTCCGTTCATCACCGTGCGGAGAATCTCCTCGCGCCTACGGCCGGAATTCTCCCGTCCCGGAGCTACCCCGGATGCGGGCATCGTAACGGGAATATGATTGAAACCAAGGATGCGGGCAATCTCTTCGATCAGATCGATCTCCCGGGCTATATCCACCCGGCAGGTGGGAGGGGTAACCCGATAGTCGTCGACATCTACAGGAACAACGGCCATCTCCAGTCTCTCCAGAATGCCGGCTGCCTCTCGGGCGGAAATGGCCGTTCCCAGAATTTCGTTCACCCGACGCCCGCGCAGGGTTATGTCTTTTGAAACATTTATTTGCCGCGGGTAAGCATCGATGTATCCCCGACAGATCTCCCCTTCTCCAAGTTCCGCCATGAGTTGTGCCGCCCGGTTCAAGGCCCGCGCCACCCCTTCGGGGTCGATGCCTCGTTCGAAGCGGAAGGCCGCATCGGTACCCATGCCCAACCAGCGGGAAGAACGGCGGATGGAGGCCGGATGAAAATAGGCGCTCTCCAGGAGAATGGTTGATGTGTCGTCTTTAACCTCCGAATTCAATCCGCCCATAATGCCTGCAATGGCCACGGGTTTGACGCCATCGCAAATCATCAGGGTATCGGCCCTCAGCACCCGGTCTTTTTCGTCGAGTGAAACGAAATGCTCCCCATCCCGTGAACGCCGGACGACGATGCGTCCTTCCTCGAGAAACCGGAAATCAAAGGCATGAAGGGGCTGGCCCAGTTCCATCATAACGAAATTGGTGACATCCACGATATTGTTGATGGCCCGCAGACCGACGGCCTCCAGGCGTTCCCGCATCCACGGCGGCGACGGCCTGATGTTGATGTTCTTGATAATTCGGGCGGTATAACGGGGACAAAGATCTGGATCCTCGATGGTCACCGAGGTGATCCCTTTGATGTCCTCATCGTTTTCCCGGATGGTTATCTCCGGATACCTCAGGGCATTTCCCGTAATCGCCGCCACCTCCCGGGCGATGCCGATTATGGACAGGCAATCGGCGCGATTGGGCGTGATGCCGATGTCCAGGACCGTATCCAGCAGCCCCAGGGCCTCCTTAAGGTCCATTCCCAGGGGAAGTTCCGGAGGGAGGATCATGATCCCCCTATTATCCTCGCCGATTCCCAATTCCTCTTCCGAACAGAGCATCCCCTCCGAGGGTTCTCCGCGGAGGCGTGAACTCTTGATGGTATAGCCTCCCGGAATCGTGGCGCCGACCCGAGCCAAGGCGACAGTGGCGCCGGACCGGGTGTTGGGGGCGCCGCAAACGATGGGCAGTGTCTCGGAACCGGTGGCGACCTCACACAGGTGCAGCTTATCCGATTGGGGATGGGGGCGTACGGTGAGAATTCTGGCCACTACAACCCCGTCGAAATCCGGACCCGCCTTCTCGACTGCCTCCACTTCCAGACCCGCCATGGTGAGGCAATCCGCCAGAAGCGCCGGCTCCATATCGACATCGACATAATCCCGGAGCCATTTAAGACTTACCTTCATAGGTTAAAACTGCTCCAAAAAGCGTGAGTCGTTCTCGAAGAAAAGGCGGATATCAGATATGCCGTACTTGAGCATGGCGATCCGTTCCACCCCCAACCCAAAGGCAAACCCTGAATATTCTTCGGGATCATAGCTGACATTCGCGAATACCTCCGGATCCACCATGCCGGATCCCAGGATTTCCAACCAACCGCTCTGGCCGCACACCCGGCAACCCTCGCCCCCGCACATAACGCAACGGATGTCCACCTCGGCACTGGGCTCGGTGAAGGGAAAGAAACTGGGCCGAAATCTCAGCATGATATCCGCGCCGAATACCTCCTGAAGAAAAAAAGTCAGCGTCCCTTTGAGGTCCCCGAAGGTGATGCCCCGGTCGACCAGTAGTCCCTCTATCTGATGGAACATGGGGGTATGGGAAACATCGGAATCGGGACGATAGACCTTGCCGGGAGAAAGGATGCGCACCGGCGGTCGCATCTTTTCCATGGTCCGGATCTGTACGGGCGAGGTGTGAGTCCTCAGGACGATGTTGTCTTCCACATAAAAGGTGTCCTGCATGTCTCGGGCCGGATGATCCTTGGGAATGTTCAAGGCCTCGAAATTATAATAATCCGTCTCGATCTCCGGCCCTTCCTCGACGCTAAATCCCAACCGGGAGAAGATCCCGCAGATCTCCTCCATCACCTGGGTTACCGGATGCCGGTTACCGAGACGGACAGCCCGACCGGGAAGGGTGACATCGATGGCCTCCCGGTGCAGCAGTTCATCACGGCGTGAATCCTTGATTCTCTCCAGGGCGGCATCCAGGGCGGCGGCGATATTTTCCTTGATCTCGTTGCTTAATCTTCCAAACAGGGGCCGCTCGTCAGGGGAGACGCTTCCCACCTGGCGCAGCATCTGGGTAAGCAAACCCTTGCGACCCAGATATTTTGTTCGCAGTACGTTGAGCGCCTCCTCGGTATGGGCTCCCTGCAACTCCGCATCGGCCTGCCGCGCAAGTTCCTCCAGTTCCTGGATCATGAAGCGATTTGTCCTTTGGCCATGGTCACGATCTCTTTGAAGGCCTGCGGATCATGGACGGCCAGATCGGCAAGAATCTTGCGGTCGATGACTACCTCCGCCTTTTTCATCCCGTCGATCAAACGGCTGTAGGTGATCTCATTCAGACGGGCGGCAGCGCTGATCCGGGCGATCCAGAGCTTTCGGAAGTCCCTTTTTCTCACCCGGCGGTCCCGGAAGGCGTATTTCATCGCCCTGTTGACCGCTTCCGTCGCCGTCCGCAGGAGGCGCCGACGCGCGCCGAAAAATCCCTTTGCCAACTTCAATATTTTTCTACGCTTCTTCTTGGCCGTTACGGCTCTTTTTACCCTGGGCATTTATTCTCTTCTCCTTCATTGTTTTGGAACCGAATGCATTCGGATCGTTACCGCCCCGAGGTTACAGATAGGGCAGCAATTTTTTGAGGGCGGCCTCGTTGGTCTTGTCCGCCAACGCCGATCTCCGGAGATTTCTTTTCCGCTTCGGCGATTTCGTCGAAAGAATATGATTTGAAAACGCCTTGGCCCTCTTTACCCTTCCGGTACCGGTAAGGGTAAAACGCTTGGCGGCGCCCCGATGAGTCTTCAATTTCGGCATGTTTGCTTGTCTCCTCGCTATAAAATGTTTATTTTCTTGGAACCACGACCATGATCATGTTCCTGCCCTCCAGCTTCGGCTGCATCTCCACAGCCCCCACATCTCCCAAGGCGTCGCGTATCGTTTCCATGATCTTCCGCCCCAGATCCGAATAGGCTATCTCCCGGCCCCGGAACATCATGGTTATCTTCACCTTGTCGTTCTGTTGCAGAAACTTCTTGATGTGACGGATCTTCACCTCCAAATCATGCTCCTCCGTCTTCGGTCGCAGGCGTATTTCCTTGATCTGTATCGTTGTCTGGCTTTTTCTCGCATCCTGGAGTTTTTTACTCTGCTGGTATCGATACTTGCCGTAATCCATGATCCGGCAGACCGGTGGTTCAGCATTGGGTGCAATTTCCACCAGATCAAGTCCGGCTTTGGCGGCGATCGCCAGGGCTTCCTTGAGGGTCAGGATACCCAACTGCCTGCCCTCTTCAATGAGCCTCACCTGCACCGCCTTGATTTCTTCGTTGATATTCAACTCCTTAGCGATACGTCACCTCCTGAAATAAGCATCGATTATCGATAATTGCGGATCTCCTCCCGCATATGGGCAACAAAATCCGTTACCGCCATGGCCCCCAAGTTTTTCCCGTCGCGCCGCCGGGGGGAAATGGTCCGTTCCGCCACTTCCCGGTCTCCGATGACCAACATATAAGGCGTCTTCTGCATCTGGGCCTCTCTGATCTTGTAGCCCAGCTTATCGTTGGAAAAACTCTTCTCGACCCGGATCCCCGCATCTATCAGCTCCCGATGGACCTGATCTCCGTATGGGATTTGCTTTTCCGTAACCGTCAGGATCGACGCCTGCACCGGTGATAGCCAAACAGGAAAAGCCCCGGCATAATGCTCGATCAGGACCCCCATGAAGCGCTCGATGGCGCCAAGAATGACCCGGTGCAGCATGACCGGGCGATGCTTTTCCCCGTCGGAGCCTATATACGACAGGTCGAAGCGCTCCGGAAGGGTAAAGTCGCATTGGATGGTGGCGCACTGCCATTTCCTTTTCAGGGCGTCTTTGAGTTTGAAGTCGATCTTTGGTCCATAAAACGCCCCGTCGCCTTCGTTGATCTCGTAATCCATAAGGCCGTCGTTCAAGGCCCCTTTTAGGGCCGAGGTCGCCAATTCCCAATCCGCGTCGGAACCGATGGAATTTTCCGGCCGGGTGCTCAGTTCCACTTCATATTCGAAACCGAAGATCTTCATGGCGTAGGCGACAAAATCGGCAATCGCCCGTATTTCTTCGTTGAGCTGTGCGGGGGTGCAGAGGATATGGGCATCATCCTGGGTAAACTGCCGGGCCCGCATGAGCCCGTGCAACACCCCGGTTTTTTCATGACGGTGCACCGTCCCCAGTTCGAAGTAACGGAGCGGCAGATCGCGATAACTGCGGATCTTCGATTTGTAAATGAGCATGTGGGACAGACAGTTCATGGGTTTGATGCCATATCCCTGACCCTCCACCTCAGTAAAGTACATATTTTCCCGGTAATGGTCGAAATGTCCTGACCTTTTCCATAGGTCGTCCTTTAGGATCTGAGGACCCATTACCATGTCATAACCCCGCTTCAGGTGCTCCTGACGCTCCCATTCCTCGATGAGATAGCGGAGCATCATCCCTTTGGGATGAAAGATGATCAACCCCGGCCCGGCTTCGTCGTTCATCTGGAATAGGTCCATTTCCCGTCCCAGACGGCGGTGATCGCGCTTTTTGGCCTCCTCCATCATCCGCAGGTAATCTTCCAGCGCCTCCTGGGTGGCAAAACAGGTCCCGTAAATCCTCTGGAGCATCTTGTTGCGCTCGTCACCCCGCCAATAGGCGCCGGCTACATTGAGGAGCCGGAAGGCCTTGACCATGATCGTCGAGGGCAGATGGGGCCCCCGGCAGAGGTCTTCGTATCCCGCCTGGGTGTAAACACTCACGGTCCGTACATCAGGGGGGAGATCGTTGATCAGTTCGATCTTGTAGGTCTCTCCCTTTGCCCGGAACAGGGTCACGGCCTCCTCCCGGGAAAGCTCCCGGCGGGAAAAGGGGGCATCGGCGGCGGCGATCTCCTTCATCCGCTGTTCGATTTTCTGAAGGTCTTCGGGCGTGAAGGTGGTTTCATACTCGAAATCGTAGTAAAAACCATCCTCTATGGAAGGACCGATGCTGACCTTGGCCCCGGGAAAGGTATCCTGCACCGCCTGGGCCATGATATGAGAGGCGCTGTGGCGAAGGACGCTCAAGCCCTCCTTGGACGCCACATCGATGGGTTCCATCAGGGCGTCTTCCGAAACCTGGGCTGACAGATCAACTGGTTTACCGTTGACCTTCGCCGCCACGGTCGTCGCCAGCAGTTCCGGCTTCCAGGCGGCAATAGCGTCCTTTACGGCAACCCCGTTCGGCAGAGTTACCTGCTGTCGGTCGGGCCAGGTAATTTCTATCTCCTTCATCATTCTCACCCTGATACGAATTAAAGAGAGGGCATCACGTTCAGATTTCGCTGATGCCCTCTCTATGATGTCATGGTAGGCACGCAGGGATTTGAACCCTGGACATCCACCGCGTCAGGATGGCGCTCTCCCCCTGAGCTACGTGCCTAAACTTATTTATCTGCGAACGGTGCATGCGTTTAACAGGAAAAACCTTTTATGTCAAGGCAAATCTATATATTTTACGATGCCGAATTGATGAAACGTATCCCCTTGAAGATGTAGTTCAGCCCCGAAAGAACGGTTAATGTTGCTGTAACCATGTATAACACCAGCATAATAATCTTAAATTCCGTTGCCATTGCCAAGGTATGGACCAACAGGACGCCGAAAATCGTTAGAAGTTGAAATACCGTGGTCAATTTGCTTATCATCGTAGGTCGGATCTGAAAGGATACGGACATGATGGCCAGCATCGCGATGCCGATGAGAATGATGCAGTCCCTGCTCACGACGATGACGCTCAACCAGCCGGGAATGACATGCTTTATGGACAGCGTTACGAAGCAACTCACCATCAGGGCCTTATCGGCAATCGGATCGAGGTAGGCCCCCAGTTCCGTCTGCTGATTGAGAACCCGGGCCAGGAAGCCATCCAGACCGTCGGTGATCCCGGACAGGGTAAAGAGAATCAGCGCCTTGAAAAAATCACCCTGCATGAGGAGAATGACGATCACGGGCACGAGAATGATCCGCAAAACCGTCAGGGTGTTGGGGATGTTGATCCGTCCCGCATCCATCAAAGCGCCCTGTCCCTGTTTCGGTTCCAGTCCACCCACGCGTCGCGGTCTTCTTCGTCGGAAAACACCCGCGGCTTATCCGCCGACCCGTCCGGACGTATATATACCTGCTGCATGGAACGGATGATCACCGTCCATTCTTCCCGGGAAACCTTGTGGGGACCGGTGATCTTTTGCGGTCCGGCAATCTTGCTGGGAGGGCCGAGGGCAGTCCCGGTCTCCACCGCCTTCGTCGCGCCGGCAACGGCTATCTCACCCTCATATACCCTCACCAGTGCCGAAGCATCCCGGTGCACGTTCAGCCGGTAGATCGTTCCCCGCACCCCCGTAACGGCGTTGTTGCAGGATATCTCGAATTTTCTCTTAAGACCCATCGCCTTACTCACCTTTGCCCAGGTCCGGCCCACAACAAGGTGAACCTTGACATCCGCCGACTTGCCGGCCCCGGCCCGTTCGAGACGGAAATGGGTGTCCTCGGCGAAACGGAGCCGCGAATTGCCGGATAGGGTGATCTCCAGTCTCGAATTTGTCCCGACGACAATCTCGTCGCCACCCCCAAGGTAGTTATTTTTCTTGAGAATCCGCCAGGTCTCTTTGCCTTGGGGAAGTACCTGTGCCTCGCCTTCGAGATGGCTGACAACTGCCCCGCCCTTATCCACCTTAACCGTCAGGGACCGCGCGGCCAACAAATCCCCCGGGATCAACCAGTTTAGCAAGACTATGAAAAGGAAAGATAAAATTAGCTTGTACTTCATGGATCTTCACCTTTGCTTCATGCATCCGGTCCCAGGGGGAGGGTTTCCATGACCTTGGTAATGATCTCCTCCATTGCCGGCTCGAAAACCTGACAACTCTTCATGCGAAGGCGGTCCCTGGTGATTTCGAAATTCCTCTCCGTAAGGGAAAACTTGGTATTCCAGATGCTTTCGTTGGTCTTCACGCTCCGCAAATCGAAAGTCGCCGTCACCGCTGTGGCGGCATAAAGGAGAAGAAAGGAGGTGTCGCACTCTTTGAGGGTAACGTAGAGGACGGCGTCCACACCCAGCAGTTCACCGATCTGCCGGGGCGGTATGGTTTCCGGGGTTGGCCGCCGGTAGTCATTAAAAAAAGGGGATATTTTTTCGTCGATCGCGTTCAGGGGGATTTTCGGATATCCTTGGAAATATACCGCCTCCAGCACCTTGTCCCGAAACAGCGCCGCCGCTTCCGCATTTTTCGACTGATTCGCCACCGGCAATACGGCAATGAGTCTCACGCCCCGTTTTTCATATTCCGGGGTTAGAAAATGGGGAATCTTCTTTGCGCATCCAGTTAGCAGGCTGATGACGAGCACGGCGATCAGCAGGCAGCAACGGAGATTCCGTCCGCGTTCAATTTTCTTCATTTATTCCCTTCGCCCGTCCGGCGTCATTTGTGGATGCCTGGGGTTTCATTGCTTGAGTTTCTCGATCTCTTCCCTGACGATCCGTTCGGCAATCGCCGGAAACAACTCGCGAACCAGCCTTTCCGTGGTTTCCTCCACCTTCTTGAGCATTTCTTCCTGAAGATTGGGATTCACCAGGGCGATCTTCGGTTTTCGCACCGACATGTCACCAAGATCCGGATTCCCCTCTTCGACGACATCGACGAGATCATAGATCGTTTCCTCCGGCCCCCTAACCCGTTCGCTCATCCTGTCTCCTCCCCGGTTTTCGTCTCTGCTACCATACCCGCGATCACAGTTCAAGAAAATTTCCCTGTCAAAGCAATTTGGTAGATATTTTTACGGGGAAGCCCCGTCATCGCCGCGACCCTCGCCACCCGGTCCCGCAAGCTGAGAGAAGCCTCCCGGCTCAACTCCCGGAGCATATCCATAAGTTCTTCATCGCTGTATTCCCGCTCCTTTTCTTGATGGCCCCCAATGACCAGGGTGATCTCTCCTTTGAGGTTCCTACCGGAAAGCGCCGCGAGAATCTCCTCGGCGCTGCCCCGGATGAACTCCTCGTATAATTTCGTCAGTTCCCGGGCGACGACTATGGGTCGCGCCCCCATGAGTTCCCCGATGTCTTCCAGACAGGACCGGAGCCGTCGCGGCGATTCATAAAATACCATGGTCCGCCTCTCGGTGCGGCAGTCGTTCAGCATTCGCCGGCGCTGTCCGGGCTTGGCCGGCAAAAAACCCTGGAATACGAAGGCATGCATGGGCAGCCCCGAGGCGCTCAGCGCCGCTACGACCGCCGAAACGCCCGGGACGGGAACCACCGGCATCCCCGCCTGCAGGGCCTCGCTGATCAGGAGATAACCGGGATCGGATATACCCGGAGTCCCCGCATCGGAGACATAAGCGATGCTGCTTCCCGCCGCCAATCGGTCGATAACGGTCCGCGCCCGTTTCTTTTCCACGGCATCGTAGAGGCTGTAAACCGGGGTATCGATCTGGTAAGCTTGGAGCAGCTTTCTTGTCCGGCGGGTGTCTTCCGCGTAGATCTCGTCTACTTTCCGGAGGATACGGATCGCCCGCAGGGTGATGTCCTCGAGGTTGCCTATGGGCGTGGCCGTTATGTAAAGAGTTCCCAGGCCTTTCTTTTCATGGCTACTATTCATTTTTTTCCGGTCGGCGGCTGTAAAGAGTTCTTTACGGCCACGGCTTTATCGAATCGCTTCCCTGCCTTGCCCGCGTCGGGAGAGGCTTGTTGAAACAAGGCTTGATCTTCTTAATTGTCTTGACACTGCCAAGACGACCCTTTATATAACCGAAAATTATCCAGTTTACCATCAGGAAACGCTACTTGGCGGCTCTGCCGGCTTCCCCCTCCGCGGGTCCGGGAAAACCGGCGGCATTGGTATTTTGAACAAGGTCTTCCTGCCATGAAAATGAAACGAATATTGATTACCGGCGGCGCGGGTTTTCTGGGTTCCCACCTCTGCGACCGCATCCTTGCCCAAGGGCACGACGTCCTTTGTCTGGACAATCTCTTCACCGGCAATAAGGACAATATCCGCCATCTCCTTGGTCATCCCAACTTCGAGTTCGTCCGTCACGACATCACCCAACCGATCTACCTGGAGGTGGACGAGATCTACAACCTCGCCTGCCCCGCCTCGCCGGTCCATTATCAGTACAATCCAATCAAGACTATTAAAACCAGCGTCATGGGCGCGATCAATACGCTGGGGCTGGCAAAGAGGGTAAAGGCCAAGATCCTCCAGGCATCAACCTCGGAGGTCTATGGCGACCCGGAAATACATCCCCAGCAGGAGGAATACTGGGGGCGGGTCAATCCGATCGGGATCCGCAGTTGTTACGACGAAGGGAAACGGGCCGCGGAATGCCTCATGATGGATTACCGCCGCCAGAATGGGGTGCCGATAAAAATAGTAAGAATCTTCAACACATATGGACCACGCATGGCCATAGATGATGGTCGGGTGGTCAGCAACTTCATCGTTCAGGCCTTGCGGGGGGAAGACATCACCGTTTACGGCAAAGGCGCCCAAACCCGCTCCTTTTGCTATTGTGATGACCTCATCGACGGCATTGTTAGGATGATGGCCACGCCTGACGAGGTCGTCGGACCCGTGAATCTCGGCAATCCTTCGGAATTCACCATCCTCGAACTGGCGGAGAATGTGGTCCGCCTCACCGGTTCGGCCTCCCGGATAGTCTTTCGACCCCTGCCCCAGGACGACCCCACGCAGCGCCGCCCCGACATAACCAAGGCGCGACGTCTCTTGTCCTGGCATCCCCGGGTGCCTCTGGCCGAAGGGCTCGCCAAGACCATCGCTTATTTCCGGGAAGTGTTGTCTTCTCAATGAACGCAGCCCCGGATATGATGTTCGATGTGCTCATCATCGGCGCCGGCGTCGTCGGCCTTGCCTTGGCCAGGCAACTGGCCCGCCGGGACAGGAAGCTGGTGGTCCTGGAAAGAAACGGGCGCTTTGGACAGGAAACGAGTTCCCGGAACAGCGAGGTGATTCATGCCGGGATCTACTATCCCCGAGATTTTCTGAAGAGCCGCCTGTGCGTGGAAGGGAACGGGCTCCTCTATGCCTGGTGCCGCCGCCACGACATTCCTCACGCCCGGATCGGTAAACTCATCGTCGCTGGCAAGGACGACGAGGAGGCGACGCTTGCCGGCATCAAGGCGATGGCCGCCGGCAATGGCGTACCAGGCCTGGAAATTCTGGGGAAAAGGCAGCTCCGGTCTCTGGAGCCGGCGGTTGCGGCCCAGGCCGCCCTGTTTTCGCCGACCACGGGGATTGTGGACAGTCATCGCCTCATGCAGTCCCTGCTCGCCGCCGCGGAGGCTCAGGGGGCGATCCTCTCCTGCCGCGCCGGCGTTACGTCCATCCTCCACACCGACGGGGGCTACGAACTGGAAATAAACCGCGGGGCATACCGGGTGTCAACAAAGGTCCTGATCAACAGTGCGGGACTCCATGCCGACGCCATAGCCGCCCGGGCCGGGATCGACATCGACGCCGCGGGCTACCGCCTGCAACCTTGCAAAGGTAATTATCTCCGCCCTTCCTCCTCCCCGTCGCTCCAGCATCTCGTCTATCCCGTTCCCCTGAATAACAACGTCGGGCTGGGCATTCACGCCACCCTGGATCTGTCGGGTCGTCTCCGGTTCGGACCGGACAGCCGTTACCTGAACGGAGAGGAAATCAGTCTTCTGCAAAAGGGCGAAATCATTGGGGACGATAACGTCGTCGAGAAACCCAGTCTTTACGCCGTAGATGAAGGACGGGAAGAGGACTTCGCCGCCGCCGTCCGCAAGTATCTGCCAGGGATCGACGCGACTTCCCTCTCCCCGGATATGAGCGGCATCCGTCCCAAATTGCAGGGTCCCGGTGAACCGGCGGCGGATTTCCTCATCCGGGAGGAAAGCGACCGTGGCTTACCGGGGCTCATAGATCTCATCGGCATCGAATCCCCCGGATTGACGTCCTGCCTGGCCATCGCCGCCTACGTGGAAAAAAAATATTTTTGAACCGGGAGAGAAAAACATGAAAACGAAGCTTGATGCAGTAAATAAAAAGAACATCCTCTGTATAGGCGCCGGCTATGTCGGCGGACCCACCATGGCCATGATCGCCGCCAAGTGTCCCGACTACCGGGTGACGGTGGTGGACATAAATCCCCAACGGATCGCCGCATGGAATTCCGATGATCTGCCGATCTACGAACCTGGGCTGGATGAACTTGTCCGCACCGTGCGGGGGAAGAATCTCTTTTTCAGCACCGACATCGAAGGTGGAATTCGCGACAGCGACATCATCTTCGTCAGCGTCAACACCCCCACGAAAACCTTCGGCGCCGGCGCCGGCATGGCCGCCGATCTCCAGTACTGGGAGAAGACAGCCCGCCAGATCCTGGAAAACTCCGTCTCGAACAAGATCGTCATCGAAAAGAGCACCCTGCCGGTCAAGACGGCCCTGGCCATGGAGAGGATTCTCAACAGCCAGCCCAACGGCATTTCCTTTGACGTCTTGTCCAACCCGGAATTTCTCGCCGAAGGATCGGCGATCCGGGATCTGGAAAATCCCGACCGGATCCTCATTGGTTCCCGGGAAACTAAACGGGGACGATCGGCCCGGAACACCATTGTGGAAATCTACGCCCGCTGGATTCCCCGGGATCGGATCATCACCACCAATATCTGGAGCAGCGAGCTGTCCAAACTGGTGTCCAACGCCTTCCTGGCCCAGCGTATCTCCTCCATCAACGCCATCTCTGCCCTGTGCGAGAAAACCGAGGCGGATGTCACGGAGGTGGCCCGCGCCGTGGGCATGGACAGCCGGATCGGAGCTAAATTCCTCAACGCGAGCGTGGGTTTCGGAGGCTCCTGCTTCAAGAAGGACATCCTCAATCTTGTCTATCTCTGCCGTTTCTACGGTCTGGAAGAGGTGGCCGACTACTGGGAAAGCGTTGTAAATATAAACGCCTACCAGCAGGAACGATTCATCATGAACATGATGACGGCCATGTTCAATACCCTGGCGGGCAAGAGGATCTGTATTTTCGGTTTCGCCTTCAAAGCCGACACTGGCGACACCCGGGAAAGCCCGGCGATCTTCATTGCCAAACGACTTCTGGAAGAGCATGCGGAAGTCGTGATCTCCGACCCGAAAGCCCTGGACAACGCCCGCATCGATCTGTCCGGACTGGCCGGTGTCCTGGATTACCGGGAGGACCCCTATGAGGCCGCCGCCGGCTGCCACGCCCTCGCCGTCATGACGGAATGGGGTATCTACCGCACCCTCGATTATGAGCGTATCTACCGGGAAATGGTAAAGCCGGCCTTTATCTTCGACGGCAGAAACATCCTCGACCATGCGGCATGCTTCAGGATCGGATTCAATGTATATCCCATTGGCAAACCGCCGCTCACCCACTTCGATTCCTGATGGCGCCGGACCTACCGGACATAAGATTCGACACTTACCCTCTGCGCTTTCCAACGGGCCTATGACGTCGGGAACAGGCGGGAGATCCAGGGGATTGGCGGCTGCCGCCTGTTCGCGAAGCGGCGGTTACGAACGATAGCGGGAAACATTGCGGATTCAGGATTCACAGCCTGAGTCATCGCCCAGGTTTTCACCCCGCGTCGCCGCATGTCGGGAAAGCTCATCGCAACGCTCGTTCTCCGGATTCCCCGCATGGCCCCGAACCCAGACGAATCTCACCTCGTGGCGGCGGCATAAATCCAGCAGTTTTTCCCAGAGGTCCGGATTGAGGGCCTTTTCCGACTTGTTGCGCATCCAGCCGTTTTGCTGCCACCGCCGCGCCCAGCCCTTGGTTATGGCATTGGCCAGATACTGGGAATCGGTAAATAATGTCACCCGGCAAGGGACGGTCAGCGCCTGGAGGCCCACAATGGCAGCGGTGATTTCCATCCGGTTGTTCGTGGTCAGGCGGCATCCGCCCGACAATTCCTTTCTTGTCCTTCCATAGAGCAAAACCACTCCGTAGCCTCCCGGGCCAGGATTCCCCAGGCAGGCCCCGTCGGTATAAATCGTCACATCCTTGCGGTGGGAGCTCCTCTCTGCACCCATAAGCTTCTCCTGATCGGTATGGTCCATGGGTCCCGGGGTCAACACGACTTTAATTATCCCCGGCTCCTATTGGGAGTCAGCGGCCGGATAAGGATCGGCTCACCCCAGACCGGCTTGCCATGACCGGCGCCGCTATCATCCCCGAACGCTTCCGGACGGGAAGGGGACACTGGGGATTTACACGAGAATCTACAAAGTTTTCCGCCGATAACGATACTTAATGATCCAAATATGATTAGATCCATCCACTCTTGTCCAAATTAACTTTTTTGATCTAAGAAAGAAAAGTTGAGCCCTGATTTGGTCTAATCAATTTTGCCAAATCCAAAATACACAAAGGAGGGCTCAACTATGAAGTTTAGTAGCATATTTAGCCAAGTGTGACAATGATTTCCCCGTATGGAATTTCAGAAGTTAGTGAAGGAGACGAAAGCTGAGCGCCATGCCCGTGGAATCACCTGCTGGGGCCAGTTTGTTTCCATGCTTTTTTGATCAATCTGTCCGGAAAAGGGTTTGTTGACCGGGATGCTTTAGAGCATTCCTCGCTAAGATGTATGGGTAATCCGGTTCGGAACATGATAGAGATCCTTCATCAAGGGTTGAAGGAGGATAATACGGATCATCATGAGAGACACGGATTTATTTCAGTTGGCATTGGGTTTGACGCCGCCATGGTATGTATCGTCTTGTGAGTTTGACGTATCGAAGCATCGTCTGGACATTGAGATTGACTTTCCCCGGGGGAGTACGTTTGCCTGTCCTGGCTGCGGCAGAGGTGGATGCAGTGCTTACGACACGGAGCGACACGAGTGGCGGCATTTAAACTTCTTCCAGCACGAGGCATATCTGACTGCCCGAGTTCCCCGTGTAAGCTGTGTGGACTGTGGCATCAAGACCATAGATGTTCCATGGGCTCGTTCGGGAAGCGGTTTTACGTTGTTGTTTGAGGCGCTTATTATGATGATGGCCAAGGCGATGCCGGTAAAATCCATTGCCAATATTGTCAAAGAGCATGATACCCGACTCTGGCGGGTTTTGACTCACTATGTTCATGAATCACGTCAGGGATCCGATTTTTCTGCCGTGACGCAAGTTGGTGTCGATGAAACATCCAGTAAGCGTGGTCACAATTGTGTAAGCGAGACCTTTGAAAAATGGCTTCGCTGCGGCTCAGAAATCTTTTTCGCCTCTGAATGGGTAACGTATATACCTTATTCATTACCAAGCGTTAAGTTCAATCACGCAACGGCGAAAAACATTTGATTCCCCGCTTGCGAACCATTTTTCCGCAGTTATGCAAAGCTCTCTAAGCGTGTTTGTGGAAATGCAGACGCCTAAAGTTCTGTTTGCAACCGAGGGCAAGGATGCATCGACTCCGGAACGGTTCAAAGCCGACTTAGAAGCGCATCATGGTGATTCTTTCCGTATTCGGGAGGTTTGCTGTGACATGTTTCCGGCCTTTATCAGTGGCGTGGAAAAGCATTTCCCGGAAGCCCAACTGACATTCGATAAGTTCCATGTCCTCAAAATCATCAATGAGGCCGTAGACGAGGTGCGGCGCCAGGAACAGCAAAGTCGACCGGAGTTGAAAAGAACCCGATACATCTGGCTAAAAAACCCCGGAAATCTCAAGGAAATTCAGGCAGCAACATTAGAGGCTCTCCAGGTCAAGAATCTGAATCTGAAAACGGCCCGCACCTACCATATTCGCCTAAACTTCCAAGAGTTCTGGAACCAACCTATTCAAGAGGCTGAGACATTCCTGAAGAGGTGGTACTTCTGGGCCACTCACAGCCGTCTGGAACCAATCAAAAAGTCCGCATACACTATAAAGCGTCACTGGGCTGGCATACTTAGATGGTTCACATCAAAGATCAACAATGGCATCCTTGAGGGAATTAACAGTCTCATCCAAGCGGCCAAAGCTAAGGCCCGGGGATACCGTACTACAAAAAACTTGATCAACATGATCTACCTCATCGGAGGCAAACTCGAATTCAGGTTACCCACATGAAACAGCGAGGAACCATAAATGGTAATAAACGGCAAAGATCTGGAACGTGCTGCCAATAAAGATCCATCTTACGCCACTACCCCCGACGCCATCTATAATCTTCTCGATCCGACATTCCTTTCAACGCATTTAAAACTTCATTGAAATAATCTTCATAATCATCCCCAAAATCACCCATCCAGATCGCGCCGATAACAATTAATACTCAATATAATCTGATAGATGTAATGTTTTCAATTTGCTAATAAATCACTTGGCACACTTCCCGCATTATCTAAAGTCAAACAGAAGCCAACAAAAAAACAATAAAATAAACGGAGGACACAGAAGATGAAAAAGACAATAGGAACGATGGTAGCGGCAATAGTGGTGGTTCTTTGCACCGGGACTTTCGCCCTGGCCGAGTATGCGGCGGCGGGCGTGGCCAACTTCCCTTACTTCCAGCTTGGTTGCCTGATCATTGGCGGCATGACCGTCATCAGCCTGAAACACAAGTATGAGAAGATGTACACCGGCGAGGTTGCCGGGGTCTTCGCCCTCTACACCGTCCTGATCGCCCTCTTCACCAATCCGGTGATCGAAGGCATCAAGAATCTGGTCGGTTAATAAAAGAGCATCGGGAGGCGTGATCGCGCCGTAACGAGGATAGACATCTCCTGACGCTGACGAGATACGGGCACTGACCGTTCAATCTGTGTCCCAAAATAAAACCCTCTGAAGAACCGGTCTTCAGAGGGTTTTATTTTTTATTTTTCAGCCAGGTTCAGGCATTTCCTCGTCCCCTACCCAACCCACTACATTCTCTTACAATGCTGCAATCATTCTGTGTGCGTCCAGCTTGCACCGTCAACTCCCTGCGTCCTGTTCATCGTCGGCGCATGTATGCGCTGCAAATATCGCCGGCTTATAGAATCGTTAGCCGATGATGACAATATGGATACCAACATTTAAAGAGGCTATCCTGACCACGATTCAGCACGTGGCGACTGGATATTTGACCGCTTGTGTCTTGACGAATACCGTAAGCGGCCCTTCAAGGAGATGGTTTTGCCCAAGGAGAAAGCCTTGCAATCATTCCTGGAATCCGTATATGAAAATTTCCATGCGCTTATACCTTCATGGGAATCGTTTCTATGTCGAGTATTGTCAGTGAAAAGCAAGGTCTCTCGGCACCGCAGATAAGGTCCGCGCAAAGGCAATTTACCGGGAACTGAAATCCGAATTTCTCCGGGGCAAGCTCTTCTCCCTGGAAGCCTACCGCAATATCGTCCTGTCAAAATTCCGGGACGATTATCTTGCCGCCTGCTCCGACATCGCCACTGCCACAGTAAAGGTTGACCGCTATACCCTCAATGCCCCCTTGATTGATGTTATCGGCATCTTCACCCAGGTCCGGGCCATCACGGCGGCGAAGATAAACGAATTCAAAACGGCCTGCCTGGCCCGCGGTGTCAAGCCTCGCTCCGTCAATACCTACCTACGCCATATCAAGGCCGCCCTCACCTAAGCCATTGACAACGGCATCATCGAGAAAAAACCGAAAAATAAGATGGTCCCAACCGGGAAGCAGGTCCCACGGATACTATCCTCGGAAGATTTGAGAGCCATTCTGGAAAAGTGCCGCGAAACTGACCTGTATTTGTGTCGGTATATCGTTTTCTGTCTATGGACCGGGGCGTGGCACAGCGAAGCAAAGGGCCTCTTGCGGCAAAATATTGACTGGTCGCAAGGACTGTACCGCCTGACCGGGAAGGGTAACCGGGAAAGGATTGTTCTTCTCATACCCCAGTTTATCGAGGCATTGAGCCCCGTAAAACGCTATATAGGTCCTGTGTTTGCATTGGAACATGCAGACACTTAATTCACACACAGAGTCAAGCAAGTTATGAAATCCTGCGGCATCATGGAACACAGGCTGCATGATTTGAGACACACCGTTGCGGCCTACATGCTCAAAAACGGAAATGACATCAGGACGGTCCAGAAAATACTCTGACACGCTGCCATCTCTACCACGACAATTTTTGCTGACTATTAACCGAAATGATGAAGTCTGAGATGTCAAAATTGAGGTTTGAATGACAATCGCTGTACGCAATTTTGACTGCGAATAGGGTTGAAAATGACGAGATTTGACGAAAAACAAAAAAAGGGTTTTCCGGATAAGTACCGAAAAACCCTTTAATTTCTGGTGGGCCTTGGGAGACTCGAACTCCCGACCAATTGATTAAGAGTCAATAA
>Ga0302247_1000924_pt1 | contig 24470 bp, 21 predicted proteins | sample AAG_UR_Ile_MG_FD_193529 | JGI IMG/M metagenome (GOLD analysis project Ga0302247, IMG submission 193529) | Enriched activated sludge microbial communities from anaerobic digester in WTTP, New Holstein, Wisconsin, United States - AAG_UR_Ile | ecosystem: Engineered > Bioreactor > Anaerobic >...
GCCAGTATGCCCAGTATGGCTATGACCACCACCAGCTCGACTAGTGTGAAGCCCTTCCTGTTGCGGACTTTCTTTAAGAACCATTGTAACATAATATTTTCCCTCCTAAAATCTTATATAATGATATAAAATTACATGCTTGTCCCGTTTTTTCAATCACCTCCCCCAATGATAAATGCCGCCTTATTACCCTGACATATTTATCATGTCAAACATAGGCAAAGCTATGGACATAACTATAAACCCGATTATAAGTGCCATTACCACAATCAAAATGGGCTGCATCATTTCCATCATCTTCTGGATAGCTACCTCCACCTCCTCATCGTAGAAACCGGCGGTTTTGGCAAGTATTCCGTCCAGATCCCCGGACTCTTCCCCTATCTTAATCATGGCGTCCATCATGGGAGGAAATACCCCGATTTCCTTTATGGTTTCCGAAAGGGACAACCCTTTGCGGACCCCCTCCTTGACACTTTCCATTTTTTCTCCTATATATTTGTTATCCATTACCCTGGAAACCAGCTCTATTCCCTGCACCAGAGGTATACCGCTGGACAGTATTGTGGACAGGGTCCTGCTGAATTTTGACGCAGCTATCTTGATATTGGTGTTTTTTATCACCGGCAGCCTGAGCTTCCATTTATCAAACAGCTGCCTGCCGAATTCCGATCTGCCAAAGTACCTTAAACCGGTAAACAGCCCGGAAGCCGCTAATACATACACATACCACCGGCGTATGATTGTATGGCTTACAGCCAATAATATCCTTGTTGGCAGCGGCAGCCGGATACCGCTGCTTTCAAACATTTGTATAAAGCCGGGCAGCACGGCTATCATCATGAATAGCACCACTGCGGTGGCTACACCTGCAAGCACTATGGGATAAATCATTGCGCCCTTTACTTTATTTTCTATCTTGAATTCCTTTTCAAAATGCGCGGACATTCTTTCCATAATGGTGTCAAGAGTTCCGCTTACTTCCCCCGCTTCCACCATGCTTATCAGTATGGATGGAAATACCCTGGAATTTTCCTTCAGGGCTTCAGAGAGGGTCATTCCCTTCTGAACATTTTCCCATGCATTGTTTATGGCTTTTCTCAGCAAATTGTTTTCTGTCTGCCGCTCCAATATGTCCAGGCACTTTACAACGCTGACTCCTGCGTTGAGCATGGTATGGAACTGCCTGCAGAAAACCGCCATATCCTTCTTTCTCACCTTTGCAAAGGTGACTTCCATACTGCCTCCGCTTCCCGCCGTCTTACCCACCGATATGGGCATATAGCTGCTGCTCTTCAGCATGGCTACAAGCTCCTGCTCATCCTTGGCATCCTGCAGCCCTTCAATTATCTGGCCGTTTTCGGCCACCGCCCTGTATTTGAATTGCATAGCTCAACACCCCCTGATTATGATATCTACAGCCTTATCATGTCGGGGTTCATACTCCGGGTCATCAAGGTATCCCTGCTGATCAGGTTCCTTCTGTACAGGTTCATCATCGAAGAGTCAAGGGTCTGCATCCCGTATTTGCCGCCGGTCTGAATAACCGTGCTTAACTGGTGAGTCTTTCCTTCCCTTATGAGGTTCCTTACGGCTTCAGTAGCCATCATTATCTCAAAGGCACAGGCCTGGCCGTTTCCATCCGCTCTGGGCAGCAGCTGCTGGGATATTGTCGCCTGAATAACCGATGCAAACTGTACCCTTATCTGACGCTGCTGGTCGGAGGGAAAAACATCAATCACTCTGTCAACAGTATTTGCGGCATCCACGGTATGCAGGGTTGACAGGACCAGATGCCCCGTTTCTGCTGCCGTAAGGGCTATGCCTATGGTTTCCAGGTCTCTCATCTCGCCTATAAGTATAACATCGGGATCCTGGCGCAGAGCCGCCCTCAGGCCATTTGCATAGCTCATGGAATCGCTTCCCATTTCCCGCTGGTTTACTATGCTTTTTTTGTGCCTGTGCAGGTATTCGATGGGATCCTCCAGTGTAAGTATATGGCAGCTTTTCTCTCTGTTTATCCGATCTATCATGTAAGCCAGGGTTGTGGACTTGCCGCTTCCGGTGGGGCCTGTGACAAGTATGAGCCCATTCCGCAGCTCCGTCAGGTCATTTACTATCATTGGCAGCCCCAGTTCTTCCATGGAAGGTATATTCAGGGGTATTACCCTTATAGCCATGCAGTGGCTGCCTCTCTGCCGGAAAATATTAATTCTGTATCTGCCTACCCCTTGGATGGAAAAGGAAATATCTATTTCGCCCTTTTCCTTCAGCACTTCCTTCTGCCTGTCATTCAAGACGCTCATTGCCATCTTTTCGGTTTCTTCCGGGGTTAGTACGGAGTCGCCTGCCTTTACCAGTCCTCCGTTTATCCTGTATATCGCCGGCATTCCTACCGTTATATGGATATCTGAAGCTTTTTTCCCGACACCGTCATTTATAAGTTCAATAAAATCCAATTGGCTCCCTCCTAATCAATTGTATGACCTATCCTTAAAACCTCTTCCATTGAGGTTATGCCTTCAAGTGCTATTCTGGCTACGCTGTCCTGCAAGGTAGTCATTCCGTTCTTTATGGCCTGAACCTTTATATCCTCCGTACTGCCGCGCTTATCTATGAGCCTCCTGATATCCTTATCCAGGTACATAACCTCGTGAATGGGTACTCTTTCCCTGTAGCCCTTGATGCATTTATTGCAGCCTTTTGGCTTGTACAATATCAATTCCTTTCCCCTATCCATCTTTAACAGTTCTTTTTCCTTTTCATCAGCCCGGTATGCCTCTTTACAGCTGGGGCAGAGCCTCTTTACAAGCCTTTGCGATATTATCCCCACTACCGAGGTGGATACCATATAGGGTTCAATTCCCATATCCATAAGCCTTGCCACTGTCGATGCCGTATCATTGGTGTGGAGCGTGGACAGTACCATATGTCCGGTTATGGATGCCCTTACCGCAATTTCCGCAGTCTCCGAATCTCTTATTTCTCCCACCATTATTATGTCAGGATCCTGCCTGAGAATTGAACGGAGCCCATTTGCAAAGGTTAATCCCGCCTTGTTGTTGACCTGTACCTGATTGATGCCGTGAATCTTGTATTCAACGGGATCTTCAATGGTTATGATGTTTCTGTCCTCTTTGTTGATGTCCTTCAGCACAGTATACAGTGTCGTACTCTTACCGCTGCCGGTAGGGCCTGTAGCAAGTATGATTCCGTAGGGATGATGGATTATTCTGTTGAATACCTCCAGGTCATGGTCGGAAAACCCCAGATCCTCTTTGGAAAATTTGAAACCATCCCTGTCAAGAATTCTGATGACAATTTTCTCACCATATACGGTAGGCAAAGAGGATATCCTCAAGTCTATGTTCCTGCCCTCCGATTCCATTTCAACCCGTCCGTCCTGGGGAAGCCTGCGCTCGGCTATATCCATTTTCCCCATTATCTTTATCCTTGTGACTATAGCCATATGGCTTCTCCTGCCTAAGCTCATTATTTCCTGAAGGTCTCCGTCTATCCTGAGCCTTACCCTGATTATGTCCTCATATGGTTCTATATGTATGTCACTTGCCTTGTTTCTGACAGCCTGGCTTATTATCGTGTTTACAAGCTTTACCACAGGGGCACTGTTGACATCCGACAGTTCGTTTTCATCCAGTTCTTCCTGCCTGCCCGGCTCAAATCCCTCTTCAAATTCCCTGATAATCTTTTTGCTGCTCTCCCGGGTATAGTATTTGTTTATAGTCCTGCTAATCACGGATTTTGTGGATATTGCGATTTTTGGTTTCATACCGCTGATAAGCTTTATATCATCAATGGCAAAAATATTAAGAGGATCGCTCATTACAACCAGCAGCTCATTATCAACTATATCCACAGGCATCAAATCGTATTTTTTTGCTATTGCCTCAGGTATCAGTTCGGCGGCCTTGGGGTTGACAATGTAATTCGCAAGGTCAAGAACAGGGATGCCCAGCTGCTCCTCAATAACCCCCAGAATTTCTTCCTCACTGGTGTACCCAATCTCCACCAAAATTTCCCCGAGTTTTTTTGTCGTTTTTGATGATTTTTGTATATTTATTGCTTCCTCCAACTGCTGCCTGCTCAGTTTCCCGGAATGCAGCAGCATATCTCCAAGCCTCAAACTCGTTTTCATCTTACCACCTGCCCCCGTACGATTAAATAAAAAACCAGCCAATGCTATATTAGCCGGTTGCGCCACTACGTCACTATTGTATAAGCGCCCAAGTACAACAATAGTTCATACGTCCTAATGGATATTCGTACTAATTTACTATATAATAATACCAATTACCTATACAATAGGTCTTAATACCTATATTCATCTAATTATAATATATTCTACATAATTTGGCAAATTCCTTTTATTTTTCATAAAATTATTCCTTTACTTTCATAATTTTTATTTTTCAACATCAAATTTTCCAGCATTTTCAAGACTTGCAAGCCTCTTGAAGGCAACAAAAAATAGTTGTATACTTACAGTATAATCCTGCTGAAGGGGGAAAACCCGCCGTGAAAAAGCAAAAGACTCTTAGGCGAGACCGTATCAATCGCACACTGGAGAGCATATTCGAATATCCGCTGACCGTTGTGGAAGCCCCCATCGGTTATGGTAAGACAACGGCCGTGCGCGAATTTCTCGCTTCAAAAGTCTGCTTTGTTTTATGGCTTTCCTTTTTATCAGGCGAGGATACGTCAACCTTCTTCTGGGACAGGTTTTCGGAAGAAATCTGCCGGCTGGACGAGGAAGCGGGCATGAAACTCAAACTTCTCGGCTTTCCCGTCGATGCGCCCCAGACAGCGACCGTTCTGTCCGTTTTAAACGAAATAGAATTCAAGGAAAACACCGTGCTGGTAATAGATGATTTTCATCTGGTGAAAGGCCACCAGATCGGCGCGTTTCTTTATCAATTAGTCAAGAATCAGCCGGACAACCTCTATATCACGATTGTGACGAGGGACACCTCAAATCTTGATCTACTGGAGCTTGCTGCCAAAGGCCTGTGCAATATCGTGACCCAGCAGGTACTCCGCTTTACCGACGATGAAGTACGCGATTACTGTGTTATTAGGGGCTGCAGGCGTTTACAGTATTCACAGCATACTGCTGGATTTTCTGAAAACAATGCTTAAGGACGAACAGAAGCGAAAAGCTCTCTGGTGCAGGATGGGCGAATGGTACCTTTCAAAAGGCGCCCATATACCTGCTTGCAGCTATCTCTGCCGTGGGGGCGATACCATGCGCATTCTCTCCCTTCTCAATGATATTAACAAAATTGCGTACAACTCCCCTTCTTTTGAAGGATTTTCGGAGATGTTCGCGGCAATCCCGCGGGATACTCTGTTTAAGTATCCCTATGCCTATATGCAATATATAGACATATTGATGATAAGCGGCGATTCCGCCGAAGCCCGGGAGGGATTGGCACGGCTGAATGAGTTTCAGGATGTATATGAGCACACAGAGGACATAAGCTCCGATTTCAAAAACCGTATCCTCGGGGAAATCAGCACAATGAGGATTTTCTCCGTATTCAACGATGCGGAACAGATGGTGTCGCAAATGAACGAGGCGCTCCGTCTGCTTGATGGGGATGTTTCATACCTTATAAAGCGGGAGAGCGAATTTACCTTCGGCTCACCCCATTTACTTTATACATATTACAGGGAGCCGGGCAGGCTGAGGGAAACGGCGGATTACATAGTGCGCAAATTTCCCTTCTTCGCAAAGCTGGCCAACGGCTGCGGGACGGGCTGTGATTATCTGACGATGGCCGAGTATGCCCTTGAGACGGGTGACTGGCAGAGCGCTGAAAAATGCCTATAAGAAATTAGACTTTCCCTCGGTATGGATGAATATTCATTGAATATACATTTGTTTGCCTTTATATGGTAATACATCTCCTACTATTTCGCATGTATTAACAACTATAGCCCTTTATTGAGCTCCATTATCGGAGCTTTTTAGTTTGGTGAGGCAGCAAACTCAGGTTGGCAAAGCAGATTTACCATCCTGATTATATTACATGCCATATTTGCTAAAGTAATATGAATCTTCGCACGCCCTAATCTCACATAACGGCATCGCCGCAGTCCATGATTCCTTACCATTGTCGCAAATCTTCTTTCTACTTTAAACCGCTTATTGCTAGCTTCCTCAAATTCCTTAGTTGCAACCCGTTTCATGTCTCTTAGTACGGCATCGTATCTTAGAGGAACGTCTAGTCTCCTTCCCTTGCTTACTACTTTTCCGTTTTTATCCTTGTATAGACATTGATCTCTTAATGGACACTGTTGGCAAATTGCTTTATCAAACTTGAATACTTTAAAGTCCGTATCATTAGTTTTGTTTCTGGTTATAACATATTCTTCTGTAATTATTCCATTAGGGCAGGTTACTGACTTCAGGTCTTCTGATATTTTAAAGTCTCGTAGTCCATAGTATTTGACTTCTCTGCTGGACTCTTCATAAAAAGCTATATTTGATATGATTTCATTATCCTTTAAGTATGCTCGATTGCCTGTTGTCCCATATACCTTATCTGCTGTGATTTCTTCCGGCTTCAGCCCTAGGCTTTCTTCAACTTTCTCTATGAGTTCTGCAAGTTTCTTCTCATCACCAACATTAAAAGGGGTTTGTACTGATGCTAGTATTATCTCGCTGTCCTCATCTACTATGATATGATCTTTATAGCCTCTTTTTATATTGCCAAGTGATTTGTGTGCTATCTTTGCGTCAGGGTCTACAACGCTTACTATCTTATCCTTTTTTCCGTTGGTGTATTGGTCTATAATATCCCATAGTATGCCAAATACCTCTTGATATTTTTCATTTGTTTGAAGTTCATCATAGGTCTTAAGATATAGGTATTCTGCATATTTCTGTGCTATTTGCAGATATTCTTTTACACTTACCTTATCATCTATCTTGTATTCTTCTTCAATCTCATTCTCAAATTGTACCAGCAGCTGTTCTGCAAGGAGCTCATTGAACTTCCTCGTTTCCCTTATGACCTTCCGGAACGCATCACATATGAGTCTCCGGTTTGATGGATAGTTAACATTTGCAGCTACATCGGTGGTGTCTATTAAATATCGCTTGGATTTAACTATATTCTTTTCGATACAATTTCTAACAATCTCATTGAAGAATTCATCAAAACTTTCTTCTCCCATTCTATTTGTTCTAAAGTGACTTATTGTTGTATCGTCAGGGACTTCATCGTCTAAAGATAAACCAAGAAACCAACGAAATGCAATATCCGTCTGGATTCTCTTTACTACCTTTTTATCTGATAGAGTGTATAGGAATTCCAACAGACAGATCTTAAGCATCATTACCGGATCTTCAGATTTTCTACCTATATCGCTATATTTTTCTTTTACTATGTCGTAAACAAATGAGAAATCTATGATTGAATTTATCAAAACAAGCAAATGATCTTCAGGTATTAGTCGATCAAATATCATATGAGTAAATACATCAATTTGTGGATTATTTTTTCCTAACACAATGCCTAACCTCCGTATTTTCAATGCTTTACATGCTTTTATTATACCATAATCAGCACAAGAAATATAGCATTTTATGGGAGGTTAAAAGGGTTTAAGCGTCCCCAAACCCTTTTTGTTGTATAATTATTTTTTGTTTGGTATATTTATTCAAGGGAATTAGTTTTTCAGCGCTTTCCCTGGCACATAAGTTATTGCCGCTGCCTTCAATTTCTTTATCAGCGGCATGATCGACGACGGGACGCCCTATGAACCCATCATTATTTAGCTGAACAATGTAAGTACACAATATGGATATTGTGGCTTTCACTCGGACGCAATGCCTAGCACCTATTCCACTTATGCTCATGTTAAGACCACTTATCAGAATTTAAATGCAGAATTGCTTTTCATTTAATATAATGACTTTAACAAATAAATCAGGAGGTAGATTATGAAGCATATAAAGAAGAGATACATTATTCTGATAGGATTCGTGTTAATATTAATGATAGGATTTATTATACTTTCCGTAGCAAACAGACCCTTATCGAAAGATGAAATGAATATAATAATAGATGAAGAACTTACTAAGATGGTTAATAAGAATGATGAGATCACCAGTGCCTTGCTGACTGTATATTCAGATAAGCTGCATTTGAACATGGCTTTTGCGGCAGGAAATACTGGTAAAGATTTAGCTGAGCCGGTTACAGTTAATCATCCGTACTATTCAGCTAGTATAGGAAAGACATTTACATCCACTTTGGTCGGTATGCTATGCGAGGAAGGTGTTATTAGTTATGATGATTTAATCTCAAGGTATCTTGATGATAAGCTGCTTGAAGGTTTGTTTGTATATGAAGGAGTAGATTACAAAGACCAAGTGACTATCAAGCAATTACTCGGCCATATGTCGGGTATCGGTGACTATTATGAAGACCCTGTATCACAAGGTGACACCATGCTTGAGATCTTGATAAAGAAACCGGATAAGCTGTGGACTCCCCTTGAATTGATTTCATTTACCAGGGAAAATCAAAAAGCAATAGCAAGGCCGGGAGAGGTATTTCATTATTCTGATACGGGGTACATTCTTCTTGGATTTATGATAGAGTCTGCTACAGGACAGGAATTTCATGAAGTGCTGCACAAAAAAATAATAGATCCACTAGGGATGAATGATACATATCTGATGTTTAAATCAAAACCAAACAATCCCCCAAAATATGATATACTTGAAGTATATGTTGATGGATTCAATTTGTCGAAAACCAATGCATTAAGTTTTGACTGGTCAGGCGGCGGACTAGTGACAACAATGTCAGATCTGTTGATTTTCAACAAGGCGTTGAACAATGGTAAATTAGTTAGCTTTGACACACTAAAGCTAATGACAGATTTTAATCAAGAATATATAAACGGAGTCCATTATGGTCTTGGAATTATGGAATTTAATTTCGGTGAATTCTCATTTTTGTTTAAAGGCATACCTAATATCTACGGGGGCGTAGGCGATAGCTCAACATTTATGATGTATGATAAAACAAATGATATTCATATAATTGGAAATTTTGGTTCTGTTGATTTTATGGAAAAAAGCGTTCCTTTTCTTGCCAGGGTGTTGATGTTAGTGGATTGTTTGAAAGAATGATGCGAGCTGGTGAATATGGATATACAATTAAGTTGCTCTAAGCAAATAAAAGAAAAAATTCATAGGGTTATTTCAAAATCAGGTATAAATGTCTCGGAGAATGCAAGACTCGTAATGGTTGAACGTGGATTTGAAATACCTCTAGGCAAGCTTGCCATAGTTTTTGATCCCATTGATTATATGGAAGCTATTGAGCTGCTGTATATTGATGCGGAATCGAAGCAAGTTGGTTCGGATACAATCACGGGTTTTTCCAACAACAGATATTGTTTGATTCCGATTAAAGATATCAACCATATTGATGCACACGGTTCTGAGATTACATGCTATACAGATAAAGAAACCTATTATCTAAAAAATAACCTGCAATACTACGAAGTAACACTTAATTGTCATGGTGTCGTACGAATCAATAAATCTCAGCTAGCCAATATACTGAATGTAAAGGAAATTATACCCTGGTTTAATGCAAGGCTGGTACTGGTATTAAAGAATAATCAAGAGCTGGAAGTTTCAAAATTATATTCAAAGGTATTAAGAAAAACCTTGGATATGTAAGGAGCATATATATGTTGGATAGAATTGATATAAAAAACATACTTTTTTCATTGGTGATTGGTACAATTATTGGTCTGTTTGCTCAGATTGTATTGAATCCTGTCCCGGATATGAAATCACTGATCATATGTGTCCTTATCAGTGGAATAATCGGTCTTATTGTTGGCACAATCATTACTTTTATCATGGCGTTGCTTCCGATTAAGAATGCTAAACCAATCTCGTACTTCATCATTAACAATCTTATTGCGTTGTTTATTACTTTAATTGCCATATTATCACTATATTTTTATGGAGTTGAGAATTTTACCGGTACAGATTTGGTTATTGTTCTTATTATAGCATTAGTAATAATTATTGCGGCAAATATACTTGAATATTATAAATATAAGAGGACAAATAAAAAGCTAATGGAGTATATAGAAAAGAAGAACAAATTGAAGTGATATGAGAAAAAGCACTCACCTTAAAGGCAAGTGCCCTAATTTACATTTTGGTGGAGATAAGGGGGATCGAACCCCTGACCTCTTGAATGCCATTCAAGCGCGCTCCCAGCTGCGCTATACCCCCACTTATTTGTTTTGACAAAGTATATTCTATATCATTTCAAAGAAAATTTCAACTCCAATTATTATCCTGGTTACTGTCAAGTAAACGTTGGCAACTTTCCTTCATACAAATTTTTTGTAAATGTATGTGCAAATTTGGTCGCATTTATTCCACGATCCTATTGACATGGGGTCCCCTGTACCCTCTGGACACCTGTTTTTAGGCGGAATTAGCCTGTATTTTATGCGACTTCCGCCGCCAAAATTTTACCAGAGGGTACCACCCCATGTAAATAGGCTTCCGCGGCATAAACGCTCTGTTTAGTTATATTACCTGTAAATTAAATCGGTGAAATTTCTCATGTCAAACATATTGCGTATTGCTTTCCTCCCATTGGTAACTGGATAATTCGTAAATGGTCTTTGCCCCTTATGTATATTCCCATCTTTATCTTTTCCATCTTTTTTCGGTGATTTTGATGAACTTAATATCTCAATTATTTCATATGTTTTTTCTTCCGATAATACAATCTTTGAAAACTTTTCAACAACTTCATTCAGGCGTCTGCTTGCCTTAGCAGCTAATAACTTCCCCAAATTACTGGCTCCTTCAATACTCCAGCTTGCTTTACAATGTTTCATCCTCTGTGCTATTATGTCACATATGTGATGTTCCATTGTTCCTAAGTTACGATACTCTATCCCAGCAGAAGGCTTTGGAATATCCAACCCTCTTTCTCGATATGGTATCAATCCATCCCGGTTTTCTTTGAAATATTTGTATAACCCTTTTAGATTCTTTTGCTCTTTATCATCCTCTGTATCATTTGATAGTTTTGCAATATGCAATAGCACCTCATCTATTTTTTTATCATCTAATAGTTTATGTATAGTCTTTCTTTGCTCTGTATCTCTTACACTTCTGAGCATTGCTTTATGTTTGTGAAAAGGATCAAGCTGATAATGTACTGTATCATCTATACCATGCTTTATCCAGGCAGCTCCGTCACCATTAAGTATCCTCATTTGTATCTCATCAACATTGTATTCTCTTGCTATCATTGCTTCTTTTATTCTATAGAATTCAGATATCTCTTCAAACCCTGCACAGGCCACCTTGTTTACCAGTTCATATCTATTCTTTCTGGTTTCTTTCCACCCTTCGTATGCCACAGCTACTTTCATTTCAAGTTTCTTACCTGACTTCGGACGGTCTTTACTTTGAATGTTTATATACACCCCGTCAGCTTCTTCAAAAAGAACAGGTACCTCTTTTTCCCCTCGCAGCTGATTCTTCTCTGCTGCTTTAGCCAGTTCTGTTTCTTCTTCCCTTATCTTTTGCCCTAAAGCCTGAACTACATTCCATACACCACTATGGCTGATACTTTGTCCGCTTAGCTCTGTTATGTTATCGGCAGCATTACGGTAGGATGCTATGCTTGCATTCTCAACTATTCTCTCTGCCAGGTTTGTTGATATCAGTCCTATTGCGTCAAACCCCAAAAGCTGATCCAGTAAGTATATATATTTTTCCTTGCTTGACTCACCAATACTTTTATATACTGCACGGGAAAAAGCTACTTCCCCCATCAGCGTCTTCACTGTTGTTTTCCTACTCCCTTTATGTCTATACTTTGCTTTATCCCTTTCTTTCGCAAGCTTCTTATCCATCGTTTCTAATACATTTTTGAGTACTTCACAGGCCACCTTGCAACCAAAAGCATAAATTTCCTTCTCTAACCTATTGAATGATAAATCCTTTTCATCTACAATTATATCAATCATACAAATCACTCCTGTCGATGTTTTCTTGACAATTACATTCTACAGTTTGATTTGTATGACGGGAAGAGGTTTTTGTCTCTTCCCTTTATTTTGTCATTTATTTTGCCAATTAAAATTATACTCTAAGATGAAAATTTTGCTATTTACGACGCGAGCCGCACCCATGTTCAGTTAATAATTTCGCCCTTATTTTTAGCTAAATTTTCGCGCCATTCACTTCGCTCCGCAGTTGTCAGTTTCACCCACTCTGTTTCTTCACCGATAATTCTTAAAGGCTCTTGAGAGCGATAAGAACGTGTCAAGTTACCGGGAAATTTTTTGTCAGTAACATTTGGATCGTTCTCAAATTCACCTGTTGGTTCTATTATATAAACGCGTTCTCTTCCTTCTCCTTTTGCTAATGCTGCTGCAAGTCCTGCGCCATTGGCATTTGCAGTGAAATAAATGTGGTTCATTTTAAGCTCAGGTTTGTAATTTGAATTTCCGCCCGGTGTCAGTAAATCACCAACCTGCATATCTGCCTTTGTCCCATGATAAAATGGTCCTTCATCAGAAGGCGCACCCCTATATGAATTTGACAATTCATAATTTCTTTTTGCATTATCAGAATCACACAACTCCGCATAACATTCGGCAATGTTTAAATATAACGTTGGATATGCACTCTTAACATTATCATCATTTATATTTAGTGCACACTGTAAAGATGTTTCCATCCATTTCAATTTGTCCGCAGTATTCTTTTGTCGGCGAGCTAAAAAATAAGCTGCAATAAATCTTTCATAGTCGTCTGTTGATTCATGCCATGCTTTATGAAACATTGTGGCTGCGTCTTCAATGTTTCCGCCATCTTCTAAATTCATCCCGCTCATACAGAGCTTAATAACGACGTTATTTGGATCAAATCTTATATTCATCTGATCTTGCCTCCCTACCCGCTCAATGCTTTCGTAAAAAGCCGTGAAGCTATATAAAGTGCTTTAAGATTATTACTCAGCATAGTATGCTGCCAGGTGCCCTCCGCTAGTTTTTTCCGTGCTTTCTCGGATTTGTTAATCAGGGAAGATATTGGCGCAAGCGCTTTTTCTAAATCTTCCTTGGTATAATGTTTCATTGCATTACTATCCGCCAGTTCTTTTGATATCAATAATGAAGCTGTATTCAGCGCTTCAAGCCTGTTCTTCTGCAATGTATGCTGAGAAGTACCCTGTGCAAATTTCTCTCCTGCTTTCTCGGTCCTGCCAATCATTGAGGCTATGGCTCGGAGTGCTTCTTCCATATCTTTCTTTGTGAAATCGTCCATTACTAAACCTCATCTCTTCAAATATTACTTGTCTCAAAACTCCGCAAGCTTTGCTTCAATAATCCGTACCGCCTTTTCTATTTCCTGGTCTTCCGCATTGCATACACACAGCCTCAACCCTTCCGGATGTTCAAAGCCGTTTAAATAGCTTTGGCTGGTACTGCTGACCAAAACCTTGCTGTCCAGAAGGCTTCGTTCAAGTAACTGCGAAGAAATTCTTCCTGTTTCCAGATAAGCATAGAGTCCTGTCTGAGGTATATGCCAGGTGCCGCAGCCTTGCGGCTCTTTGCAATACTCCTGCAGCCTGCTCATCTTGTTTTTATAATGCTCCTTCGTACGCTTCCCATGAAAACGATACATGCTGCTTCTCAAAAATATCTCCAATGCCGCTTGGGTGAGTATGGAAGTATTCAGATCCATACTGCTTTTGAAATCCAGGAAATGTTTTTGTAAAGACTCCGGAAGGACTGCCATTCCAAGCCTCAAACCCGGCAATAATGTCTTTGAAAAGCTTCTTATGTAGACGATTCGGTCCTTATTTCCCAAAGTGTGCAGCGTCTCTGCCTTCTGATCCACCTCAAGGTCCGCCAGATAATCATCTTCTACAATAAACACGCCATATTGCTCTGCAAGCTTCAGAATCTCCCTTTTCTGCGTGTTGCCGTAACTGAACCCTGTTGGGTTGTGATATCTCGGAATCATGTAAAAAAACTTGATATCCCCCTGCTGAAACAGCTTTTTCAGCTGCCCCAAATCAATTCCGTCCCGGGTCCTCCGGATTCCTAAAGCAGGTATTCTTGCGTTTTCCAATATTCGCAGCATCAATGAATAAGTAGGCTGTTCAACAAGCACCCTGGTACCGCCTTGCGGAAACTGCATTGCACTCAGAATATACAGAGCCTGTTGTGAGCCATTTGTAATGCATATGTTCTCAGCCTTCGCAAAAACCTGAAGACCAAGCAGATGCTTCGGCAGTACTTGAATCAGTTCAGTTAACCCCTTGGGTGACCCATATTCAAATAGCCTTTGCCCATAAATCGCCATCGCCTGTTCAATGCAAAGCTGAAAGTCTTTATACGGATTGATTCCCTCCGGCAAGTATACATTTTTCATGTCAATGATGCTGCCACCGGTGCCAAGCTTATTTTTTGCGACATAAAAGCCGCTTTTAGGGACAGCATATGCGATGTGCTCCTGTACCAGCTCCTTATAGGCCTTTACTATCGTATCGCTGTTGAGGCCCGTCTCCTTTGACAGCTTTTGAATCGAGGGAAGCTTTGAACCGGGCTTGTAATTTCCTGAATATATCTCCTTCTTGAGCAAATCCGCTATATTCCTGTATTTATACATAATACGGCCACCCATCTATACCGGTATACTCATGTATTTCTATACTGGCTTTTATATCGGTATTTTATATATAATTATTATATCACATAAAAAAAGGAGTAATAAAAGATGAAAACTATTCCGTTTTCCAAATCAGAACTGGAACACATTGCCTCAACTTTTCATACGCCTTTCTATATATATGATGAAACTGCCATTAGAAACAATGTTCGCCGACTGAAGAATGCCTTTCAGTGGAATCCGGGTTTCAAGGAATATTTCGCAGTCAAATCCACACCCACACCCGGAATTTTAAAGCTTTTTAAGCAGGAAGGCTGCGGCGCCGAATGCGCTTCCCTGACTGAGCTGATGCTTGCAGAGCGTTGCGGCTTTGAAGGCCGTGACATCATGTTCACCTCAAATGTCACAACTGTTGAAGAGTATCAGTATGCCTCCCGGCTTGGCGCCATTATTAACCTGGATGATGCAGCACATATTCTCATTTTGGAGGCTTGCACCGGTATCCCGGAAACCATCTGTTTCAGGCTGAATTTTGGTGATCAGCTAAAATATGGTGAGTCAGTCCTTATCGATTTTACAAACAGCAAGTTCGGCTCCGCAAAGCCTCAGCTGGAAGCTGCCTACCCCGCAGTGCGCAATTTAGGAGCGAAGCACTTTGGTATTCATGCACAATTCGGATGTCATAAGCGAAATCCTGAGTTTTTTGGCATAAATGCCCGCAAGGTATTTGCCTTTGCTGTGGAGTTGTTTGAGAAGACAGGCATAGCCATTGATTTTGTAAATCTGGCCGGAGGCATCGGCATCCCTTACCATGCTGAGGATGAGCCTGCAGACATTGAAGCAATCAGCTTGCAAATAAAGGCAGCTTATGACGAAACCATCGGCAAAAGTACTCTCCCTCCTGTTTCTCTTTACACCGAGCTGGGGATTTTCATGACCGGGCCATACGGGTATTTTGTTTCAAGAGTCCTTCATGTGAAGCAAGCCTATAAAACTTTTATTGGCTTGGATGCTTCCACCAACAGCTTTATGAGCCCGTTAAGATACAACAACTACCATCATATCACCATCATGGGAAAGGAATCGGCAGAGCCTGTTCAGCACTATGAAATTACCGGAGCGCTTTGCGAGGACCGGGATCGCTTCGCAACCGACAGGCTTCTCCCCAAAATAACTGAAGGTGACCTGCTGGTGTTTCATGACGCAGGTGCCTATGGCTACAGCCACGGCAATAACTTCAACGGAAGGCTGCGGCCTGCAGAGCTTCTTCTTCAATGTAATGGCGATGTCAGCCTCATCAGGCGGCATGAAACCCCCGACGACTATTTTTCGACTATGATTTTTTAGCCAAGTGATGCCTGGCACCTGAGCTGAAGGAAACTCACTGAATAATAGAATGGCTGTGAATATAGAATTCTTCCTGACTTGGCTGGAATTTCTTCTCCATTTTTTCCAAACTCTCATCAAAGCGCCCGGCTTCTTCTTCGTCTATCATCATCACAGGGCTGTCATAGTAAACCCATTTCCTCCCATCCAGAGCTTTCGGCTTCAGTTCTTTTACCATCATTGCTGCTGGGTAAGTTCCATTCTCAAGACAAATATTGTACTTTTTGCAGCTCTTAAAGCCACGGCTTACATAATTGTTTGGGTTTCCAAATATAACAATCACATCATAGCCAAGTGCAACCGCTTGTTCAAAAGAATGCTCCATAAGCATTTTCCCGTAACCCATTCTTTGGTATTCCGGCATAATGCAAGTCGGACCGAAGGTAAGGATTTCTTTTTCCTCCCCAGACTCATCAACCAGTTTTGCTTTTGTGTACATGATATTCCCGATGATTTGATTATCAACTTCAATCACCAGATCCAACTCCGGCAGAAAGTCTTTGTGGGATCGCATAACATGAACTAAATAGTGTTCAATGCACCCCGGAATATATAAATTCCAAAAAGCTTTCCTTGTGATTTCTTCTACTCTCTCATAATCTGTTTCTTCTTCATTCCTAATCTTAATCATTTTGTTCATTTATAAACCCCCGATAATTTATTTAATATTAAATTTTTGTGCCTTAAGTATATCATATCAATCACCCAAAGAATTCTCTTAAATATTTCAGAAATAAAAAGGGCCATGAGGTTTTGGCTCATAGCACCGTTTTAATAATTATTCGTTTTAATATCAGCAATAATTTTATAGATAGTTTTACCTGACAAATAATAGATATTTTCTAATTCTTTCACAGAAACTCCACTTTGATACTTCACATAAAGCTCAATGTGTCATATCACTGTCAAGGAAAAGCCCCGATCATAGGATGAAGCAGTTCCCAACATCATTAAGCAAGTAAAGCATAAAGGTTGTAAAAATATATGGGCTATCTTGCTTCATTCTAAGAAGTCAGTTCCTCCATCTGGTCAAGAAGGCTGCCGAACAGCTTAAGGGCATTGTCCACCGGCTCTTTCGTCGACATGTCCACATTGGCAATCTTCAAAAGCTCTATGGGATAATCCGAGCCGCCGCTTTTCAGGAATTCCATATAGCGGTCCACCGCAGGCCTGCCCTCTTTCAGCATCTGCTGTGATATGGACATGGCTGCCGAAAAACCCGTTGCATATTTGTATACGTAGAAGCTGCTGTAAAAATGCGGAATTCTTGCCCACTCCATGTCAATAAGGCCGTCCGCAACAATATCCGGCCCATAATAAAGTATATTCAAATCCCTGTATACGGAGCACAGCAGCTCTGCGGTCAATGCTTCTCCGGACTCGGCCTTTTCATGGATAATCTTTTCAAATTCAGCAAACATGGCCTGCCTGTATACGATGGTCCTGAACTGCTCCATATAGTAGTTCAGGAGGTACATTTTCTTTTTTTGGTCATTGGTGGTATTCAGAAGATAGTTCATTACCAGGGATTCATTAACAATCGAAGCCACCTCTGCCACGAATATCTTATACTGAGCATAAATATACGGTTGATTGCTGTCGGAATAATAGCTGTGCAGCGCATGGCCCATTTCGTGGGCCAGGGTGAACATATTATTCAAAGTGCCGTTATGATTCAAAAGCACATAGGGATGCGAGTCATAACAGCCCCAGGAGTATGCACCGCTTCTCTTCCCTTCATTCTCAAATACATCTATCCAGCCTGAGTTCAAGCCCTTTTCAAGGTTTTTGCCGTAATCCTCTCCAAGTATCTCCAGGCCTTTCCTGACAATCTTCTTTGCTTCCTCAAAAGGTATTTCCATTTTTACTTCCTTTATCATCGGAACATACAGATCATACATATGCAGCTCTTCAAGCCCCATTATCCTTTTCCTGAGCTTTACATACCTGTGCATCAGGTTCATATTGTCATGCATGGCTGCAATAAGGTTGTCATATACCGCTGCCGGCACATTGTCCTCAAAAAGGGATTCCTCTCGCGCTGAGCCGTACTTTCTCACCCTTGCGCTGAACATATTCGCCTTTACATTTGCATTGAGAAGTGCTGCCAGAGTATTCTTCTGCTTTGAATAAGTGATGTACATCCCCTCAAATGCATCCTTCCTTACTCTCCTGTCGCTGCTTTCCATTAACTGAATATACCTGCCCTTTGTAAGCTCCAGCTCATTTCCCTTTTCATCCTTGATATGCGGGAACTTTATGTCCGCGTTATTAAGCATACCAAAAATCGTCTCCGGTGCCCGGGCCATTTCCCCGGCCAAGGCCAGAATCTGCTCCTCGGACGCATTCAGAATATGGGGCTTCTTTCTCCTTATTTCATCCAGAAATCTTTTATAAAACCTTAAGCCTTCACTTTCCGCCAGATATGCTTCCAGCTTCCCATCGGGCACAGCAAGGATACCCGGTACAATAAAAGAACCGGCGCTGCTTACTGTTACCCCCAGGGAATCCGCTCTGTCGGCAAGCCCCTGATAAAAAGAATCGGTGCTGTCTTCATGGCTTCTCATATGTGCATACACATATACCTTCTCGAAAAGCCTGTTCATTTCGGTACTCATATTAAGGCATTCCAGCAGCTTATCGGCGCTTTCAGCCATGATTTCTTTATAAGGCAGCAGGAAATCCGCCATTTGCTTTACTCTTTGGAAGTCCTTCTCCCACAAATCATTTGAGGCATATATGTCTTCAAGCCTCCATTTGTATTCCTGAGGTATTTCATTCCTTTTCGGAATATTTGAACCTTTGTTAACCATCATAATCCCTCGCTTTGATAAAACTCCTATATCACACATTTATCCTTCCACCTGCCCTTTTTTACATAATATACTATAACCGCAAAATGAACGGCATAGGCTACAATAAATGATATCCATACCCACTCAACACTCATTTGCAATACCTGCACAAACAAATACAGCATCGGTATCTGAACAAGCCAAACCGAGGTCAGGGCAGCCAGCATTGAAGGAACATTGTCCCCCGCTCCGTACAATATTGAAGCTAACCCCCCCGCAGGGCCCATAAAAAGCGTTGCAGCCGCATAATATCTCAAAAATACCGAACCTATCCCTATAATGTCTTCTCCCGATGTAAAAATACTCATAACCGGTCCCGGAAATAATGCCAAGATAACACCTGAAGCAACCATTATCCAGAAAGAAAGCTTTGCTGTCAAATATCCCGCTTTTTCAGCTCTATCACAATCGGATGAACCCAAGCTCTGACCTACTATTACTCCCGAGCCCATTTGCAAACCGAATACCGGCATCAGCACCAAATTTACTATTCTTATGCATATGCCGTAAGCTGCTACAACACCTACTCCAAAAGATGCTATAAATCTCATAACTATAAAATATCCAAAATTTCTGAGAAGACCCTCCAAGCCTGTTGGCAAGCCTATAGTCAACAGCTTGATATCCATAGCCTTTACAAAATAGATTCCCCTCTTGAAGCCAACCTTAACAAAGGTCTTACCTGACATAAGTATGTACAGACCCACAATAAAGGCGGCTGCCTGGGATATTACCGTTGCATAGGCGGCTCCGGCTATTCCCAATCCCATTCCTCTTACTCCTATAAAGGGTATGACATCAAATATCATTATGGGGTCAAGTATCATATTCAAAAGACCGGAAACTGCCATAATATACAAAGGCTTTTTTGCATCTCCTATGCACCTTAAAGCAGTGTTTACCGAATATGAGGAAAAAGCCAGAGGAAGAGTGATAAGCCTTATTCTCCCGTATATCACCGACTCTTCAAGCACCCGGCTGTTTCCGGACAGAGGGCCTAATATGTACGGTATGATAAAACTCATTAAAATTCCTACAATTAATGCCAGGAGGAACTTGAATATAATCGTCTGCTCAATGGCTTCCACAGTCTTTTCCCTGTTTCCCGCACCGAAGTATCTTGATATTATAGTTACAGAGCTTGTCCCAACAATATCATTCACCATATTCAATATCCACCATATAGTTGCAAAAATTGTAACAGCTGCTACTGAGTTTATTGACAGCTTTGCAACCCATGCCATGTCTACAATTTCATATGCCATGTCCAGCATCATTCCGAGCATTGTAGGTATGGAAAGCGTCAATATCCCCGAAAGCAAGCTTTTCTTCTCTGTTGCCTGCGTCATATAATCCTCCGTATTTTAATCATATCCTTATTCTACCTCTTATGAGTGATTTTTTCTATATCAAATTTTATGTGAGTAAAACTATATAATATTGTATAATATAGGCATAAAAAGATAATAAATCGGAGGAAGCCATGAAAGACTTAATTATGAAAGAAATCCGGGCACTTAAGGAGCAGCTTTGCGAAATAAGCGACTACATATGCCGCAATCCGGAATTGGGAAACCATGAATTCAAGGCAGTTGAAAAGCTGACCACCTTCCTTGAATCAAAAGGGTTCTCGGTTGAAACAAACATAATAGGCAAACTCACTGCTTTTAAATCGGTATATGACAGCAAAAAACCCGGGCCCAATGTAGCCTTCCTGTGCGAGTACGATGCCCTGCCCGAGGTTGGCCACGGCTGCGGTCATAATATGATAGGCACCATGAGCTGCGGGGCCGCGGCAGGCCTCAGCAAAGTCCTGCATGAAGCGGGGGGCCGCATAACAGTACTTGGCACTCCGGCGGAAGAATCGGACGGAGCAAAGGTGTACATGGCTGAAAAAGGTGTATTCAATGGTATTGATGCGGCAATGATACTGCATCCGGAGGACAAAACCTATGAAAGCGGAAGCTCTTTGGCAATGGATGCAATTCAATTCGACTTCAGGGGCAAATCAAGCCACGCGGCATCCTCTCCCCATGAGGGCATTAATGCACTGGACGCGGTCATACTTACCTTTAACGGTATAAATGCCCTGAGGCAGCACGTTACGCCGGATGTGAGAATACACGGCATAATTGCCGAAGGAGGCAAAGCTGTCAATGTGGTGCCAAGTAAAGCTGTCGCACAATTCTATGTAAGAGCCGCAAAAAAGGATTACCTTAAGGAAGTGACTGAGAAAGTAAAAAATGTAGCAAGAGGGGCTGCACTTATGACAGGTGCTTCTTTGGAAATAAGCAACTATGAACTGTCCTATGATGACATGAGAACCAACATGACTATGTCGAAGGCCTTTACTGAGAACCTCAGGCTTGCCGGTGTCAGTGAAATCAACCCCGAAAGGTCCAGCTACGGCTCTTTGGACATGGGCAATGTAAGCCATGTGGTTCCGGCAATACATCCTTACATCTCCATATCGGATACTGATCTCATAGGTCATACTACTGAATTCAGAGATGCAACCCTGACGGACAGGGCTCATGATGCACTGGTTAAAGGCGCCTGTGCCCTTGCGCTTACGGGCTATGATATCTTGACGGATAAAGAACTGCTGGAGCGGATTAAAAAAGAGTTTTCATTGAAATGAGAAGAATGTTACCGTTCTGACTTAATACATGTTACAAAATATATACAACACCAACGTCTTTTTATGTTAAAATATTAGTGCACACAGTTTATTTGCACGAATCTTTACAGGCAGGTGATCTCTTTGAAAGTTTTGATAGTTGATGATGAACCGGCAATTGTTGACCTAATAAAGATAAATCTCGAACTGGAAGGCTTCGATACTTGTGTATGCTATACCGGCAAGCAAGCTGTCAAAGCTGCGCCGATTTTTATGCCCGACTTGATATTGCTGGATATAATGCTTCCGGATATCAACGGATTTGAAGTCTGCAAGAAGCTTCAGGATTTAAGCATACCAATTATAATGCTCACGGCGAAGAACGACATTAAGGACAAGCTATACGGCCTCGAACTGGGTGCCGACGACTATATCACCAAGCCCTTCGACAGCAGGGAATTGACAGCGAGGATTAAAACCGTCCTCAAAAGAATTAATAAATCCGAACCCAAGGATGATCCCAATATACAATTAGGACCCATAATGATTAACACATCGGAGCGGCAGGTCTATGTGGATGAGGAAGAAATCATACTGACTCCAAAGGAATATGACCTTCTTCTGGTTCTCTGCGAAAATCAGAGAAAAGTCTTCTCCAGGGAGAACCTTCTTGAACTGGTGTGGAAATTTGAATACATCGGTGACAGCAGAACTGTGGACATGCATGTGCAGAGACTGAGAAAGAAGCTTGGAAAATACAGCTTTTTTATAAAAACCGTATTTGGTATCGGTTATAAATTTGAGGTACAGGTATGAAGCTGAAGCATAAAATCATCGCACTTAATATGGGTGCTCTTTTTTTCATGCTCATAATACTGGGAACGATAATAACTGCAATAACAGACAACTACAATCTTTCCACCACTCTCAAATATCTTGAGAATCAGGGGAATTACTCAGCCATATATATAGAGCAGTATGCCCTGAGCAAAGCTCCCAACGACTTTGAAGTACCTTCGGTCATGGATGCAAGCGCTAATTATCTGGCAGCTGTGCTCAATGACCTGGTAAAATGCAGAGTACAGATATACTATGGCACTGAGCTTCTTGGGGACTCCGAGGAGTCAACGGGCTTCAACGGAGAGATAAGGCCGGAAATCCAGGAAACCTTTAAAATGAAAAAGGCCTATTTTGTTGCGGCAGGAAAAAACAGAACCTTCTATTATGCAGTACCTGTGAGCATCAGCAACAGATATACCTACTCTTTGGGATTCATATACGACCTCAGTGAGGTTGACAATATGAAGAACAATACAGTAAGGATGTTCGCCTTCACGGGAGTCTTCCTGTCGATATTCATGATGCTGGGCAGCACAATAATTTCCAACAGGATTACCCAGCCGATAAAAATGCTGAATGAAGCTACCAGGCAATTTTCAGAAGGCAACTTTGAAAGCCGTGCTTGTACAACAACCAGAGACGAGGTAGGAGAGCTTTCGGTTACCTTCAATTCAATGGCGGACAGTATTGAAGACATGATAAACAAGCTTAGTTATGAAAAAGAAAAACAAAAATATTTCTTCGATAATTTTACCCATGAAATCCGTACTCCTCTTACCACAATCCTGGGATATGCCGACCTGTTATGGAAAACCAATGATGAGGATGTGAAGGACAAAAGCCTGTTTTACATTACTTCGGAAGGAAAAAGAATGCTGAAGATGATGGAGAGGCTCCTTGAGCTTTCAAAGCTGAAGAATTACAGCTTTGAACTGAACAAGTCCGATTCCAACCTTAAGAAGCTGATAGAGGATGCATGCGATTCCATGCATTATAAGATGAAGCGGTACAATACAAGCTGCAGGCTTGATCTGGAGGATATCACATGGAAGGTGGACCCTGATTTCTTCAAACAGGTAATAATAAACCTGATTGACAACTCAATCAAGTACAGCAAGTCTCCGGTCATTGACATAAGCCTCAGGAAGAAAGACAAAGTGGTGCTTGAGGTTGTGGATTACGGCTGCGGAATAGACCTTAAAAACCTTGAAAGCTTATTCGAGCCGTATTACAAGGTGGAAAAATCCAGGAACAGCCATAATGAGGGCTGGGGCCTCGGTTTGTCCATAGTGAAGGAAATAATTGATAAGCACGGCGGCAGTATAGATATCCAAAGCACCGCCGGGAAAGGCACCAGAATAACAATAACATTGGAATAGGGGTTTTTTAATGAGAAGATTAATTCTGATATTGTCAATAATAATAGCATTGCTCTCGGGATGTACCGTAAAGCAGGGGCAGCTGGTTGTCATTGAGAATGAGAGCCCCAATGAAATCCGGCAGGACAAAAGTGCTTACGAGCACCTTAATGTGGAGTCCCGGATATTTCCTATAGAAAAATATAAAGAGGCAATAGGCAAGATTGATGCAGGCATGATTCCCCTTGCAGTATCTCCCGACTATAGTATGGTCGTTGCGTACCAGCCTACCGGAAACCCCGCTCCTGATATCACAAACCGCAGGGTTGTCATAGGGAATATGGTGCAGGAAGTAAATCTCTACATTTGCACTACCGAGAACGGCGAGAGCAAAAGCCTCGGAAAGTTTCTCTCCCTAAAGGATTTTCATTTTGATGAAACAGGAAATTCCCTGGCTTTTATTGACGGAAACAGCAACATATATATTTACAGCAGCATAACAGGACAGCTGCAAAAGCTGGTCACTGCGGAAAAACGGGACGCTTATAACACCTTAAGCTGGTCAAAGGATTCAAAAAGCCTGATGATAAATTCCCGTATGGAATTTGACATTGCTTCAAGAGAATTCATATCAATAGCAGTGGACAGCTATACCCCATTTATCAGGAGTAAGTTTATCGACAGCAATTACATTGTGC
>Ga0302247_1000925_pt1 | contig 24435 bp, 21 predicted proteins | sample AAG_UR_Ile_MG_FD_193529 | JGI IMG/M metagenome (GOLD analysis project Ga0302247, IMG submission 193529) | Enriched activated sludge microbial communities from anaerobic digester in WTTP, New Holstein, Wisconsin, United States - AAG_UR_Ile | ecosystem: Engineered > Bioreactor > Anaerobic >...
TGATGTGGGTTGTAACTGAGGGCAGGCGGGCATATGCTAAACGTATTTCAAGCCGGAATAAGAGTCCGACAAGCGTACAATTGTCCTTATTTTGATAAGGGGTAGGTTTTTAAAAGAAGGGAAAGCTAATGTATAACTAACTGAATAAGTGGTATATAAAAAATGTTTAGGAACTTTTAGAATTTTGTCGGTTAATAGTGAAAAAATATGATAATCATAACGAAATCGAAGTAAATAATTATCCAATTTTATGCCAACAATCACATGTATATTTTCTAAATTATTGATTTAGAATATTTAGCAAAATATCATTCCTATGTTCGATTTTTATGATAATTCCAATAATGAATTATTCCGAAATGAAATGAAAAGATAATACTGAAAGCGGATAGTTTCGCAAGTTTTAACTTTATTCTAAATTGCTTTCAAGACGTTGACCACGACCTCGAGCATTTCGTCATTGAAATCGAGATGGGTAACGAAGCGGATAGTTTGTGAGCCAAAGGGCAAAGCCAGAATATTGTTTTGCTGAAGAATATGGAGGAAATTATCGGAAGGAAAATCTTTGTTTAAAGTGAAGATCAGGATATTACTTTCAACGGGCAGAATAGAGTCGATAAAAGATTTTTGAGAAAGTGATTTAGCTATAGTTTGTGCTCGACGCAGGTCGTCTTTAAGAAGAGGAATGTTATGTTGAAGAGCAAACAGTCCCGCAGCGGCTAAATAGCCAGCCTGACGCATGCCTCCTCCAAAGAGTTTACGAATGCGGCGTGCCTTTTTCATCATTTCATGGTTACCGAGTAAAACCGAGCCTACTGGCGCTCCTAAACCTTTCGAAAGGCAAATGCTGATGGTATCGAAAATTCTGCCATAATTTTCGGGTTGAGTTCCATCCCAAGTTATGGCATTAAAAAGACGAGCACCATCGAGATGAAACGCAAGCTTATGCTGACCAGTGAATTCCGAAATTTCTCTTAAATCATCATAATCCCATACCGAACCCCCTCCTCTATTGCTTGTGTTTTCGGCTACAACCAGTCGTGAAACAGGTTCATGAATATCATCGGGGTCATTCAGGGCAGTTTCTAATTGCTTTATGTTAAACCTTCCCCTGTCCCCATTTAACAAACGAACCGAGCAACCCGAATTGAAGGCGATTCCACCTGCTTCGAAGAGATAAACATGGGCGGTTTGGTCACAAATTACTTCATCGCCAGGCTGAGTGTGTATCTTGATGGCAATCTGATTGGCTGCGGTTCCTGAAGGAGTAAAAAGGCCAGACTCCATACCAAACATGCTGGCTAAATATTCTTCCAAGGCATTTACCGTGGGATCTTCTCCGAAAACATCATCACCTACTTCGGCTTTCATCATATAGGCAAGCATCTCGGCCGAAGGTCGTGTTACCGTATCACTGCGAAGGTCGATCATCTTATTCATAAAATTCTTTATCTAATTGTTCAAAAATAAGCTGTAAGGTTTTATTTACCTCATGGCATTGTTCGAAAGTGATGCAAAGAGGTGGAGAAATACGCAGAGCATTCTCGCAAAATAAAAAACGGTCGCTAATCAAACAATTTTCCCAGAAAAGCTGCAAAGCTCTATCGGCTTGGTTCAGATGATGAAACTCCACTGCAATGAGTAAACCCGAAAATCGGACTTCGTTGATGACCTTAAAATTTTCGAGCCTGTCGATTAATCGTCTGGCTTTTTCGTCGGACGCAGAGATATCTATTTCATTTTGCAAAATTTCGAGAACTGCGCATGCTGCTGCAGCGCTAACGGGATTTCCTCCAAAAGTAGTAATATGCCCCAGAGAAGGATCGTAAGCCAGCGTATCCATCATTTTTTTGGATGAAATGAAGGCTCCGATGGGCATTCCTCCACCAAGGGCTTTGGCCAGACACAACACATCGGGAACGGTTTTGTATTTTTCGAAGGCAAACATGCTTCCCGTGCGTCCCAGTCCCGTTTGTATCTCGTCGAAAATCAACAAACTATTTGTTTGATCGCAACGCTGCCGAAGTCGATATAAAAACTCGGGTTCGGGAAGTACAACTCCTGCTTCGCCTTGCACGGGTTCTATTATTACCGCCGCTACTGTTTCGTCAATTTGATTCAAATCTTCTATCTGATTGAACTGTAATTGTATAATACCAGGAATAAGCGGTCTGTAATGATTTTTCAGGATTTCGTTTCCTGTTATGCTTAGTGCTCCCTGAGTGCTTCCGTGATAAGCATTTCGAAAAGTAACGAGGTGAGGTCGACCGGTATAACGTTTCGCCAGTTTCATGGCTCCTTCTATGGCCTCGGCTCCCGAGTTTACAAGATAGACGCAATCGAGCGAAGTTGGAAGCAGATTTATGAGTGTTTCGGCTAACCTCACCTGAGGCGATTGCACAAATTCTCCATAGACGGTTTGATGAAGATATAAATCAGCTTGTTGGTGGATAGCTTGTACCACTGCAGGATGATTATGCCCAATATTGCAAACCGAAAAACCACTGCTAAGATCGGTATATATCCGATTTTGAGGAGTATATAAATAAATACCGGCGGCTTTCGAAAATTGTATAGCAGGAGGTGTAAAGGAAGTTAGCGCCAAATGGCGAAAAAATATTTCCCTTTCACTTAGAAGTTTGTTCGACATTGGTTGAAATTTTTTCTTCTTTGATAAATACAGAGAGAAGAATAGAAATTGTGAGTATGGCCACTACTGCAGCAAGAGACACAGGCGAGGGTATTTCGAAAAAATCGGCAATCAACATTTTGGTACCTATAAATACCAAAATAACTGCCAATCCATAATGAAGAAAGCGAAACAAAGGCATTAGATTGGCCAGAAGGAAATATAAGGCCCTCAATCCAAGTATGGCAAATATATTTGATGTATAAAGAATAAAAGGATCGTTACTAATAGCAAAAATGGCAGGGATTGAATCTACGGCAAATAAAATATCGGTACTCTCGATAACCAAAACGACTAATAATAAAGGCGTAGCAAGTCGTTTCCCATTTTGTCTGGTAAAAAATTTCCCGTTGTCGTATTCATTCGAAAAAGGGAATAAACGATGGGCTGCCCTAACAACGAAATTCTTCGAAAAATCTTTTTGTTTTTCCTTATGATTATTGAAGGTTTTTAATCCTGCATAAACCAGAAAAATTCCAAAAATCGTAAGTACGACATTGAGTTGAACCTCAGTTCCATTTACTTCAAAGGGAGGCAGATAGGTAAGCTTGATCAATTCAACGCCAGCAAAGATAAATATGGCTCTAAATATGATGGCACCAATGATTCCATAAAAAAGTACCTTGTGGTGATATTCTGATGGAACACTAAAATAACTGAATATTAAGATAAAAACGAAAATATTATCCATCGAAAGCGACTTTTCGATGAGGTAGGCGGCAATGTAATCGCTCGCACTGTTGAGCCCTGATTCGAAATACACCACTATCCCAAAAAGCAGCGAAACCACAATCCAGACAATTGTCCATGTAAGTGCTTCACGGTTACCAATGGAATGAGTTTTTTTATTGAAGACTCCCAAATCAATGAGGAGCATGATGACAATTACGACACTGAAAGCCGTAATTATCCACCAATGATGATGAGGAGCAACAGAGGCAACATTTATTATAGAAGAAATTTGCACGGACGAATGAAGAAGGGTAAAAAATTGGTTGCAAAAGTAAAGAAATGCAGGCAAAACACTAATTCATTATTTTCGCATATTTATTTTCGAAAAAAATGGAATTGAAAGTTGTAGTGATTACTGGAGCTTCGTCGGGCATTGGCAGGGCCTTAGCTCAGGAGTATGGAGAAAGAGGATGGCATTTGGCTTTATTAGCACGCAACTTCGATAAATTACTCCAACTTAAAGATGAACTTTCCGGAAAAGCTTCCAGCATTCTTTGTTTATCAACCGACGTAAGTAAGGAAGAAGAGTGCAAGAATGCCATGGATGAAATTATTGCGACTTATGGAAGAATAGATGTTTTGATTAACAATGCTGGCATCTCCATGCGTGCTTTATTCAAAGATGTCGATTTGAATGTGATTCGGCGATTGATGGATGTTAATTTCTGGGGAACGGTTTACTGCACTAAATATGCCTTGTCTTCACTTTTAGCAAACAAGGGGAGCGTGATAGGCATAGTATCCATTGCGGCTTATGTGGGCTTGCCCGGCCGAACGGGTTATTCGGCTTCGAAATTTGCCATTCGGGGATTTTTAGAAACCCTCCGGACAGAAAATCTTCGTAATGGACTTCATGTACTGATAGCCGCACCTGGTTTTACTGCCACCAATATACGCTCCACCGCTCTGCTGGCCGATGGAAGCCAACAGGGACAATCTCCACGCAACGAGGGAAAGATGATGACTACCACTCAGGTAGCCAAAAAAATAGTCAAAGCCATTGACAAACGAAAGAAAACATTGATTCTTACCTTCTGGGAAGGAAAATTTACGGTTTTTCTTCAGAAATTCTTTCCTTCACTGGTCGAGCGTTTAACTTATTTGCACATGGCCAAGGAACCCGATTCGCCTTTTAAATAACTTATCATGATTTTTTCAGTTCTTTTAAGGTGTATTAATAATTGAACTTCGTGAATGGTATAAAATTTTATCCCAATATGAAAATAGAAATAAAAACGGAAATCCTGCCCTTGAGGGGATTGCCCCTGATTAATTTTGGCGATACAATAGAAGATGTGGAATCTATTCTTGGAAAACCCGAAGAAACTTTGATGCTCGAAGACATTGAAGAAAGGACACTCCCTGCAATGGTCTATTTATATTGGAATAGTTGTTTGACTTTCTTTTTCAGCACCTTAGAGGAGAAACCCTTTTTAATAATGATTGAAACAGATGATTTGAATGCGCAATTGCTCGATGAGAAAATTTTCAAAATGAAACCCAAGCAGTTGATTGCCCTATTATCGGGCCAGAAACTTTTCGATTTTGAGAAAGAACAGGAAAGACATGAAATCCGCTATACCTGGGATGAATGGAACATCGACTTTTATTTTGATGGGGATAAACTGTCAACAGTAAACTGGTCGGCACAATTAGATGATACTGGCCATGTAGTTATTCCAGAAGAACCTTTCAAATGGTAGATGCCAAAGATTTAAGATTCTATCAAACGAGCTTCTCTGACTGATTTCTTTTGTTCGTTCACATATTCATCGATAGCTCGAGCTGTGAGTTCGGCGATATCTATTACTGGAATACGGCGATCGCGGGCGAAGGTTTTTTTGCATAAAGGGCAAGCCGTGATAAGTACATTGGGTTTAAATCTTGCAAAATAAGTCATTGCTTCGAAAGTAACTTTATTTTTAGTCTCTATAGGTAGGTTTATCCCTCCTAAACCAGCTCCACAACATAATGCCTCGGCTTTTTCTTTTTTAAGACGCATTCTTTGAGAATAAGAATCGATCACATAACGCGGTTCATCATAGATTTTACTTCCTCTTCCTAAGGCACAGGGATCATGATAAATGGTTTTAAAACCTAAATTAATTTTTGGTAACCGTCCCTGACGTATCATGTCATTCAGATAGACTGCGTGAAACTTGATGGAGATACCCGGCAAAACATAATCTTCTCTGAAGGCCTTGTAACAAATAGGGCATGAAAGTATTAGGGTTTTGGCTCCAGAAGCCATAATTAACTCGGTGTTTTTCTGAATCAATTGCGAAGCCGAATCATATTGACCCGCCAACATCAAGGGGCCTCCACAACAGATGGACTTGTCCTCGTCCATATACCAGACTTTTTCTCCTAAAAAATTAAAAATTCGGGCCATGGAAAATTTAATCGGAGGCGTAAGGTGAGTCATACATCCAGCAAAATAAATGATATCGGTCTTTTGTTGCAAGGCCATTTGAGTATATCCGTAAGAAAAAGTAAGCGGTTTGCTGGCTTTAATGCGAAGAGCTGTTCTCAAATCATTAAGGTTGATATGAACTGGACAGGCTTCCTGACATCGGCCACAAATTAGGCACCCAAATAGAGATTTGTCGACATTTTCATTGTTTCTGATATATTGAAGGAAATAAACCGACTGTACATTCGATACTCCGGCTTCGTATAACTGGCAGGCATCCAAACAAATACCACACCTCGAACAGGAATACATCTGGATCTGTGCATAACTGTTCCAGTATTTTTTGGGCATAATTCCGGCATGACGAAGGAAAATGAATACGATTTCGGTAGGGATATGCATGTAGCGCGAAAATGGAAGTGCTATGAAAAAGAATCCTATCGAGCATGAATAAAGCCACCAACTGAGATCGTAAATAGCCGAAACTCTTACATTTTGAATAAACCATGCACCTAAAGTATTGCTCATGAAGCTGCCATTATGATAATAGGCTGCACTCAGGCTTTCAGCCAATAAACGAAGAGGAAATATGAGCCATAGAGAAGTTAGTGCAATCTTGTCGAATGGTTTGAGCTTAGTTGTCCTTTTCATGCCGAATATCTGTTTCTTGATACGCTTGAGGATGGCTAATGCAACTCCCGATAAAATTATGAGAAGTAATAAATCCATCAGAGCGCCGAAGACCCTAGCCCCGGCAAAGTCGGGATGTGGTTGATAATACCGGTAAAATACCGCATAATAAAAAGGGAAGTTTAAACTACGGCGGTCAACCATCACTTCGAGATGTCCGATCACAATCAGTAAAAACCATCCAAAAGCCAGGCTCATGTGCATGTATCCGAGTAATAGATTTTTCTTGAAAATGCTTGAATGCAATAATCCGTCCGCAATGGCATCCTTCAATGCTGCCCAAACCGATTTGGTTTTCCAGAAATGAATGAAGCGTAGCTTGTCGTATTTAGATAGTTCGATATACCAAAGAATGATTCTCACAATCAAATACGCGAACAAGAATATCGTCCCTATAAGAAATGGATATTGAAAATTGGGTTCTCTAATCATGCTGTTTTCTTTTTTAAGACGATTTTTTTGATATTCATTACTACATTTCTCAGTTGAATATCTCTTGGACATACCAGAGTGCATTTGCCACAGAGCATGCATTTTTTCAGTTCCTCTTCGAGTCCCTCAATTTCACCTCGTCGTAAAATGAGGCTAATACGGCGAATGTTAAAGGTAGTATGATTGCCGGCACTGCATGTTGCGGTGCAGCATCCACAACTGATGCACCACTGAAAGGAAGGTTCTTCGCGTATTACTTCGTTCAAAAGTTCCTGATCCAAATTATCGTAATCTATATATAAACGCCTTACCTTTAAAAAATCGAATGTTGACATTTGTTTTTAATATTCTTTGTCTTTTAAATACGAAATCGCTGATAAAGCTGCTGCTCGGGCATGTTCAATAGTTTCTGCTACCGACATGGGTCCAATGCTTGTTCCTGCAAAAAAAATTCCTTCTTTTTGGCTTTTGCTCCTTGCATTGAATTGATTAAGAGGTTGGAAGAAACCATGATCACCTATCTCCAATCCATTATGATAGGCAAACTGTTTCGAAAAATCGGAAGCTTCCATGCCAACCATGAGTACGAGCATATCGGCCTTCATCTGTAAAGGACGCCCAATAAGTGTATCTTCGGCTTTAATTATCAACCGCTTATCTATCATTTCCGAAGTTTCTGACAATCGACCCCTTACAAACTGAATATTATATTCTTTTTGTGCATTTAGATATAGTTCTTCAAAGGTAAGTCCATACATTCTTAGGTCGATATAAAAACAAAATATCTCGGTTTCTGGAAGTAATTTCTTGGTTTCTATGGCTTGCTTGATCGCCGTAATGCAGCAAAGACGTGAACAGTATGAATTTCCCACCTTTGCGTCACGCGAACCTACACAATGAATAAAAGCTATACGTCTGGGGATCTTTCCATAAGGAGTTACAATATGGTGCTGTTTGATCATTTTTTCCAGTTCTACCGAGGTAATTACTCCATCATAGATACCGTATCCAAATTCTTCCTTCAGTTTTGCATCGAAAACTTGATAACCGGTGGCGATGATAAGAGGGTCGGCAGGAATGGCTATTCCGTCTTTTGAATGCAAGGTATAGGGCTGTGTCGAAAAATCTATGCTTTCTATTTGGGTATTCATAAGAAGTTGAAGATCAGAATTACTTGGCAGGAAGCGGTAATTTCCCAATATTTCGTCAGAAGGTGTAAAATCAGGAAAGAGATGAGCATAATTTCTAAGGTTGCCGCCCAATCGTGAACCTTTTTCTATCAGGGTAACCGGTAAACCTTCCTGCAAGAGAAGTCTCGAAACTTCCAGCCCTGCTATCCCTCCGCCTATTACAGCTATTTTTTTCATCTGTCGTTTATGAAATTTGTTTTCCTTCTAATTTACTGAAATATTTTTCTAGTTGAAAAATGAACTTCATTAATTATCGTTGGCTTGTTTTTCATGGCGTCATCATTTTTTCGGAACGATATTGGGATTATCTTGATGGATTTATCGGGAAATTTTCGTATTATGATGGCTTTCGGCTCTCAGTTTTGAATATTCATTCTTATCGAACTGAATGCCCAATTTTTCCAGCAAGGGCAAGACCTCGGTCTGGTGCATGAAAAGGCCGATCTGGATAGGATCATAACCAAGCAATAATGCAGCCAGTTCTTCATAGCTCAAAACAGGTATGCCATTCCCGTCGGATGAATAAACCTTACCAGCAGTTTCCTGAATCACATATTGCCAGCGGTCCATGAACATGTTGCAGCCAGGGCAATTGGTAAGGATGAAATCGGGATGATAGGGTTGCATGCTTTCAAATTTAATCTGAGCGTGAGAGAGAGAATAGCCTCTGCTTTCCTTTATTAAGTATTGCCTAAAACCAAAGCCGCAACAGTGCCTGCGTTCAGGATAATCGATCACTTCGCCGCCCCAGGCTTTTATTATTTCCGATAAAACCTTCGGGAATTCGGCACCTCCTATGCCATGATGCGGAAAAATCTTTGAATAATGGCAACCAACGTGGTCGACAACCTTTAATGGTTCGCTCGTTTCTTTGTTTACGAGTTGGTAAACCAATTGTTTGCCTATCTCATCTTTGTAAAGATAAATAATATCGCTGGCATGAGCTATGGCCTTTGGTAGTTCGAAAGTTCTTCCAGTAGTTTTCAGGAGATTCTTTCGAGTTTTTTCGAGCGTCTCGGGAAATTCATGCCAGGTATTCAAAACTTCCGTCATTACTCCAAAAGTGGTAACGCACGAGATGATGAGATTGGAATAGCCCGATTCGTTCATAATGGAGAAATGGCGCGCTATGAGTGTATGCAACGTCTCCAGAGGAATAATATCGCTGTGATAGCCAATGCCCGTGCAAGTGGTAAGGCGAGGATCATCGAAATAATTCTTATGAAGATGGTTCTTCAAAATAAAAAGAAAAGCCTGTTCGGCTCCCGGAAAAAATGTCTGACGAATACAACTGCGGAAGAAGAAATAATCGTCATCGGGAATGTTCTTTACATAATCCTTCCAGTAAATCTTCTTACTTGGTTCTGTATAATTTTGTGCCATATTACCGCTTATCGTCATTGTTATATTCTAAAACTTTCGTTTCGATTTGCTTCCAGAATTCGATTGCGCCTGTTCCCTGGAGGACAGAACGAATTTCTTGTAAGGCTTCGTCTGGAATTTTTCGCATGGGGCCTGGTCCATCCTTGTCGATATTTGCATTTACAAGAGCATAAGTTTTTTCGATATTGTCGAGAATCCATTGCCACACCGGGCCTTGTTCGGGATGTTCTTCAAGAGAAAGCCGCGAAGGATGAACACAATAACCCAGATCATAAATGTTTCGCCCGATATTTTGCTTGATGATCAATTGTTGCCTGCCTTTGGGGCTTCGCACAAAAAGTCCGAGTTTTTGCGACCAATATCGCAAAGCACTTACCACCATTCCTGGAGCATTCTGGCGGGGACAGCGTGCCTTGCACGACATACACTGCCCACAATACCAGATATAGTCCGACGACATGAGCTCTTCCAGAGCATCGGCATTTCGCATCAAAATGATACGTTCCACATATCTGGGTTCATAATCATAATAATCGGCGGCAGGACACAGCGCTGTGCAAACCCCACAATTGATGCAGGCATTCATGTTTTCCCTTATCCTTGGGTCTGCGTAAATTTCTTCCATTGGAATCATTTGTATATCCTTTCCCATTGGGTTGAATCATTCTTCGAATTAATCCTATACAAAATTCCGATTTTCTTGTGAGAAATCGAACAAATTCATCTTAACTTTTGTAGATTAATAAATTACCCAATTAAAAGTCAATTCCTAAATAACGTTGCCTGTTTTTAATTCGATTTTTTTACCAAAAATGGAAGTGCTCAAAAGAAAGTATCACTTTGAGGAGGCTTTCTTCATACGATGAATCAAAATCGAATCATCACATCAGTTTAGAGCTTTATCTTGAATATCTCATAAAAGAAGCAGCTCTTCTATGAATAATGAGAGCTGCCTTTCAGATTTTGCTTCTCTCGAGAAGCACAGTGCAAAAATCAGCCACTGTTAAGTGTGTTTTTACCACATCATCCAAAATGGGGATTCTATGGTTTTTTGTTGCTACAAATTTAATCAAATATCAGTGAAAACAACCTCTTTCAGCAAAATTCTCTTGTTAATAAAAGTTAATTGGATAATCAAGTAATTTATCGGATAGCACCAGAATATATTAAAACATCGTAAAATGATATTAGCCTTCCGAAAAGACAGGAGTTTGAATTCACTCGAAGCGTCATTTATCGAAAAGATAATGGGCCATACAGAAATCTCTTTCTTATTTATCAATATTTAATATTGTTAATCAGCGTATTGGATGAGAGTATGAATTTTGTCCCCTAATTCATGGTTTTGAATTAAAGAAAAGATGTAACTTTGCAAAAATTTTATGAACTGACCGTGATTATATCGTTGTTATTGAATAACTGCAAATTAACGGTAGTGATTATCGATAATTGATATAAAAAATGGAATAGGAATAGAAATGGACAATTCGATGGAATTAAGCAAATTTTTGATTTTCTGAGGAAGCTAAGGGAAACGGCTTTTGGGCCACAAGAGGAAAAACGAAGGACCTATAATAATTGAAGAAACTAAACAAATAATTGAAGAAACTAAACAGAAGATTGATTTAATGGAAATAAACTAATGGTTGTATGGATAGGATAGTTTGATTTTAATGGTTAATTCATTTGGATTTTGGTTGATTACTTGGATTTTGGTTGATTGATTGAATGGCAGCGGGCTTCATGGAGAGCCCGCTGTTTATTAAACAAAAATCCTAAAAGGCAGGGAATTGCATTAACTTTCAGGATTCCTCAAACTGGATTGTTGTTTCTTACCCCAGATAAGATTTCAGTATTTTGCTACGGCTGTTATGTTTAAGCCGTCGGATTGCCTTTTCCTTGATCTGGCGGACGCGTTCGCGAGTCAGGTCAAATTTTTCGCCAATTTCTTCGAGGGTAAGTGGGTGCGTTCCTTCCAGTCCAAAATAAAGGCGAATCACATCTGCCTCTCTGGGTGAAAGGGTTGAAATTACTCTTTGAATTTCATGACATAGAGATTCATAAATTAGACCTGCTTCAGGGCTGGGGGTATCATCGGCCCTAAGAACATCCAGCATAGTATTGTCTTCGTCTTCTACCAGAGGGGCATCCATCGAAATATGGCGGCCAGAATTTCGCAATGAATCCTTTACTTCGTTTTCGGTTATCTCCAATTGCTGAGCGATTTCCTCATAATTGGGTTCTCTTTCGAAAGTTTGTTCTAACTTGGCATAAGCCTTATTTATTTTATTCAACGAACCTATCTTGTTGAGAGGTAGGCGCACAATACGTGATTGTTCGGCAAGTGCCTGAAGAATACTTTGCCTGATCCACCATACCGCATAAGAGATAAATTTAAAACCCCGGGTTTCATCAAAACGCTGGGCTGCCTTGATCAAACCCAAATTACCTTCATTAATCAGATCAGGAAGGCTTAAACCTTGGTTTTGATACTGTTTGGAAACAGATACTACAAAACGGAGATTGGCTTTGGTTAATTTTTCGAGTGCTACCTGATCGCCTTGTTTAATCCGCTGCGCCAAAGCAACTTCTTCTTCGGCTGTAAGTAGTTCAACTTTCCCAATTTCTTGCAAATACTTGTCGAGTGATGCAGTTTCTCGGTTAGTAACCTGTTTGGTAATTTTTAGCTGCCTCATATTAGGATTTTTTTACCATGTTTCATTTTACGACTTATCCCTATAAAGGTTTCAAAAATTCAATTATTGTTTGGTATTGTTATTCCCTGGTTTTGGCAGGAGAGCCTTTCGCGAGAGTTTTAATTTTCCTGTTGTTCGGTCGATATCGATGAGTTTCACGGTAACTTCGTCTCCAACTTTCAGAACACTCTCTATGTCATTAATTCGTTTCCAATCAATTTCTGATATATGTAGCAAGCCATCCTTACCCGGAAGTATTTCGACAAAAGCGCCAAAAGGCACAATGGTTTTCACTTTGCCCGTATATACTTCACCGATTTCTGGAATAGCAATGATGGATTTGATTTTCTTTTTAACAGCTTCGATCGAGTCGCGATCGACGGCTACAATATCAATAATTCCAAATTCACCTACTTCTTCTATTACTATTGTAGAATTAGTTTCATGTTGAATGTCCTGAATTATCTTTCCTCCTGGACCAATTACTGCACCAATGAATTCTCTTGGAATAGTCATTTGAACGATACGTGGTACATGGGGTTTATAATCGGGCCGTGGAGACGAAATAGTTTTGCGCATCTCCCGAAGAATATGCAAACGCCCTTTTCGAGCCTGTACGAGTGCCTGATTCAGTATCTCTGCCGATAAACCCGATACTTTTATATCCATTTGGCAGGCTGTAATGCCAACTTCAGTCCCAGCAACCTTAAAATCCATGTCTCCTAGATGATCTTCATCTCCGAGAATATCGGAAAGAATGGCATAATTACCCGTTTGTTCGTCGGTAATTAATCCCATAGCGATACCCGACACTGGTTTTCTTATTTTTACACCAGCATCCATCAAAGCGAGGGTTCCTGCGCAAACAGTAGCCATAGAGGATGAACCGTTCGATTCCAAGATATCTGATACCACTCTTATGGTATAGGGGTTCTCCTCAGGTAATGGCATCACAGGTTTAAGTGCTCTCAGTGCAAGGTTGCCATGCCCAATTTCTCTACGGCTGGTTCCTCGGGTCGTTCTTACTTCTCCTGTCGAAAAGGGTGGAAAATTATAATGAAGAATAAAATTGACCTTCCCTTCCAGAACTGCGCCGTCAATAGTTTGCTCGTCGAGCTTGGTCCCAAGTGTACAAGTGGTTAGCGACTGCGTTTCGCCTCTCGTAAATATGGCTGAACCATGTGCCGTAGGCAGATAATCTACTTCAGACCATATAGGCCTTATTTCATCCAATTGCCTTCCATCGAGGCGTACTCTCCTTTCTAATATAACATTACGAACTGCTTCCCATTGGGTACGATAATAATACCGTTTCACCATCAATTCCTTACCAGTTCTTTCTTCCACGGGGATGGTTTCGATAAAATCATTCAGTATTTGTTCGAATTTTTCCGTACGTTCGTGTTTATTAGTAGGATGAGAAGCCAGGTCATAAATTTTATCATAGCAAAAATCGTGTACTCTTTGCTTAAGTTCCTCATCATTTACTTCGTGGTTATATTGGCGCTTGTTTTGACAAGCACCAACTTTTTTCGATAGTTCGATTTGAGCAAGGCACTGCACTTTAATTACTTCATGAGCATATTCAAGAGCCTGAAGTAGTTCATTTTCCGAAATTTCCTTCATCTCGCCTTCAACCATCACGATATTATCGAGAGTAGCAGCTACCATAAGGTCCATGTCGGAACGTTCTAAATCGTTTACGACGGGATTCACGATAAATTTGCCATCTACTCTTGCTACCTTCACTTCCGAAATAGGACCATTGAAAGGGATATCAGAAACCGAAAGAGCTGCGGATGCAGCCAGGCCGGCAAGACAGTCTGGGATAAAATTCTTATCACCCGAAATCAAAGTTATCAGTACTTGAGTTTCAGCGTGATAATCATCAGGGAATAAAGGCCTTAGAGCACGGTCTACTAAGCGGGCTGTGAGTATTTCGTATTCTGATGGTCTAGCTTCCCGTTTAAAGAATCCTCCAGGAAAACGTCCTGTGGCAGCATATTTTTCTTGATACTCCACTGTCAAAGGCAAAAAATCCGTATCTTCTTTTGCTTCTTTCGTAGAAACCACTGTTGCCAGAAGCATTGTATTACCCATACGAACTACCACGGCTCCATCAGCTTGCTTGGCTAATTTCCCCGTCTCCATCACAACTTCACGGCCGTCGGGAAGAAATATATTTTGTGTAATTCCTTGCATTTTTTATCTTCTTTTTTAAAATGAATAACTTAAAAATATTCGACATCATGCAGTTTGATGTGGATACGTGAAGAATTAATTATAATCATCATTAGATGTCCTCTGTGTTGAGTATCAGCAAGCTCCTAAAGTAATGAAGAACAATCCGTATGAATTACCTTCAATTATGCAATATTGCAAATCAATTTATTTTCTAATTCCAAGTTTCTTTATGACTTCCCTGTATCTTTCAATATCCAGGCGGCGCAAATAATTCAGCAGGTGTCTTCTGCGGCCAACCATCAATACTAATGACCGTTGCGTAACCAAATCTTTTGGATTGGATTTCAGATGTTGCGTCAAATGATTGATCCTGTGCGTTAAAAGAGCAACCTGAGCCTCCGTAGAACCGGTATTTATCTCAGAACCACCATACTCCTTGAAAATCTGTTTCTTGGTTTCAGACGTTAAATACATATACTTTTCCTTATTTTTGCATTCAATTTTAGGGGTGCAAATATACAACATTTTCCTTCAGTATGATTTTTCAAAAGCTTTTTACCAAAATTTCGCTGCATTCCATTCCCGTACGATATTTCTTAAATCATCTTACTTTTATAACAAATTTTAAACTTCTCGATGAAAATTCATTCATCCTTTGGGATTCATTTAGTTATCATATCAATCTTCAATTAAAATCACTATGAAAAATAATTTTATCATGATTTGTGTGATGTTACTTACCATTGTAGCATGCAAAAACGAGAAACAAAGAACCAATCCTTTGTTGGCAAAATGGGACACACCTTTCGAAGTCCCTCCTTTTGATCGAATCGATACCTCAGACTATTTCCCTGCGATGATGGAAAGTATTCGGCAGCACGAAGTCGAAATCGAGGCCATTGCCGAAAATAATTCTGCTCCAACGTTCGAGAATACCATATTGGCATTCGATACTTCGGGTAAGCTTCTTACTCGAATTACCAATGTATTTTTTAATTTACTCGAAGCAAATACCAATGACCAGATGCAAAAGATTGCAGAAAAAATTTCACCAATTCTTTCGGAATATCAAGACAATATTTATATGAATCCTAAACTCTTTGACAGGATAAAGGCTGTATACGATGAAAGGCAACAAATGGGGCTCGATGATCAACAAAAAAGAGTTACCGAAAAATATTATAATGATTTCGTCAGAAGCGGTGCATCTCTCGATTCGACTCATCAGACCAGACTGAAAGAAATCAATCAGGAACTTTCGCTGCTTTCGCTGAAATACGGTAATAACGTTTTAGCCGAAACCAATAATTTCAAACTGATAATCGATAATAAAGAGGGCATTGAAGGGTTGCCTCAGGAAGTAATCGATGCAGCAGCAGAAGCAGCAAAAGTTGCAGGGCTGAAGGACAAATGGGTATTTACCCTTGCCAAACCCAGCATGATACCTTTTCTGCAATATTCAGAACGTAGGGATCTGAGGGAGAAAATTTATCGTGCCTACTTTATGCGGGGTGATAATAATAATGAATACGATAACAAAAAAATTATTGCTGATATGGTGAAGCTCCGGGCTGAAAAAGCCGAGCTGCTGGGGTATGATAATTGGGCATCTTATGTAATTGCCGAAAACATGGCCAAAACTCCCATTGCTGTAGATGAATTCCTAATGAATCTATGGAATGCCGCTCTACCCGTGGCCAAGAACGAAGCCTCACAAATGCAAGCGATCATCCACAAGGAAGGAGGAAACTTTGAACTTGAGCCGTGGGATTGGTGGTATTATGCCGAAAAAATATGCAGAGAGAAATACAATATAGATGAAAATGAGATAAAACCTTATTTTTCACTTCAAAATGTGCGTCAGGGAATGTTCGATGTAGCCAATAAACTTTATGGGATTACTCTTTCCCGCAGAACGGACCTGCCAATGTATCATAAGGACGTTGAGGCCTATGAAGTGAAAGATGCCGATGGCAGTCATTTGGGTATTCTTTATTTGGATTATTATCCAAGGGCTGAAAAACGCGTAGGCGCATGGTGTACGGAATTTCGTTCGGCAGGCTGGGAAAACGGACAGAGAGTAAGTCCCGTGGTTTCCATCGTTTACAACATTACTCCTTCCACAGCCTCCACCCCATCATTACTCAACTGGGATGAAACTACCACGCTTTTCCATGAATTTGGACATGCATTGCATGCACTTTTCGCTGAAGGGAAATACCGACGAACTGCCGGAATAGTTCCTCGCGACTTTGTCGAACTCCCTTCTCAGATCATGGAAAATTGGGCTCAGGAACCTGAAGTACTGAAAATATATGCAAAACATTATCAAACTGGGGAAATAATCCCTAACACACTCGTCCAGAAAATCGAAAAAAGCGGCCAATTTAACCAGGGTTTTGAAACCGTAGAATATCTTGCAGCAGCTATACTCGACATGAAATATCATGAATTGGCATCTCAAAACGCCAACATAGAGCCTAATACTTTCGAAAAGAAATCAATGGACGAAATCGGTTTAATCAAGGAAATAATCCCCCGATACAGAAGCACTTATTTTCAACATATCTTTAGCGGTGGCTATTCTGCTGGTTATTATGTGTATATCTGGGCTGAAGTTCTGGATGCCGATGCTTTCGATGCATTCGTCAAAAGCGGAGATGTTTTCAATAAGGAATTGGCTTCGAAGTTCCGCAATTATTGTCTGGCACATGTTGGCGAAGACGACGCCATGACACAGTATGTGAAATTCCGCGGGCAGCAACCTTCCATCGGGCCTTTACTGAAAAGAAGAGGTTTAAAATAAAAATCAATTCCATATTTATTTAGCCTTATTGAAACCCGTAAATCATTACGGGTTTTTTTTATTTTTTCGAAGCAACTTCTATTCTTATCAGATCTATCCCACATACGAAAGAGACAGAAAAGCGGCAATGGATAAATATAGAACCTTGTATTTCAATTGAATTATAAATTTTCAGAAGCTGATTTTAATATTATTGTCAGAACAAGACAGTGATGCCCATTTCTTCAAATAACTACATTATTTTACCTTGCGTATAAAACACCATAAGTCAGAGGAGAGATTAATTATGCCCGACGATTACTAACTTAGATTTATTTTATTATTAAGATGGAGGATGGATGGGAAAGATCAGGCTTTTATTGCTGTATCATCTGAAGACCAGAAAAACTACCTGACCGATAACCATTTTGCCCTTTACGAGTTCTTATTTAATCTGGCAGTGGAATTTTTCTCATTCATCCATTGAATTGCGGCTGAGCCGGAGCCTCAGCCGCAATAAAAGAACTCTTCTCCAGTAATAAAAATATGATTTCGAATCGAAGGCATTTACTACTTGCACTCCTTATTTACCATATAGGGATATCTATAATCAATGGGAGGATTGAGATTTTCTTTGATAGTACGAACACTGGTCCAGCGTATCAGATTGATGGGTCCTCCGGCCTTATCGTTCGTACCGCTGGCCCTAGAGCCGCCAAAAGGCTGTTGACCTACTACCGCACCCGTTGGTTTGTCGTTGAAATAGAAATTACCTGCTGCATATCGAAGGACGCGGCAAGCATGGTTCAGGGCTTCTCTGTCTTTCGAAAACACTGCACCCGTGAGAGCATAAGGTGAAGTTTGGTCACAAAGGCGAAGTGTTTCATCGAATTGATCGTCTTCGTAAATATAAACCGTGAGCACGGGTCCAAAAATTTCTTCTTCCATGGTCAAGAAATGAGGATTGGAGGTGAAGATAATGGTAGGATCGACAAAATAACCAACGGATTTATCTCCCTTTCCTCCCCAGATTATTTCGGCTTCTTTAGAACCTTTGGCGTAGTCGATGTAATGCATTATCTTATTGAATGAGGCTTCATCGATTACTGCATTCACGAAATTTTCGTAATTCGTGGGGTCGCCTATTTTGATTTCATGGAGCATTCCAAGCATCTTATCTTTTAAACTTGGCCATATCGATCGCGGTACATAAGCCCGTGAAGCCGCCGAACATTTTTGTCCCTGATACTCGAAAGCGCCTCTTATGAGGGCCGTGGCAGCTTCATCAATGTCGGCACTCGAATGAAGAAATACGAAGTCTTTCCCTCCGGTTTCCCCCACTAGCTTGGGATAGGAGCGGTAATGACCAATATTGTGGCTAATGGTTTTCCAGAATTCATTGAAAGTGGCAGTGGAACCTGTAAAATGAACCCCAGCCAGATCGCGGTGATTCAAGACGATGTTGCCTATAAATGAACCTTGTCCGGGCAGAAAGTTGATGACTCCATCGGGAAGGCCGGCTTCTTTGTAAATCTTCATTAACACATAATTCGAAAGAATTGCAGTGGAGGCAGGTTTCCAAACTACCGTGTTCCCCATCAAAACCGGCGACATGTTCAAATTGGAAGCTATGGAAGTAAAATTAAATGGCGACACTGTAAAGATAAATCCTTCTAATGGCCTGTATTCCAATCGGTTAATACAACCGCTTTCGGAAAAAGGCTGATGATTGTAAACTTCTGAAATATAATAGGCATTAAACCGCAAAAAATCAATGGTTTCGCAAACACAATCAATCTCAGCCTGATAAATATTCTTACTTTGTCCAAGCATGGTAGCAGCATTTAAGAGGGCACGATATTTTTTCGAAATCAATTCCGCTATTTTCAGCGTAACACTCATCCTTTCTACCCAAGAAACGTTCGTCCAATAACTATGTGCCTCAAGAGCAGCATCTATGGCCATCTTTACTTCTTTTTCTCCTGCCTTATGATAGGTGCCCAATACATGAGAATGGTTGTGTGGCATGACTACCTCGCCCAAATTCCCTGTATAAATTTCTTTCCCACCTATAATAAGCGGAATTTCAATTACTTCACTTGATAATCGCTGGATTTCCTTCTCCAGTTCCTTTCGCTCGAGTGAACAGGGTAAATACCCAAGAATTGGCTCATTCTTAGGCAAATCATACATAAAAATTGCGTTGTTCATAAAATTTATTATTTATTTTTTCGACTTGCAAAGATATTCAACTCGCTTTTAAAAAACAAACATACTCAGAACTTTTCCCTCATTTTATTCCCAAATTGAATAAAAGAAAATTTTATTCGTTATGGGTCACTTCATCACTCTGAGTAGAAAATTCAGGATGGAAAGAGATTTTGAATTTATGATTCTCCTATTTATCGTAATAACTTGGCACAACGTATTTTTCCTGATTCTTTAAAACTCATCTTCAGGGGGGTCAGTAGGCTGAGTTTTACTTGATTTTAACCTGCACGCCTTCGAAAGCGCTTCGTAGAGTATATATTCTATCTGACCGTTGATGCTTCTAAATTCATCATTAGCCCATTGCTGAAGTGTATCGAGCATTTCGGGCGAAATTCTCAATGGGAAAACCTTTTTCGTGCTCATGTTTTCGAGTGAATATTTAGAACGATTATCTTATGTTTATTCGATGAATTTTATTTATTCGGATATATTTTCAAATCCATAATGTTGAAGTACTTGCCTGACTTTTTCGGGCTGCTTGGTTCCAATGAGAATTTGTTTCCCGTTTTTCATCATAATTTGTATCCCCCAGCTACCACTTAAATTATAGGCCTTTTTCTTCCCAAAACCCCGATATCCCCAACCGCCATAATCCTTAATGGGATGGTATTTCTTCACATAAGCTTGCTGAATATCATCCCATCGAAATTCTTTATGTTTTAAGAATGGGAGATATTCAATGGAGATTCCCTTTTCGTCGATTTTTACTTTCAATTGCATGGTCAAAAACAAAAATAGAATAAGGCTGATGACGATTAAGCTTGTACTAAGGGTTATGATGAAGTCGGTGATTGACAAATTACCTCGATCGGGATCGAAAAAAAAGAGAATGGGCTGAATAATTCCTGCGAAGAATAGGATGATAATTGCAGCCATAAGTACCCAGCCCAAAGCAATATGACGCAAAACCTGAATTTCTTCGAATCTTCTCATTATCAGAGAGGATTAATGATAGAGGGTTCCGGCATTTACGACGGGAGAAGCTGCTTTATCGGAGGTAAGCACTACCATGAGGTTGGTTACCATAGCGGCTTTTCGTTCGTTGTCGAGAGTAACTACCTGACGTTCAGAGAGCATATCGAGCGCCATTTCGACCATGCTAACGGCTCCTTCCACAATTTTATGGCGAGCAGCTACTATAGCCGTGGCTTGCTGACGCTGCAACATCGCACTGGCTATCTCCGACGAATACGCTAAATAACTGATGCGGGCTTCAATAACCTGTATCCCAGCTATCTGAAGGCGTTCGGTGAGCTCCTGCTCCAAAACATGATTTACCTCCTCTCCGCCCGAGCGTAAAGTGGTTTCACGCTGTTCATCATCAAAATTATCATAGGGATAATGCCCAGCTAGCTTCCGAATGGCTGCTTCACTCTGAATATCTACAAACTGCAGGTAATCATCCACCTCGAATGCCGCCTTGTAGGTGTCCTTTACTTTCCAAACCAGTACAATTCCTATCATGATGGGATTTCCAAGTTTGTCGTTCACTTTGATGGGATCCGCATTCAAATTACGCGCCCTGAGCGAAATCTTCTTGCGCACATAAAAGGGATTAACCCAAAAAAAACCATTCTTTACAACCGTTCCCGAATATTTGCCAAACAGAACCAAAACGGCCGACTCATTAGGATTTACTACGAGCAATCCTACTACCATAAAAATAGTAAGTAGGCAAAGTATGATTCCAATTACTATAGCAAGTACGCTATTAGGAAAGAAAACGAATAGTAGTATGCCCAAAGCGAGTGTTAGTATGGTAACAACTACTCCTAAATATCCCGAAAGGGGAATAACGAATTTTTCTCGATTCATAATGAAATGATATTAAAATGATATTGCAATAATACTAACTATTTCGAAATTTTGAACGATTTATAAAAAAAAATTTTTAGCTTATAATGCAATAATTTATATTGCAATATTTTAGCCTTTGAATGTCAAAACGACAGCATGTTTTTTCCTATCCATGTGTTTAAGTGTATCTATATTTTTACCACCCTCATGCTTTTCTCTCCTTGGTTTCCAGTTACTTTGAATAGATAAATTCCTGTTGGTAGGTTTTTTAACGACACATCCATGAAGGTACAACCTTGGGGCACAAGCCATTCTCTTATCACCTTGCCCTGAAGGTTGAATAGTTGAATTTGCCTTGCGCCAGGGTTAAAATGAATATGGCAATTTTCTCTAACTGGATTGGGATATATACTGAGTTCTGCTTCTTCGGTTTTAGGCAGGGAAATTTCTTTTTCCCCCGTAACCAGACCCAGGCTATCGGTTTTTAAAAAATAGATATGAAATGCTTGTGCATTTGGGCAGCGGGTAGTTCCTATAGCAGCGGCTCCTTTATCGGAAGTTTCTATTACGTTTATTAAAAAGGTCATACAGTTAAGGAGAGGGTGAACTTCAGCCCATATTTGGTCGGCATTGGAATCAAGCCGTATGATCACTGGAGCTATTATTTGAGAAAGAATTTCTTGATTATTTTTAAAATCTTTTTTATTGATTAAATTTTTATAAGCTGAACTCTTATTTAAACTGATCTTAGAATTTTCATGGGTTTCGAATTTTGGAATAAATTTTTCCGAAGATATTGGACCAAATGAAGTTCCGCAGATTAAGAATCCGCCATCTGAGGTTTTTTGTATATCGCTCCCAACGCTCCAAAATCCTTCTGGCCCTGGAATAAGTTTTCTCCAGAGAGTATCACACTGGGGAGTAACTTTATACAAGGATATTTCTTCTACAGTAGTATCGGGACTTCTTTCATTACAACATACCAATGCATTTCCATCGGGTAAGCCGCAAATACCCATACCGCTGTTGGAAGTAGGTTGATAAGGGGGGATAATTGGAGGAGGATATACTTTGGAGTGCAATAATTGTCCATCGGCCGAAACATGGGCTATAAAAAGATTGTAAGGTAGGTTGATGGTTACGCTGGATGTTGACCAACCTGTTGCCATAAAACTGCCATCGGTAAGCTGCGTAACCTTGTTAAAACCTTCATACGTAGTATCGCAACCATCAGGGATAATTGATGCCCATAGTAAATTACCTTCTTTATTTAAACGACATATATATCCTCCATTTATCTGATTATCTAAGGAAACTCCTTGGCCACAAACTATAATATCACCATTTTCGGCCAAAATCATTGAAGAGGCATCAACATATTGTATGTCTCCCAGACAAATATCCATCAATAATAAAGAATCTTCGACTGATCTTCTTTGAATAAAAGTACAGGTTGCACCGAAACTTTTTGGATTCCATGTTTGGCCAAAAATTAAATAAGTGCTGTCAGAATCCATTATAATACTATTTGTCAAACATGTAGGACGAATAGAAATTCTTTGCATCCATCGAATATTGCCAATAGAGTCGATATTAAAAAGGGTTGTTTTAAAGGTACTTATTGGCGCACCTACCCTGTCATTGGCTGTGAAAAGATATCCACCATCAGGCAATTGAACAACTCCTCTTCCTTCAATATCGTAATATTCAATATACCAGTATTCCTTTCCGAAGGAGATTTGTTGAGCAAATGAAGAAAAACATGTTGATAAAAATAGAAAAAAGCAAATTAATGTTTTCGAGCTTAATTGGGTTTTCATAAGAAACGGTTTTGGTTTTTATTGACAATAAGTAAGTTAGATAATATTTTGGGGAATTTCTCATCGCAGACTCTGATGAGATAAATGCCGGGAATGAGATGAGTGGGAAGGTGTAAGCTGATTTGCTGCGTTTCATCCAAATACATTTGTTGATGGCATAATTTCTGCCCAGTAAGAGAATGAATGGCAACAGAATAGTATCCTTTTAATGGGATTTTGAAAATCAGGGTAATTTCTTTCGCTGAAGCAGGGTTAGGATTAACAAGCGGATTTTTGCTGAAAATAAAATCAGAGTTGAAAGTGCAAGTAAGATTTTTTCGTTTGATATAATAATCAATCATTGTTCTATATTTTTACCACCCTCATGCTTTTCTCTCCTTGGTTTCCAGTTACTTTGAATAGATAAATTCCTGTTGGTAGGTTTTTTAACGACACATCCATGAAGGTACAACCTTGGGGCACAAGCCATTCTCTTATCACCTTGCCCTGAAGGTTGAATAGTTGAATTTGCCTTGCGCCAGGGTTAAAATGAATATGGCAATTTTCTCTAACTGGATTGGGATATATACTGAGTTCTGCTTCTTCGGTTTTAGGCAGGGAAATTTCTTTTTCCCCCGTAACCAGACCCAGGCTATCGGTTTTTAAAAAATAGATATGAAATGCTTGTGCATTTGGGCAGCGGGTAGTTCCTATAGCAGCGGCTCCTTTATCGGAAGTTTCTATTACGTTTATTAAAAAGGTCATACAGTTAAGGAGAGGGTGAACTTCAGCCCATATTTGGTCGGCATTGGCATCGAGACGTATAACTGTAGGTAAAACATCGAAACGATTAAAAGTGGAGCCGCCGCAAATTAAAAATCCACCATCCAAAGTTTTTCGTAAATCATTACCAAAACTCCCATACCCATCAGGTCCAGGAACGAATTTTGTCCATAAAGTATCACATTGGGGGGTAAGCATATATAAACAGATTTCGTAAGCTGAGGTATCAGAATGTCTTTCATGACTGCCGATGAGAGCATTACCGTCCGAGGTACTACAAATTCCCCAACCATCATTTGAAAAATTATTATACTTAGGTAAATATACTTTGGAGTGCAATAATTGTCCATCGGCCGAAACATGGGCTATAAAAAGATTGTAAGGCAGGTTGATGGTTACGCTGGATGTTGACCAACCTGTTGCCATAAAACTGCCATCGGTAAGTTGAGTAACCTTGTTAAAACCTTCATACGTAGTATCACAACCATCAGGGATAATTGATGCCCATAGTAAATTACCTTCTTTATTTAAACGACATATATATCCTCCATTTATCTGATTATCTAAGGAAACTCCTTGGCCACAAACTAT
>Ga0302247_1000936_pt1 | contig 24263 bp, 24 predicted proteins | sample AAG_UR_Ile_MG_FD_193529 | JGI IMG/M metagenome (GOLD analysis project Ga0302247, IMG submission 193529) | Enriched activated sludge microbial communities from anaerobic digester in WTTP, New Holstein, Wisconsin, United States - AAG_UR_Ile | ecosystem: Engineered > Bioreactor > Anaerobic >...
ACCGGGGCCGTTTTAAGCGCATGCTGAAAGCACCTGTCAGAATGTTTATGGAATTGCTTTCAATCAAGGCCGACATCTTTGTTTTCCACGATCCAGAGCTGTTACCCCTTGCTTTGGCTATGAAGCTTGTCAGTAAAGCGCGGATTGTTTACGATTCCCATGAAAGCTACCGCGATTTCATCCTGCATAAAGAATACATAAAGCCGCAATACGCGAAACTGTTATCCAAAGCCTTTGGGATCTTGGAAGACTTTGTCGTCAAGAGGCTGGATTTCGTAATCTCTGCAACAAAGCACATCGATTCCCAGTTTGATCTGGGTGATCGCACCGCGATTCTGTACAACTATCCCAAACTTAGCGAATGGGATAAGATGCCAGCCCGCGTTCAAGATGTTGCCCGTTCAGAAATAGTTTACATAGGCAGTATCGTTGCTGAACGCGGCATCTCCTACATCCTGCAGGCAATTGAACCACTCGATTGTCTGCTGAATCTCGCCGGTAATTACGAACCTGAATCATACAGGGAAGTGTTGCAAGCGCTGCCTGGCTGGTCGAAAGTAAAGGAATATGGCTATGTTGACAGGACTAAAGCCCTGCAGATCATCAGCAGATCCGTGGCTGGTCTGATCTTGTTGCAGAGACTCCCCAACAACATTGAGTCTCTTTCCACAAAAATGTTTGAATACATGGCTGGCGGCATTGCTGTGATTGCTCCCGATTTTCCCATCTATAAAGCAATAATTGAGCGTAACAAATGCGGCATCTGCGTGGATCCCGCAAATGTAGATCAGATACGCGCCGCAATATCATATCTGATCGCAAATCCTGCCGAAGCCCGAAAAATGGGGGAGAACGGCATCCGTCTGACCAAAGAGGTCTATAATTGGGAATCTCAGGAAGCCTTGCTGGAAGCAATCTACACTAAACTGGCCAAAAAAGCAAAGCATAAACACCCTTGAAAGCATTCAATGCCACTCCCGAAAACATGATGCGAAGCAGCTACCCGATGTGTTTATACAGGAATGATAGCCTCATTCCATAATTGAGTTGATCCTTGAATAGATTAGCTGGCTCACAATCTCAGGTGAATAGTGTTCCTTAATAAACTGCTTTGCTGAGCTCCCTATCCGTTTTCTTAAATCTTCATTTCCGAGCAGTTCCTTGATTCCAGTGATAAACTCATCTTTTGTGCCAGCTTTAAGATAGTGTATGCCGTCAGCACAGCCAATGCTCTCGGCAACAGTTTCCGTCATAACCACAGGCACACCTACCGCCATAGCTTCCAGAATCTTGTTTTGCATTCCGGCACTGAAAAACATAGGAGCAACAAATACATCACTTTCAGATAAGGCTTCCAATAGATCAGGAACAAATCCATGTACTTTTGTGTTGCGATTACCATCCATATCCATGATTCTTTTGGTTGGGCCTGCGCCTATGATGTCAAATTGCAGATCGGGATATATCGCAAGGATCTCATCTAACAATTCGTTCCTTATGTATTCTACTGTATGGATATTGTGCGCAACTGACATTCTTCCTGAAAACACCATTTTCCCCCAAAACCGGTAGTCTTTTTCTTTGGGATAGATAAGGGTCGAATTGGGGATTATCTTACATTTGTCTGTACTTAGAGCCAGCTTTTTCCGATCAACATCTGAGATAAACCACACTTCTTCAACGGCATTGGGCACAGCACGTTCAAGGCGACGCAACCTTTTTGATTCCAGAGAGAAAACTAAGCGTTTCAAACCACGCAGAAAGCGTAATCGACGTTCATATTCCATAGAGATGCAGTCCGTTAAATCTGAGATTCGGTAACAATTTGGAACTGCTTCCAAGTATTCCACCATACGAATCATGAAAGCATAAACAACTGGTCTATCTTTATCAGTGAGTGCCTTTATGACAGCTTGCATTTTTTTGTTGCGATAAATAATTACTTGTAGAGGGCGTTTACCAAAGACACCAGTTATTAGATTCCAGAGCATCCGCAGCCATGATTGATAAAAAACGAGTGCCTGCGGATACATTTTTTTGAATTCTTTGAGGTATTTGCGTTCTCCCCTACCGTACAAAGAAACAGGGATTATATGATATCTGGAAGCAAGGATACTTAGGAATTGATTAGACCGTACCTTGTCCCCGCGATTTGGTGGATAAGGTAAACGAGAGGTTAAAAAAAGGATGGTTCTCAAGCTATAATCTCCTTAAAAATGCTAAAAACTTCTTTCGGTGTTAAGTTGTTCAAACATACCCTTTCATTAAGTCCTTTATCTGCCCCCGCAGGGATATTTTTTTCATAACACTAAGATCATCTGAAATCTACTGAATTCATTCACTCCACTCAAATCAATTACTAAAAGACCATTTTTCCCATATGGTTATTGTGTCAATGCATTTATTGCTCCTTGTTTTTAAAGTAGCGGGTTAGGATACTACTGTTTTCGTATTGGGTAATGCGGTGGCTCTTTTTTGTGCCGGTTATCCTGATCTGGAAGCACAGAGTATCTCTCTCTCCAACTGGTTTTGAAGGATATTGAACTTCATAATTGACCATCTGCCTGATTATGGGGGCTTTGGAGTTGCGGTACACAAAGACAAAAAGCACATCCCTCTGATGGGGCTACCGGCTTACTTTTGGGCATGCTCTTTACCAAAGTCATAAAGACATGGAGGCTGACCTGCCAGCTGTTTCATAACAGCATACCGGCAGTTTGCTTGTTCAGAATTCTATTGACTAAAAATGTTCTCATCCTAGTTGGGAACATGAGATTGGATTTATGATACACAAGTTACTTAAAGATACAAAAGTCGTCCTGGCTTCAGCCAGCCCCCGCCGTCGGGGTTTGTTGAAAATGCTGGGATTAAGCCCGCTGATAATTCCCTCCAGGGTTTTAGAACAGGTCACAAATCAACCCGCGCACATACAGGTTATCAAAAACGCTCAAAACAAGGCTAAGTCTGTAGCCAAAATGCTTGACGCGCAGAGTCTGGTAATTGGGGCGGATACTATTGTGGTACTCGATAGGCAAGTCTTGGGAAAACCAGCGGACAAACAGGAAGCTAAAGCATTCTTGCGGAAACTGAGCGGCAACACTCACAAGGTCTATACTGGTTTATGCCTCTGCCTGAATATGACTTGTGAATGCGCCTATGAAAGAAGCGTGGTTGAGTTCTCCGAACTTAAGGATATGGAAATTGATGACTATATCGACACCCTTGAACCTGCAGACAAGGCGGGCGCATACGGAATTCAGGGCTATGGCTCGCAGTTCATCAAACGCATCAACGGCTGTTATTTTAACGTAATGGGGTTTCCCATCCACCTGTTTTACAGCATGTTAAAAAAGATGTACTCAAGTGATGATGCAATAAATATAAGGTAACTTATCTGATATGAAGCTATTCCTGAATGCCAGATTCTATATAGACGGTAGTTTTAACAATTCCATCCAGGCAATACTGATGGATCGTGGCAAGATCGTAAGTTTACTTGATCAGATTCCTGCACCCGCTACCAGCTTTTCCTGTATTGACTTGGGCGGAGCCTATGTGTATCCTGGTTTTACCGATGTTCATACCCATTCCTTTTCCGGAGGTTTGTATCTTGACGGTATAGACCTTTCTCCTGCCACCTGCCTGCAAGAAGTTTTCGACTTGATTTCCCAAGCTTCCGGGAGTAAAGATACTGTCTTTGCCTGGAAGCTTGATGAGAGCCTTCTTTCTGAAAAACGCTTTCCCACCCGGGCAGAGCTTGATTCTGTATTGCCTCATACCCCAATACTGATCAGAAGGATTGATGGCCATTCCTGCGTGCTTAATTCAGCCGCTTTGCGCGTGTATCCAGGCCTCAAGCCGCAATCTGAAGTTTTGAAAGGTGCGGAAAACGACATTGTCGTAAACTGGTTTCATGACAACTGCTCGGCTGAGACGATTATCAATGCCTATCACTGCGCGGCCTGGGAAGCCATGAAAGGCGGTTTTACCACTGTTCATACTATGATCGGTGACGCTCAGTTCAGTCTGCAGCACTTTGATCTGGTGAACAAGAACCTTGAGCAGTTTCCCATCCGCTTCGTTCTATATCCGCAAAGCTTTGATATCAAGGCTGCTTTGGAGAATGGCTGCACAAGGATTGGTGGTTGCATTCTGGCGGATGGATCGATCGGTTCGCATACCGCGGCCCTCTCGGAACCTTATCTTGGCCATTCAGGCAAAGGCATTTTGTATCAAACAGACGATTTTTGGCAAGGCTTTGTCAGTGAAGCCCACAAAGCAGGCCTCCAGATATGCGTGCATTGCATTGGGGACGCAGCCATCCGGCAGATCAACTCCGCATACGCGAAGATAGGCAGAGATCAGGTTCTGGAGCTCAGACACCAGTTGATCCACTGCGAAGTTACGCCGGATGCCCTGGTAGGGGAGATCGCCCAGTCGGGAGCCACACCAGTTATGCAGCCGGCCTTTGATCTGCTTTGGGGCGGTGACGACGGATTCTATGCCCGGAACCTGGGCTTGACCCGCAGCAGGCAAATGAACCGCTGGGGCAGCTTTGGCAGAAAGGGAGTCAGGATCTGCGGTTCCTCAGATTGGTATATCACTCCTCTCGATATCGGGATGTCGATTCACTCCCTGGTCAATCACCACAATCCTGATGAACGTGTTTCAGCCCGTGACGCCATCCGCATATACACCGAAAACAACGCCTGGATCAATCACGAGGAGCATGAAAGAGGTTTGCTCAGGCCGGGATTCATTGCCGATTTCAGCGTGTTGAACACAGACCTCACTGCGGATTTCGATTACAAACATGTGAAAGTGACCAAGCTTGTAAGAGACGGCGAGCTCATTTATGAGAATTGAGAAGACGGATCTGAGTTCACACGAGATCTCGCTGATCCTGGCCCAAGAGATAGACCTGCATCCCCGGCTTGAGATAGTCGATATCCTCAAGCTTTTCATGCAGGCTTGGTCTGGGCCTACTCATCTCACACCTGACTTTGAGCAGGTAAGATCCTCCATCAGTGCCGAGCTTGATCTTATGCAACCTGGTAGGGTGCCTCATATTCAGGATATCGGCTGTGGCAGGGGGTTTTTGAGGGTCGATCTGGCTTATTTGCTCCGGGGGGATAACGTGCAGCAGCTTGACCAAAAGATCGATCTGCTGGCAAGGCAGGTTATCCTCTCCCGCTTGAGCGTGGAACCCACTCCAAAAGAACTGAGCAAGTATTGGTCTGCTGCCCTTCCAGCGATTCAGGAGCTCTATCCCATCAGTAGCAGCGATGCCGAATTTGCCAACAAGCTAATCAGCTCCGGCAGGCTGTTCAGCCATTCCCAAAGCTATAAAGACCTGTACAATCCTCATTACAGGGTTGTTCATACCATCATCTACAATACAACTGAAAAACACCTTAACCAAGGAGAGCTTTAACATGACCGAGACCCGTGTACGTTTTGCCCCCAGTCCCACAGGTTTCCTGCATATCGGCGGTTTACGCACAGCTTTATACGATTATCTTTTTGCCCGCAACACAGGCGGTAAGTTTATTCTCAGGATCGAAGATACAGATCGTTCCCGTTTTGTTCCCGGCGCGATAGAAAACATCATTGCGGTTCTTGCCAGGCTGGGCCTGCGGCCGGATGAGGGCCCTGAGCTGGGGGGGGATTACGGCCCTTACATCCAGTCGGAGCGTTTGGCTATCTACCAAAAGGAAGCCGCTCGTTTGCTCGAGGCAGGACACGCCTACCGTTGTTTTTGCTCCTCTGAGACCCTTGCCGAAATGCGTCAGGAACAACAAAGCAGAGGCGAATTCGTCAAATACGACAGGCGTTGCCTTTCCCTGTCGGAGGAGGAAGTGCAAGCCAGAATGGACAGGGGCGAAAAACATGTGCTCAGGCTCAGGATGCCTGACAAGCGTCGCTTCATTTTTGAGGACATAATCCGCGGCAGGGTGGAAATTGACTCCAGCCAGTCAGATGACCAGGTCTTGATCAAATCCGACGGTTTCCCAACCTACCATCTGGCTGCCGTGGTGGATGACCATTATATGCGGATTTCCCACGTTATCCGTGGCGAAGAATGGCTTTCCAGCACGCCCAAACACATCTGGCTCAATGAGTGCCTGGGCTGGGATGCTCCCCACTGGGTACACCTGCCCCTGATCCTCAATCCTGATCGCAGCAAGCTCAGCAAACGCATGAACGATGTCTCGGTGGAAAGTTATCTGGAGAAAGGATATCTGCCGGAAGCCCTGCTCAATTTTGTCGCCCTGCTGGGATGGCATGGAGCGGACGACAGGGAATTATACAGCCTGGATGAACTCTGCTCCGAATTCACGCTGGAAAGGGTCAACAAAGCCGGAGCGGTTTTTGACCTTGCCAAACTGGACTGGATGAATGGATGGTATCTGCGCAATCTGCCTTTGGATGATGTGATCCGGAAAAGCATTCCCTATTTTGCCTCCTCCGGCCTCACCCCGCCCTCTGAACAAGCTCTTTCGCTGATCGTTAACGCCGCGCGAGAGCGCTGTACTCTCCTTCCCGAGATAGCGGAGTATGGCAGGATGTTTTTGGAGCCAATCAGCCTTGGTTCCGCGGAGCGTGAATTGATCTCCACTCCAGAATCGCAAAAGGTTCTGCACTGGTTCCTCGAAAGTTTAAGCCACTTGGAAGAAATCAGCAAAGAGGAGTTGGACAGCCTTGTCAAGCAAGGCATGGCGGAACTTGGTTTGAAAGGAAAACTCTTCTATACTCCCCTGCGGATTGCGCTCATCGGCAAACAACATGGGCCTGATCTGCATACCATTATATCAATCCTGACACATAAAGTGACAATAAACCGCCTGCAGGAGTCCATCAAGACAAATGGATAGATGTAATATGCGCAGACTTGCTTTGCTATTGGTTATCATACTTAGCTGGTCAGTTCTGCTGTTTGGAGTACACAGAGAACTGGTTGTTGTGGAGCTGTTTACCAGCACTACCTGCACTGGCTGCCCGGGAGCGGCCACCGGAGTGAATGATCTTATCCTGAACGGACACCCTGTGGCTGTGATGACAAACCACATCAATGATCCCTTTGAAAATCTGGCTACTCAGGGCAGAAGGGCTTTTTACGACAATCCAGGGATGCCGACCGCGTATTTTGACGGACTTGATCCTTGCACAATCCCCAGTGGTATGAATTCCCTCTATCCAGAGTATCTGCCCAAAGTCAATGCCAGAGCAGCAGTCCCTTCAAATTATATCCTGGAAGCGGCCGCCCGCGTGAATGGCCTCAGTTACGATACAATGATCACCATCCACAAGGCTGAAACAGACACAAACACTGCCCTCACATTACACGCGGCGATTATCGAGTCTTCCATCCCCCATACATGGATGAATCATACCACTGTTGAATGCGTTAACCGGGCCATGTTTCCGGATTATCAGGGCACAACGCTCGAAGTGGACAGCTTGCTGGTTGGGGAACGGTTGAGTGTTCCACTCACCATCATCTTAAAGGAAGATTGGGTCAGAGAAAACTGCAAAGTGATATTTTGGCTGCAAAACCCTGAAACCAGGGAAATTCTTCAGGGAAAGCAATATAGCATGGCAGAGTTGGCGGGTCTGGTGTTGCCAAGTCCCCGGGTCGATATTTCACTAATGAACGGTATCTTGCATTTAACCTGGGAACCAGTTCCAGGTGCAATTGAGTACCATATCTACAAATCAGGGGATCCGGCCGGCCCCTTCCTGTTTTCCGGCAGGCAGGAACAGGCAGAGTATTACGACCGGGTGCCGAATGGACAGGGAGCAGCCTTTTACAGGGTTAAAGCAGTTGCGCAACCATAAGGCTGCCTTCAATATTTGCCAACTCCAAATTATGTGTTTGAGTTGAATGAAAGTCAGTCCGCCCTCATTCGAAAGAGTGAGCTAAGTCTATATATTCCGTAGGTCATCCTTAACTTGATGAGGGATGACCTAAGGATGATGGCACTAAATGCAGGAGCAGCAAGGGACGGCGCTATGAAGGAATATGCAGATTATTGACGTTGTTATTGGTGAATGTCATACTATATTGTTTGCGTTCTCTTTCTATGATGGTTAAAAGGATTATAGAACGCGGATAACAGGATTGACAGGATCAGCAGGATATTTGAAGGTAGAAAGGTGGTTCACGCAGATAGGCGCAGATAAAAAGCGCAGATATTTGAAGGTGGAATGGTGGAAAGAAAGCCACGAAACAAGCGTCATCAAGCTACATACCGTGTCTGGTTCAGAAAGTTTTTTTGAGGCTTTCCCAAAATCTGGGCAGACCTATCCTTTTTTATGGTTCGTTGATAGTTTAGCGGCTTATATACAGATGAAATTCCAAAGCGGTGAAAAAAAGTCTTGCCGGAAAAGACAAGGGCAGAAAAGCTTGTCCCATGAAAAAAAATCTGTTCCAGGAGGATTAAAATATGGAACGCGTACACAACTTCAACGCTGGCCCTGCAGTGCTCCCAGAGGAAGTTCTGCGGGAGGCCCAGGCTGATTTGTTCAACTACAAGGGAATGGGTCTTTCCGTAATGGAAATGAGCCATCGCAGCAAGGAATACCAGGCAATCATCGATGAAACCCACGCGACCGTGAAACGCATCTACGGTCTTGGCGACGATTATGATGTGCTTTTCCTGCAAGGCGGCGCAAGCATGCAGTTCCTGATGGTGCCGTTGAACTTTGCTTTTGAAGGCAAAGAGGTAAACTACATCAACACCGGACAGTGGTCAAAAAAGGCCATCGCAGAAGCCAAAAAAATAGGCAAGAACGTCCATGTGGCTGCCACCAGCGAAGACAGGAACTTTGCCTATATCCCCAAAACCTGGAAACTCTCCGATAACCCGGCGTATTTGCATATCACTACCAACAACACCATCTTTGGCACGGAATGGAAGAAAGATCCGGATATTCCAGCCGGGATTCCGTTGATCGCTGATATGTCTTCAAACTTCATGAGCAAACCTATTGAGGTCAAAAAATACGACCTGATCTATGCCGGCGCGCAGAAGAACGTCGGCCCTGCCGGTGCCGTGGTGGTGATCATTAAGAAAAGCCTGCTGGAAAAAGCGAATCCCGGGCTGCCCACCATGCTGGACTACAACACTCATGCCAAAAAAGGTTCCATGTTCAACACACCTCCCTGCTGGACAATCTATATGATAGGCCTGGTCCTGAAATGGGTGGAATCCTTTGGTGGACTGGCGATGGTGGAGAAAAACAACATTGCCAAGGCGGATTACATTTACAAGGTAATCGACGAGTCCAATGGCTTCTACAAAGGAACCGTTGATAAGGAAGACCGCTCTCTGATGAACATCACCTTCCGCATGGAAAGCGAAGAACTGGAAGCGCTCTTCATCTCCGAAGCCAAAAAACAAGGCATGATCGGACTGAAGGGACATCGTGACGTGGGCGGCTGCCGCGCCAGCACCTACAATTCACTGCCCCTGCCCGCTGCTAAAGCCCTGAGCGAGTTCATGCGGGAATTCCAGAAAAAGAACGGCTGATAACAGCCAGTCGTATAAGGCGAGGCGGGGGATCACTCCTCCGCCTTGCTTAAAAAAAACAGCAAACAGGTACACGATGTCTCTACTGAATCTCTTCCTGCGCGGTGGATTTCTGATGTTCGTTCTGTTGGGTATTTCCATGGCTGTGGTCGCGATTGTGATAAACAAATACATGACCATCGTCAAAGCGAACAAAGCCAATGACAAGCTTAAACAAGCCCTTGCCCAGCAAAGCAAAACAGAGCAAATCCAGGCAATTCTGAAGATCCATGGAGATTCTTCTCCCCTAGGGGTGGTGTTGGACAAGCTCTACAGCTCTCCCGCCAACGATCTGGAACTGATCAAATCCAGCGTCGAATCCACAGCCAACCTCGAATTGCACAAGCTGGAACGAGGCATGGGCTGGCTGTCAACCTGCGCCGCCGTTGCTCCCCTGATCGGTTTTCTGGGCACAGTGATGGGTATGGTGAGTGTCTTTATGAATATCCAGGGGCAGAAGCAAAACATGGTGGATATAAACAGTCTGGCAGGCGGCATTTGGGTCGCCCTGCTCACCACCGTCGGAGGTTTGATCGTGGGCATAGTGGCGATCGTGTTCTACAACGATTTGGTGCAAAAACTGGAAAACCTGGCCAAGGACATTCAATTCTTTGCCACGGAAAGTATTGTCAAATTACAGGCAAACGATAACCGGAGCTCATACAAGGCATGAAATTGGAGATATCAAGCAAGAGGATAAGCACAACTGTCCTGATATCGATGACAGACGTAATATTCCTGCTTCTGCTTTTCCTGTTGATCGCTTCCAATTTCTCCTCTCAGACAGGGATTTCCGTACGTTTGCCCGGTTCTTCCTCTGGACAGCGTCAGGCGCATCAGGTGCTGCACATCGTGTATAATAGCGACTCCGACGTCGTTTTCAAGAACGTCCGCTACAACATCAACACTTTGGGTCTGGCTTTGAAACGGGAGTTTGCCGGCAAGGAGCAGGCTGTCAGGCTTTCCGCTAACAAAGACACTCCGCTCCAAGAGGTGGTTACCCTCATGGATGTGGTCAGAAAAGCGGGCTTTGAAAAGATCTTCATTTCCACGGAAGCGGCAAAAGAAAAGAGAAAATGACACTGCTGCAAAAGAACAAGCCTCTGCTCATATCTCTGGGGATTCACTCAGTTCTGTTGATTGCCATGGCTATCTTTACCCTGCCCCCGAACCTTGACAGTGTCTGGTATGAAGTGAGTTTTGAGTATCCTTACATGACTGAAGAAGTTGTTAAAAATACCAGTCCAGAGACCGTGATGCAAGCCCCTTTTCCCTGCGAATCCCAAGGCGGAGCCCGCGACATTAGCAGGCCTGAACAAACAGCCCAACCCCTGAATACTCCGACCCTTAACCCCGGAATACCACAAACCGGATCGGCGGAGATTTTGGAAACACCCACACGAACCACCGCCAAAGACCCCTCCCGTCCAGTAAGCCTGGGCAACAACCCGCTTGCCATGAACGCTTTACGTGACATGGCCAGAGGCCCCGCGACGGGCGCCACATCCGGAGGGGTCGGGATTGCAGTGCAGGGTGGAAAGGTGCGCTTTTCGATGCCGGAAGGGTACCGGCACAATCTGGGCTATGGCGGCAGTGTTACCCTGCAGTTTGAAATAGACCGCTACTCCCGCGTGATACCAGGCACGGTGGTCTCTACTCAACAAACTGAAGGAAGGATTTTCGAGGCTGCCAAAAAGCTACTGATGGATGGCAGCCTAAGCGTGATCGGGGAACCATCTTCCAACATGAAATGCGTGATAACATTCGAGTTCCTATAAATAATGATGAGGAGATCCATGCATCAACTGAAGCAGATTCGTGAACCCCAAATCATGGGGATATTGAACGTTACCGAAGACTCTTTTTCAGATGGAGGGAGCTATCTGTCTTTGGAACTCGCCCTGAACAGAGCCCGTCAAATGATTGAGGAGGGAGCCGCGATCATTGACGTTGGCGCAGAATCGACCCGTCCGGGATCGCTGCCGGTTGACCTGGATACGGAATTGGAAAGGGTGGTGCCGACTGTTGAGGCCATAAAGAAAGAATTTCCAGCCATTACCGTATCGGTTGACACACGCAAAAGCGAGGTCGCGAAAGCTTCCCTGCAAGCGGGAGCGACAATTATAAACGACATTTCCGCTCTGCGGGATGATGAGCAAATGGCAGAAACCGTCGCCTCACATCCAGGCGCACAAATCGTTTTGATGCACATGCAGGGCGATCCCCGCACAATGCAGATAGCGCCCCGCTATGAAAACATCCTCAAAGAGGTGGATGATTTCTTTGAAGAGCGCATCAGCTTTGCCGTGGAGCGCGGAATTGACAGGGAAATGATCATCCTGGATCCGGGTATTGGCTTTGGCAAAGACCTGGACCACAATCTGACCCTGCTGGCGAATCTGGAGCATTACAGGCACTTTGGGCTTCCTTTGTTGTTGGCGGCTTCCCGCAAGAGCTTTATCAACGCAATCTGTCCCACAAAACCGAAAGACCGCGTGGCTGGGACTATTGCCAGCTCTCTTATCGGAGCTTTGCAGGGAGTTGACATGATCCGGGTGCACGATGTTATGGAACACAAACAATTCTTCGCGGTACTCCGGGAAACAGCCCTGAGGTGGAGTGCATGGAATTCCTGATTCCAAGGTTCAAAGATATTGTTGACATCTTCCTGATAGCTTTTCTGATCTATCAATTACTGACCATTGTGAGGCGCAGCGGAGGTTATCAGATCCTGCTGGGCATTATGTTCATATTTCTGATCTATCTGATCGCGGCTTTGTTCGATCTGAAAATGGTAAGCTCAGCCCTGGCGTCGATCAGAAACTACTGGATCATAGCCCTGATAGTTCTTTTCCAACCTGAGCTGCGGTCTCTTTTGGCACGGTTCAATATCTCGCGGGAACTGGGACTGGCCTTTCGCAAAAAAGAGAGTAATTCCATTTATATGCCTCTGATGGATGCCATTTCATCCATGTCATTCCGCAAGACGGGGGCTCTCATCGTCATTGAAAACAAGCGCAAGCTGAACGAATATATCCATAGTGGTGAGATCATCGACGCCACTATGTCCCTGCGCCTGATACTTACCATTTTTAACCCCAAATCTGCACTCCACGATGGAGCCATCATTATCCGCGGAGACCGGATTATGGCAGCCAAGGTGGTGCTTCCCCTTTCCCGCAAACCTGAATATGTGAAGCGCTTTGGCACGCGCCATCTGGCCGGGATAGGCATCACGGAGATTTCGGACGCAGTGGCGATTATTGTTTCAGAGCAGAACAGCCAGATTTCCGTCGCGCGAAACGGGAATATATCTGTCAACATCGCGTATGAAGAACTGCTGCAGATAATCACGGACGCTGTAAAATAGCGGCTTTGATGGAGAAATAAGTATGGGTTCAAACCCAATCATAATCGGCATCACAGGCAACTATGGCAGTGGGAAAAGCTCATTTTGCGATTATTTGAGGGAGAGCGGCCTGACGGTGATCTCCGCCGACGCCATTTCACAAGACCTGCTGGACAGCAAGCCAAATCTGGCCGCGATCGCCGCGCGTTGGGGCAGGGATTTTGTCCGCGACAACAAAGCCGACCGCAAAAAGATAGCCGAACTTGTGTTCAACAGTCCCAAAGACCTGGCCTGGCTGAATCAGTTATTGCATCCCCAGGTGTTGGCCGGGATGCAGCGCGTTGTGGACGAGTCGAACGAAACATATCTATTCTTTGAGGTGCCACTGCTGTTTGAAGCGGGCATGCAACGTTGCTTTGACTATCTGGTACTGGTCAGGGTGGATCCAGAGATCAGGCTGAAACGCCTGAAAAAGCGCGACCATGCCACACAGAAAGAGATTCTGGCCAGACTTGGGAATCAGATTGACGATGAGAATAAGGCACCCTTTTGCGATCTGGTGGTGGACAACAATTCCAGCCCCGTCAAGCTCAAAGCCCAAGCCAAAAAGCTCGAGACACAGTTGAAATCCATCAAAAGGAAAGATAAGCTGACATTCTGCCTCTGATTTTGCGTTGATTACGAGCCGTTCCCAAACCGTTTCCTCTCATACGATTTCGCTTGCATTACAACAGGTTCTCACCATTTCACCTTTCCACGGTCTTTTCATAGCACCTATATATTATGAGGGGGATGGCCTCATTTGCAAAACCTGGCTTGCCGGGGGTCTTCCGGCAGTCATCCTTAACCTGGTGAGGGATGACCTAAGGATGATGGCATCAAAGCCAGTAGCAGCAAGGGAGAGCGCTATGAAGGAGTTTGCGGAATGTTTCGGAATAATTATGCGGTTATCAAGGAAATGATGCCTGTTATTTTGGACGGATGGCTGGTTGTTTCTAAAAGACTGGATCACGGCTCTATCCACCCCACCAAACTGCTGCGTGCTTTGGCGGGGACCCCTGCAGGCCGTGATGACACGGTGTATAGTCTTGTGTGGTTTGTTTCGGGTGAACCTTTCCACCATTCCGCCTTCAAATATCTGCGCTTTTTATCTCCGCCAATCTGCGTGAACTACCTTTCCACCTTCAAATATCCTGCTGATCTTGTCGATCCTGTCATCCGCGTTCTATCTCTTTTCACAATCACCACAACACCATCATTCGCCGGTTCCTGAGCAAACAAAAGGATTGACAAATCCGGCACAGTTAAAACAATGACTCAAAATGAAGTTGCTTGCTTCTGCCTTACTGCTCCGTTGCACGTAATGGCCAATAAAATAAATATATGTCTTTACTGAGAAGCAGGCGGTATTAAATGCCGCCTGTTTTCTTTTCCGGTAAAAAAGGAGGTTCTTATAATCCGGATTAAAAGAGGAAAGGCCCGCACCAATGAGGTCGTGCCAAAGGAAAGGATCAATAATCAGATCACAGCCACTACTGTGCGCCTGATAGGAGTTGACGGCAAACAGATTGGCGTGGTTCCGCTGAAAGAAGCCCTGCGCCGGGCAGAGGAAGAAGACCTGGATCTGGTGGAGATTTCCCCTAATATAGATCCGCCTGTGTGTCGCATACTTGACTTTAGCAAATACTATTTCCAAAAAGAAAAGAAAGCCAAAGAAGCAAAGAAAAGACAACATGAAGTTGAGATCAAGGAGATCAAGTTTGGCCCCAACACTGAGGTGCATGACTACAACTTCAAAAAGAACAACGCGGTTAAGTTCCTCAAACAGCACAACAAGGTTAAATTCACCGTCCGTTTCCGGGGGCGTCAGATGGCCCACAAAGAGTTGGGTTACAATGTTCTGGAAAAAATTAAGACAGATCTTGCCCACATAGCGGAGGTGGACTCCGAGCCGGTTTCTGAAAGGAATTTGCTTTCCATGATCATGAGTCCCAAGAAGGATATCGATAAAATACTGGCAAAACTTGCCGCGGAAGGCCTGCCGGCATCCGTCCCCCCACCAAGTGAGGTTCCGGAAACATAGGTTTCAAAAAGATCAGGAATAAAGAGAGCAAGCACAGAATCTGATTCCTTTTGCACACTTCCATTTCATAGTTTTATTTGTATTGTTAAGGAGATAAACATGCCCAAGATCAAAACTAACCGTTCCGCTGCCAAGCGTTTCAAGGTTACAGGCACTGGCAAGATTGTGAGACATCATGCCAAGAGCGCCCATATCAAAACCAAGAAAACGCCCAAGCTCAAACGTAACCTGCGCACGAGCGCAATTGTGAAAAAATGTGACGAAAACAGAATCTACCGGATGCTGGTAATGTGAGGAGAGGAAGATGCCAAGATCGACAAACAACGTAGCAGCCCATCGCAGAAGAAAAAAATACATGCTGGCGGCCAGAGGTTACTTTGGCCTCAGAAGCAAAACTTATAGATTGGCAAGACAGACATTCGAAAGAGGAATGGCTTTCGCTTTTGCGCACCGCAAACTAAAAAAGCGTCAGTTCCGCAGTCTGTGGATTACACGCATCAATGCCGCGTGCCGGCTCAATAACATGTCCTACAGCAAGTTCATCAATGGACTGCACAAAGCCAATATCGAAATCAACCGCAAATCTCTTGCCCATCTTGCCTGGCATGACAGCGAAGCCTTTGCCAAGCTGGTGGAAATAGCCAAAGGCTAAACCACGAAATACCTGCAAAGTCTAATCAATGTTGCGAAAAACCCGCAGAACCAGTAGGAAGAGGAAGTGCAAAACCAGTTGAATGATGTCCTGACGCAAGCCCGGTCTGAGATTGGCGCTTGTAAAAGCCCAAACGATCTCAACAATGCAAAAGCCCGCTATCTCGGAAAAAAAAGCCTGCTCAGCGAACTCTATGCCAGGCTCAAAGAGCTGGCGGCAGAGGATAGGCCAGCTTTTGGGCAAATGATCAACGCTGCCAGAAAAGAACTGGAATCGCTCATTGCCCAAAAAGAGCAAGATATTAAAAAGGCCAGTTGGAGCCGCCATGCCCAGGCCCAGGACGAAGACCTGAGCCTGCCGGGGATATTCAATCCGGTTGGGGCCTTGCACCCGCTGACAATCGTCAGAAGGCAGATTGAAGACATCTTCATGAGCATGGGTTTTGAAATTGCCGACGGACCCGATATCGACGACGATTTCCACAACTTTGATGCTCTGAATACTCCTGCGGACCATCCGTCGCGTAATCTTGCCGACACCTTCTATCTGGACAACGGATATTTACTGCGCACCCAGACCTCCACAGTGCAAGTGCGGGTGATGGAAAAGTACCGTCCTCCCATCCGTATTATTTCGCCTGGAAGATGCTATCGCAATGACAAGCCGGACCCCTCCCACTCGCCTGTCTTTCATCAGGTGGAGGCCTTGGTTGTGGATAAAGGCGTGTCGATGGCTGACCTCAAAGACACTCTGCAAAACTTTGCCCAAATCATGTTTGGCCAGGGTGTCAGGTCACGCATCAGACCCCATTTCTTCCCTTTCACGGAACCGAGCGCGGAAATGGATATCAGCTGTGTCAGTTGTCAGGGCAAGGGGTGCCGGGTGTGCAAAAACTCCGGCTGGCTTGAGCTTGGGGGTGCAGGAATGGTGGATCCCGCTGTTTTCAAGACCCTCGGCATAGACCCAGAGATTTATACCGGATACGCTCTGGGTTGCGGGATTGAACGTATTGCCATGCTGAAGTATAACATTCCTGATATGCGAATTCTGTTTGAGAACGATGTGCGCATGCTCAGGCAATTTGTGGGAGTGCGCTGATGAAAATCTCCTGTAATTGGCTGGGTAAATACATTTCGCTTCCGAACGATGTGGACACCTTGATTAGCACCCTCACCTTTTCTGGTATTGAAGTGGAGGCTGTCCAGCAGATGTCAGCGCTGCCGGAGTCCGTTCGCACCGCGAGGATTGTCAGTTCAGAGCTGATACATGGTTCAGACCATCTTCATGTTTGCCAGGTGGATGACGCTTCAGGCTCAACAATCCAGGTTGTCTGCGGCGCCCCGAACTGCCGGGCTGGCATGATTAGCGTGTTGGCAGGTGTGGGCAGCACTTTTAACGGTATCGCGATCAATAAAGCGAAACTCCGTGGAGTGGAGTCCTTTGGTATGCTCTGTTCTGAAAAAGAACTGGGAATTTCCGACAATCATGCCGGTATAATTGAACTGCCATCTGATACACCATTGGGAATGCCGGTTAACAAGATTTATGAGTTGCCGGATATAATCCTGGAATTGGAGATCACGCCAAACCGGCCTGACTTGCTTGGATACATTGGCATAGCCAGAGATCTATCGGCTTCTTTGGGGGTGCCAATGACGCTTCCCGAGACCAGGGAAATCAAGGCTGTGAGTGATTCGGCAATGAATATCGACCTAAGACTGGAAGATTCAGCAAAATGCCCCAGATACACAGCGAGACTGATGCAAAAACTGACAATACAAGAGTCTCCCATCTGGTTGAAGACAGCTTTGATAAAATCCGGACTCAGGCCAGTCAACAACATCGTGGATGTCACAAACTACATCATGCTTGAGACCGGAAATCCCCTGCACGCTTTCGATTATGATAAACTGCAAGCGTCAAAACCAGAAGACGGATATCCTGCTGTTGTAATCCGCGCGGCCCATCCCGCAGAAAGCTTTGTAGCTTTGGATGGCAAGGATTACCGTCTGGATGAGCAGGACCTTGTGATAGCCGATGGGCAAAGCGTCTCTGCCCTGGCTGGCGTCATGGGTGGAAAGACGACATCCATTACTGACTCCACAACCCGCATTGTCCTGGAAACAGCCAACTTTGAGCATGGAACTATTCGCGCAACCTCTTATAAACATAAGATCTCCACGGATTCATCTTACCGCTTTGAAAGGCAACTTAGCCCCGAAATGCTTCCTGAGATCAGCGCGCGTGCGGTTGAGTTGATTCTTTCGACTGCCGGCGGAGAAGTGGTGGGCCCCCTTTATGACGCATATCCCAAACCAGAACAAGCCCGGTATCTGGGAGTCCGGCCTGATCGGTTTAATCATCTGATCGGTATCGATCTGGGCGAAGATAAACTAAAATCCTATCTGATTGCCCTGGGGTGCGAGTACATTAAATCAGGAAAATGGATCGATGGGCCAATACAGGAGTTGAATCTGATCAGCCCAGTTAATTCCGCCTCATTGAATAAAGAAGGGTCGATCGCTTCTCAAGCCGATCACGCGCTCTACTTCAGAATTCCATCCAACCGGGTCGATCTGCTTCGAGAAGTTGACTTGCTCGAGGAACTGGCAAGGTTGGCGGGATATGACACCATCCCCCAGAAAACAGCCGTATCCCAGATAATGGACAGGCACGCTTTCCGGATACGACGGTCGATAGAGGATTACTTTGTCTCCAATGGCTTCCATGAGGTGTTGAATTACAGCTTCTGCGATCCTTCTCAGCTTGAGGCAATGGCCTTTGATCCGGAAGACAACCAGAGAAAACTGATTAATCTGAAGAATCCTCAAAGCAGCAACCAGGCAGCCATGAGAATAAGCCTTATTCCGCAACTGCTGGGAAACATCAGTTTCAATCTGAACCATGGCGAGCGTAATCTTAAGCTGATGGAGACAGCCAAAGTTTACCATCGTGACGGTAACTCCAGCAAAGAACCTTTGCGTTTGACGGCGATGATGACTGGAAGAATCTGGCCTGAGCATTGGAAGAATAAAATGGGAAACGTTGGTTTTTCCCATGTAAAAGGCCTGGTTGAGGGATTGATGCACTCCCTTGGCGTTGGCAGTATCAGGTTTGATGATTACAAGCAACCCTGGCTGACAGGAACTGCGAACCTATCATTCAGTTCAGATAACCTATTGTGCGGTTATCTGGGCAGCATAAATCCACTGACGGCAGAGGCTGCTGATATCGATCTGCTGACCTTGAAGCAGGAACTATGGGTAATAGAACTTGATCTGGACAACCTGGTGGAACTGACCCGGAACAAACACTTCGAGTTCTCTGCCCTGCCTCGTTTTCCCGGAGTTACCAGGGATATATCCTTCCTGATATCAAAGGACATACCCTACAATATAATAGAGCAGAGCATCAGGTCTGTCGATATCAATCTGGTTCATAACGTGGCCGTCTTTGACGAATATCGCGGGAAGCAGGTGCCTGACGACAAACGCAGTGTTTCTTTGAGGATATTCATTCAGGATATGGAAAAAACATTGACAGATGAACGTGTGGATAAGTTAATTGCATCTGTGTTGCAGATGCTGGAACAGACATGGCATATCACAATGAGGTAATAAATGGACAACAAGACAATTAGCCTGCAAGAAAAGATACAGAAACTGATTGACCAATATACAAAAGATAAAAAACAACTTGTCAAGCTGGAAGAACAGAATGCCGAACTAACAGAGCAGAACAAGCAACTCATGGCGCAGATAGAGAGTTTCAGTGTATCCCAAAATGGATCAGCCATGAGAATCCAAGAGCTGGAAAACAAATTGAAAGACCTGGAACATAGATACTCCGACCTGCAAAGCTCTGTCAGTGGCTTTGAGACGATGGCCTCCGAGGCAATCGACAAGATCGACAGCATTTTCCCTGATTTGGATAAGTAAATAAATGAAAATGGTCGAAGTCGAGATTTTCGGTCGTAAGTATCGTTTGAGAAGCGACAATACTGAAGCTACGCAAGCTATTGCAAACTCGATCAATTCTCAGTTGAACGAACTTCACGAACAATATGAAAACCTTGATTTCACCAAACTCTTGCTTCTTCTGGTGCTCAAACAACAAGAAGAATTACGCTCCCTTGAGAACCGTAATTCTGACCTCAGCAAAGAGCTGGAGAGAGTGAGTCAGATGGTCGGTAAGATAATCGGGGAGATATAAATGGTTGTTGCCTGCGGGACTCGTGATATGGATTGCAGAAAAGCTACTGGAATAACGGGAACCGAGCCATGGGTGGCGTGCAAGCCGGCCAGTTCCGGATCCATAAAGCTCAAAAGGTAGGTGCCCACCTTGATGCTTGGCTTTATCGGACAAGCATACACGGTCCACGCGGGCTTTTATATTGTTAATGGCCGGGGTAACCCGCCTGAATAGATAACAAAAGGATTGAGTGATGTCTATACATGACATAATCATAATAGCAATAGGGGTAATAGTAGGATTTCTGTTGGCTGTTATTATCTACCTGATTAAACGCAACAGCACATTCCGCATAATATCACAGGCAAAGCAGATCGTTGAGGAGCTCAAGAGTAATGCCCGCAACGAAATCGAAACCAGCAAAAAAGCCGCGGTGCTGGAAGCCAAGGACGAGTGGTTCAAACAGAAGAGGGTGATGGAAGACGAAATCAAGGAGCGGCAGAAAGAACTCCGCGTCCAGGAAAAGAAATACAACGACAGGTTGGGCAGTCTGGATAAACGCCTGGACTCTCTGGATAAGAAGGAAAGCAACTTGGGCGAACAGGAGAAAAAACTCAAGCTTAAGGATGAAGAGCTCAGCCGCAAGAATATTGATCTCGAGAAAGTCATTTCTGAACAGAAAACCAAACTTTCTGAAATAGCCGGATTGAGCCGGGAGGAAGCTCTGCAGATTATGCGCGAGGAGCTAATCCAACAGGCGAGACAGATAGCCGCTAATGACGCAAAACAGACTATAGAACAGATAAAAATGGATACTACCAAGAAGGCAGCGGAAATACTCTCCACGGCGATACAGCGCATGGCAGTGGATCAGGTTTCGGAATCCACTGTATCTGTGGTATCTCTTCCGTCTGACGAAATGAAGGGCAGGATCATTGGCCGCGAGGGAAGAAACATCCGCACTTTTGAGAAAGCGTCTGGAGTTGACCTGATTATCGATGACACACCTGAAGCTGTCGTTCTTTCCTGTTTTGATCCGGTTCGCAGGGAAATTGCCCGGCTGTCTTTGGAGAAGCTGATTTCCGATGGCAGGATTCACCCTGGCAGAATTGAAGAAATCATCTCCAAAACCAGTAAAGAAATGGAAGAGACCTTGGTTAAGATAGGTGAGAAAGCCGTGCTGGAAACCAATATCCACAACATCTCCCCAAACCTGATCAAGATACTCGGACGTTTGCACTACCGCACTTCCTATGGACAGAATGTGCTGAAACACTCTATCGAAGCTGCCTGGATTTGCGGAATTCTGGCCGCGGAACTTAATCTGGATCAAGAGATTGCCCGTCGAGCCGGCTTGCTGCATGATATAGGTAAGGCTGTCGATCAGGAATTCGATGGCACACACGCCATTATTGGGGCTAATCTTGCCCGTAAAAATGGAGAAAGCAAGATTATAGTCAATGCCATAGAAGCGCATCATGAGGAAGTTGAGGCTATATCAGTATATGCCGCATTGACACAGGCTTCCGATGCCATATCCGGTGCCAGACCTGGAGCGCGCAGGGAGATGTTGGAAACATACATGCAGCGCTTGGCTAAGCTGGAAGAAATCGCCAATTCTGTGGAGGGAGTCAACAAGTCTTACGCCATCCAAGCCGGGCGCGAACTCAGGATAATCGTGGAGCCCAGCATGGTGGAAGATGCTCAGACCTCTTTGCTGGCAACGGAAATCGCGGCTCAAATTGAGAAACAGGTTCAATATCCGGGTCAGATAAAGGTGACCGTGATCAGAGAAACAAGACAGATAGCAATGGCAAAATGATTTCACTGCTATTTTTTGGAGACGTCTTTGGCAAGGCGGGAAGACAGGTCATATTCGACACGCTTCCAAGCCTGAGAGATGAGTTTGCCCCAGATTTTGTCATTATAAACGGTGAAAATCTGGCCGATGGCAGAGGCTTGACGGAAAAGACGGCAAAGCCTCTATTTAACGCGGGGGTAGACGTAATCACCGGGGGTAATCACTTATGGGATCGCTCCGAATCCTGGGATTTTATCCGTAGTCATCCCAACATCGTCAAACCCTTAAATTATCCAGATGCGACTCCTGGCAGCAGCTCTTTTACGGTAAGCAGGAATGGAAAATCATTGACCGTGTTGTCGCTTTGCGGACAGATCTACATGCCTCCCTGCGATTCACCGTTCACAGCCTTCAACAACTGGAAGCAGGAAAACTCTGCCAAAAATGGTGCCATAATCGTAGATTTCCATGCTGAATCAACAGCAGAAAAACGTGCTTTCGGATGGCATGCAGATGGCATCATCTCGGCCATGCTGGGCACCCATACCCACATCCAGACCGCCGATGAAGAGGTTCTTCCTTTGGGAACCGCATACATTTCCGACGTGGGAATGACTGGAGCGCATGACAGTGTAATCGGGGTTCGCAAAGAGATTATCCTGAACAAGTTTATTAATGCCTTGCCCAGCAGGTATGAATCATCGGACAAGGGATTGCAGGTCAACGCGGTTTTTTTACGGATTAATGCGCAGACGGGCAGGGCGATCTCCATCCAGCGGATCAGGAGAGAACACCTCCCATATGTAAATGACGTGCATCGATAACAGCAAGGAGAAATCATGGAACACGTGTTAAGCGGCAAACCTGTTGCCAAACTAATCAGACAGACTCTAAAGAGCATCATCGGGGAACATGGTTTAAAGCCGAGGATGAGCCTTATAATTTTAGGGAGCGACCCTGCCGCGGATTACTATGTGCAAAACATTATTTCCATTGGAACCAAACTCAATTGCCAGATTGATCTTGTGAGTTTGCCAGAAAACACCAGTCAAAGCGAGTTGATCGCCGTGATCGAACAGGCAAATCTCGATCCCTCAGTTCATGGTATCATGATCCAGAAACCTTTACCCAAGCATATCGATGACAATGAGATTGGTTTGGCGGTTTCCCCGGACAAGGATATTGACAGCCTCAACCCGCTGAACCTTGGAAAGATCCTGCTTCAGATGGACGGCTTTCTTCCCTGCACGGCGCTGGCTGTGCTATGTGTGCTGAAACACTACCAGATTCCCGTTACCGGCAAGCACGTGGTGATTATCGGGCGCAGCGCCATAGTAGGCAAGCCTCTTGCCAATATGCTGCTCTGGAAAAGCGATATTGCCAATGCCAGTGTTACCGTTTGCCACAGCCGCAGCCAAAACCTTCCCGAGTTGGTCAGATCCGCGGACATAGTGGTTGCGGCGGTGGGAAAACCTGGCTTTGTTACTGTTGATATGATTAAAAATAATTCCATCCTGATCGATGTGGGGATAAATGAAGTTACAGATTCCGAAGGGAACGCCATTTATGTGGGGGACATAGACTATAACTCCTGCCATGACAAGGTCTTGGCCATTACACCGGTGCCAGGGGGAATAGGCACGGTAACCAGTTCCCTGCTGCTTTTAAATCTGGTCAGAGCATCTCTGCTATGCGCTGGCCTAAACAAATCTATTGACGAATTATTAGCTCTGATTTTTAGTGAAAAATAATATGAAAAGACTCACTGATGTATTCTGGGAGGAACGATGAAACGTAAGAGTATCACGCTCTTAACAATTCTAATAGCCATGGGGCTTGCCCTCTTGCTATTCGCTGGTTGCGGAAAATCTGGCAACAGGTTCGCCAACCAGGCTCCAACAATTAAAATTACTTCGTATGAAGGTGCTGATGATAGTGACCTTCTCTCTCCTTATGCGGATTCAGTATTCGCTTTCCAGCAAAAGATCTATTGGCACGCCACAGACCCAGATGGAGTGATAACCGGCTTTGCCTACAGGGTTTCCCGCGTATATCGCGACAACTCCGGCGCCATAACCAGAATCGTGCCCATCGCCACTCCTGGCAATGACAGCATCGACGATGGTCAGCTCACTCCCAGCAATGTCTTGGAAACACTCGGTACAGGTTGGGTTTTACACACTTCGGGGGACAACCCCACCCAATCCATCTGGACCACTCAAAAGTATGCCACAATCAACTTCCCTGCCGCCGACACACTGGGCAATCCGGAGGTGATAGAAAGCTTGTTTGAAGTGATTGCCATAGACAACCGGGGTGATATCACCAAGGCTGATCCCCGCTATAGCAATCCTCCCCGCAGTGAAGCATGGCGCTCATTCAATGCACAATCCGTGCCTCCTGAATGTATTGTCTCAACCACCAAGGGCAATCCTAATGGCAAAGATGTGGGCTCTGGCTTGCGCCTCATGTTTTCAATGAGGAGTGATGATCCATTCATTTCTCCTATTCCCTCCAAGTTTAAGTTTGCCATTGTGAAATCGGATCCAACCGGTGTGCATAATAACACCCAGGATATTGTCTGGCATGATACAGCCACCTCTTTGAACGACACC
>Ga0302247_1000937_pt1 | contig 24251 bp, 14 predicted proteins | sample AAG_UR_Ile_MG_FD_193529 | JGI IMG/M metagenome (GOLD analysis project Ga0302247, IMG submission 193529) | Enriched activated sludge microbial communities from anaerobic digester in WTTP, New Holstein, Wisconsin, United States - AAG_UR_Ile | ecosystem: Engineered > Bioreactor > Anaerobic >...
GCGATCCCTTCGCCCCGGCCCCGGTGGTGGTCCTCCCCGACCGCGTCCTCCGGGTGGCCGTCTGGGCCTCGTGGGAGGCGGGCGCCACACCGCGGCCGGTGACGCTGACGGTCTCGGTGATCCCCGCGTCGGGGGAGCCCGTCCACCTGCAGGACGAGGTCACCTTCCCCGCCGCCCCGGATCCGAATGATCCTGGCACCGCCGCCTTCCTCGATCTGCCCGCCGCCCTCGTCCGGCCGGGCCTGTCCCTGTCGGTGCGGCTCCTGGACGGGACCGCCGCCGCGGTGCCCGAGGAAGAGGCCCACCCGGCCCGCGCGGGCACCCTGGCCGACCCCCTGTCCGTTCCGGTAGAGCCGGGGCGCGCGCCCGTGCGCCTGGTGCTGATCCCGGTCCGATACCAGGACGGCGCAACCGATTACCTGCCCGACACCGGCGAGGCCCAGCTCCAGCTCTACCGGGCGCTCCTGGAGGCGACCTACCCGGGGGCGTTCGACCTGGTCCTCCACGCCGAGCTGGCCTGGGACGATCCGTTCACCTGGACCGGCAACTTCGACTTCGGGGATCTCAACGGCGAGCTGGTGGATCTGAAGGCCTCCGAGGGGGAACCGCCCGAGAGCTACTACTACGCGCTGGTGGCCCCCGCCGAGTCGTTCTCGGCCTATTGCGGCGGCTCCTGCGTCACCGGACAGAGCTACGAGGTCTCCGATCCGGCATCCTCGGACTACCGGGTGGGCGGCGGCATGGGCTTCGCGGGGGAGAGCTCGGCCTGGACGATGGTCCACGAGCTCGGTCACATGTTCGGCCGCTCCCACACCGGCTGCGACGTCTCCCTCGACGACGGCGACTACCCCTACGACGACGGCATGCTCGGCTCCTGGGGCCTGGATCCCCGCTCGGGGGCCTGGATTGATCCCGCCTCGACCGCCGACTTCATGGGCTACTGCGACCCCACCTGGGTCTCGGACTACACCTGGAACGGCCTGTACGAGCGCATCGCCGACCTGGCGCAACTGTACCCGCCGGCGCCGCCCGTCATGGTCCGCCTGGTGCACGCGAACCTCTCCGGGGGCACGCTGCGGATCGGTGCGCGGCTCGAGCGGCGCGGACGGCCGGACCGCACCGTGCGGGTGCTCGCCGGTGGCCGGGAGCTCGACGCCCCGGCGACGTTCCAGTCCGGCGGGACCGCGTTCACGCTCGAGCTCCCCGCCGACCTGGACCCGCGGACCCTCCTGCTGCCTGAATATCCCGCGCTATCGTGGTCCCGCTGATCGCGACCGGGCCCCATCCTAGAAGAACGCCATCAGCCCGAGGTAGCCGAACGACACGCCGCTGTTTTCCAGTTCGGTGGTCTGATCCCCGATCCCCTCGATCACGGATTCGCCCTTCTGATAGGTGAATTTCAGGCCCAGGTCGAGGGCCACGTGGTGGGTCAGGGAGTACAGGAGCCCGCCGATGACGTTCACGCCGTAGAGCTCGCTCTTCGCCTCGTGATCATAATCCGCGTCCCCTTCGCTGCTCTCGTCGCTGTATTCGCTCGAGACGCGGGTGTACTCGATCTCCCCGCCGACGTAGGCGCACAGCCGGCCGCCGGTGGGGATCAGGAATCGCAGCCCCACCGAGAAGCCCAGCGGCTTCTCCTGGGTTTCGTCCTTGTACCAGTATCCCTCGTCATTGCCGGTCCTCTTGTATTCCTGGGTGTTCAGACCGACGGTGACCGAACCCGTGAGCGCGAGGGTCGGGGTCACGAAGTACCCGATCGTGGGGCTGAAGAGCACGCCCGAGCTCACGAAATCGAGGGTCGTGCCTTCCACCTCCCGGCTCTCGTCGTCCCGTGTGTAGCCGACGGTGCCGCCCGCGAACATGGTCCCCGACTTGAGTTCGAGCGTGGGGCCGTCGGCCAGGGCGACGCGGGGGACGAGGACGAGGGTCAGGACGAACAGGAACGGGAGCGCAGGTTTCATGGGGCCTCCTCGGTGGTTCGGAATCAGTATCCCCCGCGAACGTGGGATGTCAAGGGAAGCACGCCAGGACCCGATTTCGATTTCGATTTCGATTGCAGACGCGATGGGAGGCTCGACAGGTGGTCCGTCCTGTGGGATCTTCCGGGACGGAGGGAACCTTGACCGCGCCACCGCACAACCATTTCATCGACGTCATGCTGATGCTCATCGCCTGCGGCCTTTTGTCCTGCGGAAAGGAACCCGCGGCCCCACCTACCCCGGACGCGACCGCCCCGGCCGGCGTCACGTTCAAGCGGGTGACCCGCGGCCGTGTGACCCTGCCACAGGTGGCGTTTCACTCCGATCCCGCGGCCCGGGAGCGCCTGGACCGGGCGATCGCGACGGAGTTCCTGGCCCAAGGGGACCTCGACACGGACTACGACCTCGAGACGAACGGCCGCCTGGCGATCGTGACACGGCGGACCCTCTCGGGGACCGACGAGTACGCGACCACCGTCCTCTCCTGGCTCCACCTCGATCTCACCACGGGCACGGCCTGGACGCTGGCGGACCTGATCGCCGACGAGAAGGCGCTGCGGGAGCGGCTGCGCACGGCCGCCCTCGAGCGCGTGGTCGCCGAGGACCTGGATCCGGCGGTGCTCACGGCCCTCGACGCCCCGGCCGGCCGTCTGCCATTCCGCGTCGGGCGCGCCGCCCTGCTGGTCGTCCTGCGCGCCTCGCCCGGACCCGGCCAAGGCGCAGGTCCGGGCATTGAGACCCGGATGCGCATCCCGTGGGGCGAGCTCGAGGACCTGGTGCGCAAGGACGCCCCCTTCTGGCGGGCCTTCGAGAAGCGCACCCTCACCCGCCGCGCGCTGTTCGAGCGGGCCGGCGGCGCGGTCACGGGCTACGTCTCGGCCTTCGCCGGCGCGGTGAACGAACGGAGCTTTCCCGCCATCGGCCGGTTCCTGCTCCGGGACGACCACCCGAACAGTTTCTACCGCACGCAGGAGAAACTGCTCAGGCACTACGAAAAGAAGGGCATTCGTCTCCGGCTCGACGACCTCCGCGTCCTCGGCCTGCGGGACGACCCGGCCGGCGCCGGGGAGTACCCCGTGCGGGCCTACGCCATGGAGACCTTCACCATCGACCACCGGGGGCGGCGCACCGCCCGCTTCACCTGGGAGTACACCCTCGAGTACGTCGCCGAGGACGATCGCTTCTACCTCACCGACATCGCGAAATGGGAGCCCGGAGACGGCCTCCTGCGCGCGGCTGGAGGAACCAGCGCCGGAGGATCAGACGCAGGAGGATCCGGCGCCGCGAAACCCTCGGAGCCGAAGCGGCCAGACGAACCCAGGGCCGCCGGCGACCTGAAGCGCAAGGTCATCCGCCTGACCTTCGACGACGGCCCCAACGCCCGCTACACGCCCGGGATCCTCGACGCCCTCCTGGTCCACGGCTACAAGGCCACGTTCTTCCTGCTGTCCCCGGGGATGAAGCCCAACGTCGCGCTGCTCAAACGCATGTTGGCCGAGGGACACACCCTCGCGCTGCACGGCGCCACCCACGACCACCGGCGCCTGTACCGCAGCGGGAACGACGACGCCGTCCTCGTGAGCATGGAGGAGGCCAACGACGTCCTCGAGCGCCTCACCGGCCAACGCAGCTACCTGTGCCGCGTCCCTTACGGCACCGCGCGCAACCTCTCTCCGGCCCAGTTGCGCCTGTTGCGCTCCCGGGGCTACCGCGTCTGGGACTGGAACGTGGACTCCTGCGACTCGTGCAAGGGCGCCAGCGCCGCCCGCGTGGCCGCCCATACCATCGCCGAACTCAAGCGCCGCAAGGGCGAGATCATCGTCCTGATGCACGACAACACCCACACCCTGCAGGCGCTCCCCGAGGTCCTCGAGTTCATCAAGGCCAACGCCTGGGACGTGGAACCCATCTCCCCGGACTTCCCCGGTCGCGTGTTCATCGAACGGGGGATCTGATCTGACAGCGGTGGTCAGGTCCGATGATCCCCATGGAATTGCAATTCTGGGTGCCTGCGAAGGGGGTTGACCGACGATCAGCCCAGGATTGAACCGCCGAAGGCGGGGCTATCTTGGGAGAACATCAAAAGAAAGAAATGACCCAAAGCCCTGAAACCGCACAATGCAAGCTTTTCCGACGGAATCAGCGGACTTGACCGGCGTTCTAGTTCGCGTGGTATTCGCTGAAATGTCCCTTGGCGAGGGCGCCCAGACGGCGGCGCAGGGCGTCGAAGGCCGACAGCACGGCGCGGGCCTCGGCGTCCAGCACGGTCTTCCCCTCGGTCCTGCCCCACTCGTTGGTCATTCCCTCCACCCGCAGGCGGGTCGCCCGGCCGTCCCGGGTGACCTGCAGGGAGGACCGCACCCATTTTCCTATCCCCTTGACCGGGCGCACCGTCTCGTGATCCCGCAGCAGGTCCTGTGTCTGGAGCAGGGCGATCACCCCGGCGCGCTGGGCGGCGGTCAGGTTGAACTTCGTCTCCCGGTGGGGGCACTGTCCCCGCTCGCACCCTCCGTGGGGCCCCGAGTAGGTCACCGCGTGGCCCTCGATCCGGCACGACCAGACGACCTGATGGCTGTCCTTGCTGGTCTCGCCGTCGGTGAGGGAGAACGCCAGGCGGAACCCGTCGTCCGCCGGCACCGGCGCCGGCGCGGGGTCGGCCGTCATGGGCGGCGCGACGGGGCCGTCGGGGGTGGCCCTCGGCGTGGGGGACGGGGTCTGTTGACCCTGTCGGGGGACGCCCTGCCCGCCGCAAGCAGCCAGGATCAGCGTGAGTAGCCAGGAAAAGCGCTGGACGGTGCTGAAATGAAGGGCTCGAATTCTCATCCTGTTGACCAATATCCGCGTTTCGTCGGAGACTATTTCCTGTCTGGACGGGGACTGGCGTCCGATTCGGCGTCGGGATTGCCCGGCGCACCATCAAAGGCGTCCGCGTCGAGCGTATCGGAACCAGCGTCTTGAATCCCATAGAGTGGATTATTATAATTATTTATGTTATAATACGAATTATTGTAATTATTAATATTTCCGTAAATATTATTTACATTCGGTGTAATATTATTACAATCTTCTTCACATGGATCCTTGGAATCGCAGGCGGCGAGGGAAAACCCCGCCCCCAGAATGGCCGCCACGGCCCAGCCAGGCAGGCGACCAAACCGCCCCTTCAGTTCCCCGCCTTCAATTCGCCTCAGGACCGTCTGGATTTTCGACTCTTCCGGGTTTCTGATCATGTCGGCGATCTCCTCGCTTGTTGTATCACACAACGTCTCCCCGTCAATCCGGTGCAAAACAAAACCGCGAATAGCCTTCCACACCTCCTTTTCCCATCTCCTCCCCGTCGGCTTCGCCCCTGGAATAATCCAATCAGGCTGTAAAACATACTGGTACAGGACCCCGCGAAATTCAGGAAAAAGTGTTCTAGGTGTGCTTTTCCCGCAACCAATGCACACCGGTCCCGACAATAGCTCCGACAGCGCCCGACAACCGTCACCCGACGGGCCCCACCCCCGGCGCGTCCAGGAGCCGCACACATGGTCCAGGCATTTCTCTATGAAGCGTCCACCACCTACCTGCTCACCCGCAACACCAGCGAGCGCCGATACTTCCTGCGGCCCTCGAAAGAACTGCGCGAGGCCATCCTCTACTGCATCGCCGACGCCCAGGCGCAACACCCCGTCCAAATCCATGCTTTCTGTGCGATGAGCAATCATTTGCACATCGTGTTCACTGACCCCGACGGCACCGCGCCGCTGTTTGTCCAGGCCATGAACCAGAATATCGCCAGGTACGTCAACTGCAGCCTCGGGCGCTTCGGCGCCATGTGGGAGGGCGGCGCCCGACCCAACTACTGCGTGCTCCCCGAGCACGGCGACATTCTCGACAAAATCGTGTACACGCTGACCAACCCGGTGAAAGCAGAGCTGGGTTTGTTTCTTTTTGGGAATCATACGGGCGTGGGGGAGAAGCACTTGCGGCAGCGGGCCTCGTAGGCCTGCACGTCCCCCACCACGATGCGCTCGGAGCCGCCCGCCAGGAGGCGCTGGCTGCGCGATGCGGGGTTGCCGCAGACGACGCAGATGGCGAGGGTCTTGGTGATGTACTCGCCGATGGCGAGGAGCTCGGAGACCTGGGTGAAGGGCTGGGCGGCGAAGTCGAGGTCCAGGCCGGCAACGATCACCCGCTTGCCGCTGTTGGCGAGCCGGTCGGCCACCTGCACGATGCCCGGCGGGAAGAACTGGACCTCGTCGATGCCGACCACGTCGACGTCGGCGGCCAGCCCGAGGATGTCGGCGGGGTTGGCGATGAGCGTGCTCTCGAGCTTCATCTGGTTTCGGGAGACGATCTCGTTCTCGGAGAAGCGGTTGTCCAGCTGGGGCTTGAACACGCGGACGGTCTGCCGGGCGTACATGGCCCGGCGCAGCCGCTTGATCAGTTCCTCGGTCTTGCCCGAGAACATCGGACCCACGATCACCTCGATCCAGCCCATGTCACGCGGGGAGATGTGCATGCGACGACTCCTGTCGGCCTCAGGCGTGGCGGAGCAGAAAGGCCCAGGCCGTGAAAAAGACGATGGTCCCCGCCCCCCACAGCCGCGCCTGGGGCAGGCGCAGCGTGAGCTCGCGGGTGAAGCCCCGGAAGATCAGCAGAAAGACGCAGCCGACGAAGGCGGCGAAGCAGGCCCCCGCGAGCAGGCGCAGGACGGGATCGGGCCGCCGGAGGGTGGATCCGGTGGTCGGAGGCCCCTCCCCCGCCCGCCCGACGGCCAAAGTCCCGACGGGCTCCCCGAGGGCGATCGCCGCCATGCGGGACCACCCGGGCTCCTGTCCTTCTGGATCCCGGGCCATCCGGCGCAGCCGGTCCCGCGCCTCGAGGTGCCAGCCCAGCCCGGGGAGCTCGATGGCGGCGGCCTTCTGCAGCCACGCCACGGCCTCGGGGATGTCGCCGCGATCCACCGCGCGGTCGGCCCGGGTCGCGTACTCGTGGGAGAGCCACGCGAAGCGGGCGTACACCAGCAGGGCGGTCACGAGGACCGCCGCGGGCACGCCGACCAGCCACCGTCGGTGGCGAAAGAGGAGGGGGGACAGCCTAGGCCAGATCACGGCGCCGGAACACTCCCGCCGCGATGATCAGGATCAGCGCGCACATCAGGAGGGTGTAAAGGAAGGCCCAGCCCACGTAGGCCCAGGTGACGAAGTCGGTGGTCAGGGAGAGGGTGTGCCCGTTGAAGTCGTGACCGCTGGGCACATAAAGATAAAAATGCGGGAGCACCTGCAGCAGCTCCTCGGCCACGGTGCGGAAGGCGTCGGCCTGGTACTTGGTGAAGAGGATCTGCTTGAGGTCCGGCAGAAGGCGCCCGATCACGAAGAAGCCGATGGTCAGCATGCCCGTGATCACCGGGGAGGAGAACGAGGAGAAGAACAGCGCCACCGCGATGAGCAGCGCCACCTCGAGGTAGACCAGGAGCACGCCCTTGAGCAGGGCGACCTCGGGGTGGAGCTTGAGGAACCACACCTGCAGGAGCAGGATCAGGAACATCGCGGTGATGATCACGGCCATCGCCAGGAACAGCCCCCCCCACTTGCCCAGGAGGAACTGCCCGCGCGAGATGGCGCGCGGCACGATGAGGAAGATGGTCTTCTTCTCGATCTCCTTGTAGATGATGCTGGTGCCCGCGAACAGGCACAGGACGACGGCGAACAGGCTGATCAGCCCCAGCCCCACGTCGAACAGGATGCGGCGCTCCTGGTTGAGGCTCACGTCGGCGAAGAAGTGCCCGGTGAGCACCAGCAGCACGGCATAGAAGAGGATGGCGTAGAGAATCTTGTTGCGCACCACCTCGCGGTAGGTGTTCAGCACGACGGCCAGCACGGGGCGCATCATGGGGCCACCTCCTCGCCGCCCGATCGGGACCCGGGAGACGGTCCCTCGGGAGAACCCGGCTCCTCCCTGGGACCGGCGGCTTGCGCGTGGGCCACGAACAGGTCCTCGAGGGAGATCCGGTGCGGGCGCACCGACTGGATCTCGAAGTCGAGCTCGAGCAACCGGCGCAGGACGCCCTGGAGCCCGGTCCCCACGGGCACGCCGAGGCGGAATCCCGACAGGGTTTCGGCGCGGTCGAGGGAGGGGAACTCCCGCGCCAGGACCTCGCCCTGACCATGGGGGCAGTGCACCTCGATGTCGGTGTTCCGGGTGCCGTGCTCGAGCAGGTCGGCGAGGGATCCCTCCTCCCGGAGCCGGCCCTTGACGATGATGGCCACGCGATCGCACAGGTCCTCGACGTCGGGCAGGATGTGCGAGGAAAAGAGCACCGTCTTGCCCGCCCGCTTGAGGTCGAGGATGATCTCGCGGAAGTCGCGGCGCCCGATGGGGTCGAGCCCGGAGAGGGGCTCGTCGAGGATGACCAGGTCCGGATCATGGATCAGGGCGGCAGCCAGGCCGGCGCGCTGCAGCATGCCCTTGGAGAACTTGCGCATCGGCAGCGCGCGGGCATGGTGGATCCCCAGCTTTTTGAGCATCTCGGTCACGCGGACGCCGCGGCCGGCCAGCGGCATGTCGGCGAGCCCGCAGGCCATCTGCAGGAACTCCTCGGCCGTGAGGTAATCGTAGAAGTACGGGTTCTCGGGGAGAAAACCCATCCGCGCGCGCGCGGCGCGACGATCCACGGGCTGGTCGTACAGGCGGACCTGGCCGCTGCTCGGGAAGATCAGCCCCGTCACCATCTTGAGCGTGGTCGTCTTCCCCGCCCCGTTGGGCCCCAGGAGCCCGACGATCTCGTTGGTGTGCAACTGAAGGGACAGGTCGGTGACGGCCACGGCCGTGCGCAGGCTCAGGAAGCCCGTCTTGAACTTCTTGTGGACGTGGGTGATCTCGAGGGGAAGCGGCTCGGTCATGGTGTTCGCTCGGTCTGGGGGAAGGCCGCCGCCAGGAGGGCGGGGTCGGTGCATTCATGCACCGGGGTGAGGCGCAGGCGGTCCTCGGCCTCCTGGAGCCGGGCGGCCGCGAAGCGGGCCCCTCCGTTGCCGGCCCAGGCGCGCCGCGCGATGCCGTTGGCGACGTCGAAGAACAGCATGTCCTCCAGGGCGCGGGCGGCCTCGGAGGTGCCGTCGACGAGGAGGCCGAAGCCGCCGTTGATGCTCTCGCCCCACCCCACGCCGCCGCCGTTGTGCAGGCTGACCCAGGTGGCGCCGCGCATGGCGTCCCCGATGACGTTGTGCACGGCCATGTCCGCGGTGAAGCGGGAGCCGTCGCGGATGTTGGCGGTCTCTCGGTAGGGGGAGTCGGTGCCCGAGACGTCGTGGTGGTCGCGGCCGAGCACGACCGGCGCCGAGATGCGGCCGGCGCGGATGGCCTCGTTGAAGGCCCGGGCGATGGCGACCCGTCCCTCGGTGTCGGCGTACAGGATGCGGGCCTGGGAGCCGACCACCAGCCGGTTCTCCTTCGCCGCGCGGATCCAGGTCAGGTTGTCCGCGATCTGCTGCCGGATCTCGGGGGGCGCCGTCCGGGCCTGCCCCTCGAGGACCTCGGCGGCGATGGCGTCGGTGGCGTCGAGATCCTCGGGACGGCCCGAGGTGACCACCCAGCGGAACGGCCCGAACCCGTAATCGAAGCACAGGGGACCCATGATGTCCTCGACGTAGCTCGGATAGCGGAAGCCGCCCCCGGGGGCCGTCACGTCGGCGCCGGCGCGGGAGGCCTCGAGCAGGAAGGCGTTGCCGTAGTCCCAGAAGCGCATCCCGCGCCCGGCCAGCCTCCCGACGGCGGCCGCGTGGCGCACCAGGGATGCCGAGACGAGCTCGCGGAAGCCCGCCGGGTCCGAGACCATGCGGGCGTTGGCCTCCTCGTACGAGAGCCCGGCGGGGTAGTAGCCCCCCGAGTACGGCAGGTGCAGCGAGGTCTGGTCGGAGCCCAGGTCCACGGGGACGTCATGCCTCGCGAGGTGCTCCCAGAGGTCGACGACGTTGCCCAGGTAGGCCAGCGCGAGGGGCTCCCCCGAGCTCCGGGCCCGGTCCAGCCTGCGGACGACCTCGTCGAGATCCGAGGTGATGTCCTGCACCCAGCCCTGATCCCGGCGCTTGACCGCCGCCTTCGAGTTCACCTCGGCGATGACGCAGGCGGCGCGGGCGACCAGCGCGGCCTTGCCCTGGGCGCCGGACATGCCGCCCAGCCCCGAGGTCACGAAGGTCTTCCCGGCCAGGCCGTCGGTGGTCCCCAGGTACAGGCGTCCAGCGTTGAGCAGCGTGAGCGTCGTGCCGTGCACGATGCCCTGGGGTCCGATGTACATGTACGATCCTGCGGTCATCTGACCGTAGGAGGTCACGCCCAGGGCCACGCAGCGGTCGTAGTCGGCGGTGGTGGAGTAGTGCGGGATCATCATGCCGTTGGTCACCACCGCGCGGGGCGCGGACGGCGATGACGGGAACAGCCCCATGGGATGACCGGAGTACATCATCAGGGTCTGCTCGTCGGTCATCTCGCTCAGGTACCGCATGGCCAGCCGGTACTGGGCCCAATTTTGAAACACGGCCCCGTTGCCGCCGTAGGTGATCAATTCGTATGGGTGCTGGGCCACCGCCGGGTCCAGATTGTTCTGGATCATGAGCATGATGGCCGCGGCCTTGCGGGAGCGGGCCGGATAGGCCTCGATGGGCCGGGCGCGCATCTCGTAGGCCGGACGGAAGCGATACATGTATATGCGCCCGCGGGTCTCGAGCTCGCCGGCGAACTCGGGGGCCAGCGTCGCGTGATGGCGCGCGGGGAAGTACCGCAGGGCGTTGCGCAGGGCGAGCTGCTTCTCGTGGGCCGTGAGGTTGAGCCCGCGGACCGGCGCCCGGCTGATCGCCGGGTCCATGGGCGGGGGTTCGGGCAGGGTCTCGGGGATGCCTTCGGCCACCTGTGTCCTGAAGTCGAAATCCGGGTTCATGCCAGCTCCTTTCGCGCGTCGGAATATACCTAAAAAACCCGTCAAAAGGGAACACGAATCCGCCTATTTTATGATAGATTCATCTCGCCCGAAGCGACCCCCGGTCCGGCTCGCCCGCACGCGCGTTTTAATGGATTCTTGAAAAAACGCGGAAAAATTGGCGGCCGGACGATTCTTTTGTAAGAACGTACGATGTGCGTCAAGGTAGGCGCACCTGCAGATCTTTCGTTGAAGGAGGCACCCGTGGCTCGGACCGAACAAGACTACCGCAAGATGCTCGAAGACGACCCCACTTCCATGGAGGCCTTCTCCGCCCTGCGCCGCACCTGGCAGACCGAGGAGAAGTGGGCCGACCTCGTCTGGCTGTACGAGCTGCGCGGCAGCGCCCTCGACGAGGACATCCGCAAGGCGGACATGTTCTTCAAGGCCGCCGACCTCCTCTTCGAGAAGCTGGCCGACGAGACCGAGGGCATGCGGCTCCTGTACATGGGCGTGCTGCTCGATCCGCGCCACCGCCGCAACGCCCGCAAGATCCGCGAGTACCTGAAGGAGAAGGGGGACACCCCCCGCTACCTGGCCATCCTCGAGAAGGAGATCGATTTCGTCGCCGAGCAGGGCTCGGACCGGCGCGGGCTGGCCCAACTGCACCACGAGGTGGGCATGGCGTTCTCCTCCATGGAGGGCCACGAGGAGCAGGCGATCTCCCACCTGCAGTCGGCGTTCGAGCTGGATCCCCAGCTCACCGACGCCCTGGCCCGGCTGGCCGAGCTCTACATGAAGGCCAAGAACTTCGAGCGCGCGCTCCCCCTGCTCCAGGGGATGCTCAAGTCCGTGCGGGAGCCCGACGAGCGCGCCCGGCGGCTCCTGGACATCGGGCGCATCCAGCTCGAGAACCTGCGCGACACCGAGGCGGCCGAGGAGAGCCTCCAGGAGGCCGCCGGCCTCTCGCCGGGTGACCTGGGGATCCTGACGCTGCTCACCGAGGTATACCTCGACCGACGGTATCCCGCGGAGAAGGAGCCCAACCGCAAGGTGGCCCATACCTTCCTGCTGATCGCCCGCATCCACCGCGGGGCCCAGGAGAACGACAAGGCCGTCACCGCGCTCAAGCAGGCGGTGGCCCAGGATCCCCAGCTCAAGGAGGCCTTCTCCCTGCTGGCGAGCATCCACGAGGCCGCCGGCGAGTGGAAGGAGCTCGCCGAACTGTTCGCCGGGGCCATGGGCCGGGCCGAGGGCGCCACCCGCATCCGCCTGGGAATGCGCCTGGCCGAGGTCTACGAGCAGAACCTGAACAATCCCGAGGAGGCCCTCAGGCTGTACGAGAGCCTGGCCGCCGAGAACCCCGAGGCCGTGCGCCCGCGGCTCATCGCGCTCCTGGAGCGCCGCGAAGACTGGGAGGCCATGGCCCGGCTGCTGGAGCGCGAGGTGGCCACCTGCCCGCCCGACAAGACCTCGGACGCGCGCCTCCAGCTGGTGCGGCTCTACAAGGACCGCCTCGGACGCGCCGACAAGGCCGCCCGGCACCTGCATGAGCTGCTCACCTCGGATCCCGAGAACCTCGAGGTGCTCGACCTCTACATCCAGCACTTCCGGGAGAAGGGCGACTGGCGCAGCCAGGCCGAGACCATGGAGACCGCTTTGCGGGTGGCCCACTCCCAGGGCGTGGATCCGTCCTACGTCATCGACCTCCTCAAGGAGATGGCCACCATCTACCGCAGCAAGCTCGGCGACCTGGCGCGCACCGAGCGGGTCATGAAGTTCCTGGTCCGCCTGCAGCCGGACAACCCCAAGATGCAGGCCTCGTACGAGAAGATCGTCCAGCAGCGCGAGGTGTGGGAAGGCTACAAGGTCGAGATGCAGCAGGAGATCTCGATGGCCCCGGACGACTACACGCGCCTCGACCTGATGCGCAGCTTCGCGGCCACCCTGCTCGAACGCAAGCTCGACGTGGACCTCTGCATCGAGCTCCACCAGGAGATCATCAAGCTGGCCCCCGGGGATCCGGAAGCCTACGACGCCCTGGAGCAGCTGCTCACCCAGGAGGGCAACGTCGAGAACCTCTTCCAGTTGCTCGAGGCCCGGCTTTCCGAGGCCACGGTCGAGCAGCAGGAGGAGATCCTGCGCCGCATGTTCGACATGGCCCGGGACAAGCTCAAGGACCCCGCCAAGATCGGACGCGTCGCGGCCAAGATCCTCGAGATCATCCCCGACGACGCCGAGGCCCTCGCCGCCCTCGTGGAGAGCCTGGAGAGCCTGGAGAACTGGCCCAAGCTCACCGCGCTCCTGGAGCGCTGGAGCACCCGGGTGGTGGATCCCGAGGAGCAGGCGCCGCTTCTGCTCAAGGCTGCCGAGGTCTACGACCGGCGCCTCTCCAAGCCCGAGGACGCCCTGCGCTGCCTGAAGCAGGTGCTGACCAACCGGCTGGAGCTCGAGTCGGTCATCCCCCGGATGCTCGACCTGTACGAGCGCACCGGCAACTGGCTCGAGTACGCCAACCTGCTCGACATGGGGCTGCGCGAGGGCGAGTGGCCGTCCGATCCCGCCCAGGTCGACCCCTCCTGGAAGCGCCTGGCCCAGGTCTGGGAGCGCCAGGTCGGAGAGCCCCAGCGGGCGCTGGAGGCCTGGCGCCGGCTGTGGGAGCAGGCCCCCGAGGAGACCGAGTATCTCACCCACGTCACCCGGCTGTCGTACACCCTCGAGCAGTGGGACCTGCTCGTCGAGGTGATGGAGGGCCAGATCCAGCGCACCGCCGACACCGAAAAGGTGAACAACCTCGCCCTGCGCCTGTCCGAGATCTACGATCAGAAGCTCAACCGTCCCCACGACGCGCTGGCCATGCTCGAGAAGGTCGAGCCCGCCCGCCGAGACCGGCCCGTGCAGGAGCGCATGGCCCGCCTGTTTCTGGGCACCGGCGACTGCGAGGCCGCCATCGACCTGTACCGCCAGTTCCTCGAGAAGGCCGACACCCTCGAGGAGAAGGTCCGCTTCGGCCTCCAGATCGCCGACATCTACCTCGGGACGCTCCACGACGACGCCCTGGCCGCCGACCAGCTCGACCACGTCCTCGCGCTGGATCCGACCAACGCCCAGGCCCTGGTGCTCCAGCTGGACCTCTGCGAGAAGGAGGGCCGCTGGGAGCGGCTGGCCGAGCTCACCACCCAGCTCTACACGGTGGAGTCCGACGCCGACAAGAAGTTCGTCCACGCCCGCCGGCTGGGCGAGCTCATGGACGTCCGCCTGGAGAACGCCGAGGAGGCCTTCGCCTGGTACCGGATCGCCCTCCAGATCAGGCCCACCGAGGTCGAGCTCCTCGCCGTGCTCGAGCGCATCGCCGGCGAGCACCAGTACTGGTCCCAGCTCGTGGGCGTGTACGAGCTCCTGCTCAAGGAGGAGTGGAGCGCGGACCGGGACATCCTGCAGAAGACCGTCGACTGCCTGCGCACGAAGCTCAAGGACTACCCGCGGGCCATGGACTGGGTCACCCGGCACCTGATGCGCAACCAAAACGACGAGGAGTTCCTCTACGAGGCCGAGGACCTGTCGGGGCAGTTCCCCGAGGGGCCGAACCAGCTCGCCTCCCTGTACGAGCACCTGATCAACAACCTCTCCCGCGGCCCCCGCAAGTTCGAGCTGCTCACCCGGCTCGCCCGGCTCTACGAGGAGCAGCTCGAGGACCGTCCCGCGGCGTTGATCCGCTGGGAGCGCGCCTTCCGCGAGGATCCCGCGGCGCCGAAGGTCCTCGACGAGATCGAGCGCCTCGCCCGGGCGACCACGTCCTGGGATCTGCTCACCGTGGTCCAGGGCATCCGCCTCGCCCAGATCTCCGATCCCCTCGAGAAGGTCGACTTCATCTGCCGGTGCGCGGTCACCGCCGAGACCGAGATCGGCGACCCCCTGCGCGCCTTCCGCGCCTACCTCCACGCCTTCCTGCTCGAGCCGACGAACTCCAAGGTTCAGGAGGAACTGTGGCGTCTGGCCAGGGTCCTGGGCGTCTACACCGCGGACCAGCGCGTGGCCCGGCCCGTCGACCCCGACTCCATGATGACCGCCGGCCTGCGGGAGCTCAAGCGCCGCCGCGACAAGGGCGAGATGACCCTCTCCTCCGGCGGCGGCGCCCGCCAGCACACCCAGGAGCTCGAGGAGCTCGATCTCGAGGAGCTCGAGGTCATGGAGGAGGAGGAGCCCGCCCAGCAGAGGTTCGTCCTCTCGAGCCCCACCAACAGCCTGGCCATCGCCGACCTCATCGAGGTCCGCACCGGCAGCCTGCAGGGGCTCTCCTATGACCAGGTCGTGGCCGAGTTCCACAGCGACATCGCCTTCCAGGACCTCATCGCCCCGGCCCAGAAGGCCGGCGACGTGGCCCCGCCGGACTCCGCGTGGGAGGAGCTCGCCCGCGCCTGGGCCATGCTCCCATACGCCACCGTCGAGGAGCACGTCGAGCACCTGTCCCAGATGGCGCGCGTCTGGAAGGACGGCGCCCTGAACAACCGCAAGGCCTTCGAGATCCTCGGCCGCGCGGTGTCGGTCAACCCGCTGGACCCGGAGCTGCGCGAGTGGTTCCTGTTCGAGGGCCGCGCCCTCTCGGTGCTCGGGGCCTGCGGCGCCCTGCTCGAGCGGATCGCCGGCGGCCTCGTGGACAACGCGCAGTCCATCGGCCTGTACCGCGAGGTGGCCGAGCTCTACACCGAGATACAGCAATGGCAGAAGCGCGAGGACGTCCTGCGCGCCATCCTCGAGCTCGACAGCCACGACGCGCCCGCCTACGAGGCCCTCGTCTCCCTGCTGCGCCAGCTCGAGCAGTGGGAGAACCTGGCCCTGCTCATGGAGTGGAAGCTGGGGCTCGACGATCTGCCCCTCGAGGACCGGATCGGCCTCTTGCGCGAGATCGCCACCGTGTACGAGACGCGGCTCGCCATGCCCGAGGTCGCCCACTCGTGGTGGAACAAGGTGCTCTCCATGGAGCCGGACAACCTGGACTTCCTCCAGGCGGTGCTCCGCCTCTCCAAGCAGCTCCAGATGTGGCAGAAGGCCGCCGAGGTGCTGCGCAAGCTCTCCGACATCGCCGACTCCGAGGAGGTCCAGCTCCGCTGCCTCCACGAGCTCGCCCACGTCACCGTCTCCGAGCTCGAGCTGCCCGACCAGGCCATCCACATCTACCGCGAGATCCTCGAGATCGCCCCCACCGACCCCGTCGCCGTGGGCGCCCTGGACAAGTTGTACACCACCCACGAGCTCTGGAGCGAGCTCGAGGAGATCCTCGAGAAGCAGATCCAGAGCTCGACCGGCGAGGCTCGGTGCGCCTTCATGGAGCGCCTCGGCGAGGTGCTCGAGAAGTTGAACCGGCCCGAGGAGGCCGCCTTCACCTACGACAAGCTCTGGCAGGAGACCCAGCGCCCGCTGTTCGCCCGCAAGGCGAGCGCGATGTTCATGGAGATCGGCCGCGCCGCCGACGGCGTGGACATCCTGCAGGGCCTGCTCAACTCCGAGACGGCCGACTACGAGCCCCTCGAGAAGGCCAACCTCTGGACCCAGCTCGCCATCATCCAGAAGCGCTCGCTGGCCAACGAGGCCGCCGCCCGCACCTCGCTGGACCGCGCGCTGGCGCTCCTGCCCGACCACATGGGGGCCCTCCAGTTGCTCGCCGAGATGTCCTACGATCACAAGGACTGGGAGACCTTCGTGCACATGGAGCAGCGCATCGCCGCCGCCGCCACAGACCCCGCCGAGCGGGACGCCGCCCTCTTCCTGGTGGGGCGCACCCTGCGCGACCAGGTGCGCGACCCCGCCCGCGCCCGCGACGCCTTCGCCCAGCTGCTGCGCAAGAACCCGGGCCACGCCGACGCCCTCACCGCGCAGTACGTGCTCGCCGAGGAGCTCGAGGACTGGGCGCTGGCCCTGGCCATGCTCGAGCAGCGCTTCCCGCTGCTCTCCCAGAAGGACGACCGCGCCCGCAACCTGACGCGCCAGGCCGAGATCCGCCTGCGCCACTTCGAGGACGTCGACACCGCCTACGAGATCCTGGGCGAGGCCCTCACCGAGGATCCCAACCACGTCGGCGCCATCCTCGCGCTGGCCGATCTGGCCGAGTTCCGCGAGGAGTGGGACCGCGCCGGCGAGCTCCTCGAGAACGCGCTCAAGAAGCTCAAGGACGAGCCCGGCAAGATGTCCCGCCTGGCCCGCCGCTACGCCCAGCTCATGGAGCGCACCGGCAAGCTCGAGAACGCGGTCACCCTGCTGCAGGAGATGGAGCGGCGCTACCCCGACGAGCTGCTCATGAAGCTCACCCTGGGCGAGATCCGCTACCAGCAGGGCCGCTGGCGCGAGACCACCAAGCTGCTGGCCCAGCTCGGGGAGCACCCCCAGGCCGGCGAGTTCGCCGCCGAGGTGGCCGCCGCCCTGTGCATGGCCGCGGACTCCGAGCTCAAGCAGCGCAAGGGCGGCACCGCCCCCGTCGAACTGTGGGAGACCGCCGTGCGCCTCAAGCCCGACCACCTGCCGGCCATCGAGGCCCTGCTCAACTTCCACCTCGAGCGGGGCGACCAGGCCGCCGCCGCCGGCTACCTGCGCGCCCAGGCCGAGGCCGCCACGAACCCCGAGACGCGCTTCTCCCTCTTCCACAGCCTGGCCGAGCTCTACCTCAACGAGATCAAGAGCAAGCCCGACGCCTACGAGTGCTTCTACAACCTATGGATCGACATCGGCGAGCCCGGCCCCGGCCACGTCGCCATCCTCAAGAACCTGGCCGCCCTGGCCGAGGAGCTGCACCGTGAGCACGAGGTGCTGGGCGTGTACAAGGCGCTCCTGTCCCTCGCCGACGAGGGCGAGCGCCTGATGCTGCTGGTCAAGTCCGGCGAGGTCGCCCTGCGCATGGGCGAGATCGCCTTCGCCCAGGAGGTGCTCGAGACCGCCCAGAAGAAGGCGCCGGCCAACGAGAAGGTCCTGGCCGCGCTGTCCGAGCTCTATGAGAGCACCGGCCAGCTCGCGCCGGCCCTGCGCATCCTGCAGGAGCTGGCCGACCGCAAAGTGGGTTCCGCCACCGAACCCACCCGGCGCGGGGCCGTCCTCAAGCGGCTGGGACGGGTGCACATGGAGCTCGCCGCCGCCGCCGACACCATCGTGCCCATCCTCGAGGAGAGCCTCCAGCTGGTGCCCGGCGACGACGAGGTGCGCCGCCTGCTGATCCAGGTCTACGGGGACGACCCGCGCTTCACCGAGGCCCGCAGCGCCCAGTTCCAGGCCCTGTTGCAGAAGAACCCCATCAACGCCCGCGCCCTGCGCGATCTGGCCGACCAGGCCGAGCGCAACGGCGATCCCGAGCGCCGGTACCTCTATTCCCAGATGTTGTCCCTGATGGGCCTGTGCACCCCCGGGGAGCAGGAGTGGCTGGCATCCCTGGCGGGCCGCTCCGGCCGCGTGGCCATGGAGTACGCCAACCGCCTCGAGGACGCCGACCGCCTCGAGCTCGAGACCGTGGCCACCGAGACGCCGCTGGTCACCGTGTTCGACACCCTGTGGGAGGCCGCCCCCGCCGTGTTCGGCAGCGACCTCAACGCGCTGGGTCTCGCCCAGCAGGACCGCGTGTCCCCCGTGGACAAGAGCGACGTCGCCACCATCTACCAGGAGCTGGCCCGCGTGCTGGGCGCCCGCTCCACCAGCCTCTACCTGGGCGATTCGGCCACCTACCCGGGCGTGGTCGTGGCCTGCCACGCGCCCCCCATCGTCATCGTGGGCCGCGACTCCCTCGCCGAGCTGCCGGTCACCCTGCGCTTCTACCTGGCCCGCGCCATGGAGCTCGCGTGCCCGAAGTTCATCTTCGCCGCCGGGCTCTACCCCGAGGACTTCTCCCGGCTGCTGGCCGCCCTCACCCGCGCCTTCCACCCGAAGTACGCGCGCCACCAGTTCAAGACCCTGGACCCGGTGGACGAGCGCGCCCAGGAGCTCAAGAAGATCCTGCCCTACCGCGTGAGCAAGACCATCGTCGAGTTCTTCACCGAGCACCCGAACCTGGCCTTCGACTCCGGCTCCTGGCGCAAGGCCGTCTGGATGGCGGGCAACCGCGCCGGCCTGCTGCTCACCGGCGACCTCCACGAGGCCCTGCGCCTGGTGCTCTTCGAGGAGACCCAGCAGGTGCTGCCGCCGGCCTTCACCGAGGCCGAGCTGGCCGAGCTGGTCGCGAAGTCCCCCGTGCTGCAGGATCTGTTCTCCTTCTACGTGAGCCCCCTGCACGTCCGGCTCCGCCGCCTGCTGGGTCTGGCCCTCCAGTAGCCCCATGCACCCCGAGGTCGCCGCCGTCCTCGAGCGCGTCGTGGCCGATCGCCGCGCGCTCCACCGCATCCCCGAGCCCGCCCGGGAGGAGCGCCTCACCGCCGCCTACCTGGCCGCCGCCCTGCACGAGCTGGGGCTCGAGCCCCGCACCGGCGTCGGGGGCCACGGGCTCGTGTGCGACCTCGCGCCTTCCGAGGGCCTGGAGCGAGACTCCGCAAACCAGAGCGACGCTCAGGCTGATCCTTCCGGCGACGTTGTCGCCTCTGGCCAGAGCGACACCCAGGCTGATCCTTCCGGCGACGTTGTCGCCTCAAACGGGACGCCCTTTTACGGGCGTCCCTCTAATGCTTCAAACGGGACGCCCTTTTGCGGGCGTCCCTTCGGGCGACCGTTCACGGTCGCCTTGCGGGCCGACATGGACGGCCTGCGGATCGAGGAGCGCACCGGCCTGCCGTTTTCGTCCGTCCACCCGGGGCTCATGCACGCCTGCGGCCACGATGGCCATATGGCCATGCTCCTGGGCGCCGCCCGCATCTTCGCCGCGCACCCCCCGAAACACCTTCGGCTGCGCCTGCTCTTCCAGCCCGCCGAGGAGCAGTTCGGCGGGGCCCGGGACCTCATCGCCGACGGCGCGCTTTCGGGCGTGGACCGCGTCTTCGGCGCCCACCTGTGGAGCTGGCTTTCCACCGGCACCGTGGCCGCGTGCCCCGGCCCCATGATGGCCCAGACCGAGCGCTTCACCATCGACGTCGCCGCCCGCGGCGGGCACGCCGCCCTGCCCCGGGACACCGGGGACGCCCTCGTCACCGCCGCCCTCCTGGTCACCGCGCTGCAGACCGCGGTGAGCCGCGGCGTGAACCTCCCCGCCGAGCCCGCCGTGTGCACCGTGGGCGAGCTCCACGCGGGCACCGCCCCCAACGTCATCGCCGCCACCGCCCAGCTCAAGGGCACCCTGCGCGCGCTCACCCCCGAGGTCATGGAGACCCTGCGCGGCCACGTCCGGCGCATCGCCGCGGGCGTCGCCGCCGCCAACGACGCCGAGGCCCGGGTGACCTTCACCGGCGGCTACCCCGCCCTGATCAACCACGCGGCCGAGCACGCCCTCGTGGCCGCCGCCGCAGCCCAGGTCGCCGACTTCACCACCGCCGTGCCCGTCATGGCCGGCGAGGACTTCTCGTACTACCTGCGGCAGGCCCCCGGCTGCTTTTTCTTCATCGGCGCCGGCGACCCCGCCGTGCCCGTGGAGCGCCGCGCGCACCACCACGAGCCCGGCTTCGCCTTCGACGAGCGCGCCCTGGCCGTGGGCGTGGCCATGTGGCACGCCCTGGTGCGCGCGCTGGACGGGTGAGTTCCGAAGCTACTTCCGGGTCTCGGCGATGGCGTAGACCTTCTCCCGCAGGTCCGGGCGGGCGGCGAAGAGCGCCTCCACGGCCTCGCGCTCTAGGACCAGGCACTCGGACTCGTGGACGGCGGTCACCGTGGCGTTGCGCGGGAGGTTGAACAAGAGCGCCCGCTCGCCGAAGAAGTCCCCGGGGAACAGGCGGGCGACGCCCTGGATGTGCGCGCCGGTCACCTCGAGGAGGCCGGCGGTGAGCACGTAGAGGCCCTCGCCGGCCTCGCCCTCGCGGACGATCTCGTCGCCGGGGCGATAGACGGCCGTGCGCGCGGCGGCCGCGAGGCCGCGCAGGTCGGCGCGGGTGAGCGTGGCGAACACGGGGACCGCCCGGAGCCGGTCGCCCAGGCTGGGCCGCAGCAGGCGCGAGGAGACCGCCAGGAGCCGCTCCCGGGCCGCCCCGATGCGCGCCTGGGCCCGGGTGGCCACCGCCGGGTTCAGCACGCGGCTCGTCTGGAGCTGGTCGACCAGGTGGGCGGCGCCCTCGGAGACGACGTTGGCGATGTAGTAGCTCTGGATGGCCGAGCTCAGGCGCGGGTACACGCGGTACATCTGGTCGAGCCGGTCGTGGATCTCCCCGATCCAGTGCGCCAGCAGGTCCCGCAGCGCGGGGGTCTCGGTGCGCTCTCGCACGTCCTCGAGGACGACCACGCGCACCAGGTGGACCTCGAGGAGGAGCCCCAGGCGCGAGGCCATGGCCGCCGACCGGCTCAGGCTCAGGGCCTCGATCACGCGCTCGATCCAGCCGAAGCGGACCGCCTCGCACGGGTGGGCCAGCAGGGCGTCGAGCCCCCCCTCTCGGTACACCTCGAACCGCGCCTGCACTCCCCGGGTCAGGACCGCGTATGCGCGCCGGCTGACGCACCCGTGCTCGAGGAGCTCCTCGTAGCGCGCCTTCTCCTCGAAGAGCATGCCCTTGACCGCGAAGCGCTCGTCCTGCACGGCCGCGTCGGGCACGCCGGGGCCGGCGGCGGGCGGGACGTCCACCACCTCGTGGAACAGGCGCTTGCGGGCCGACACCACCGAGCCCGAGAGGAGGCCGGCGGCCACCAGCCGGTCCATGGCGCGGAACACGCGCTGCTCGAGGTGGTCCATGGTCCGGTCCAGGAAGGCGTGATCCCCGGGGCGCAGCCGGTCCAGGCCGAAGCGGGCCAAAAAGGGCTTCATGGTCAGCGCGTTGAGGAACAGCGTCGAGAGCACCACGGCCGTGGCCAGGGTGAGGAAGGTCTGCTTGTGGGGGAAGTCCGCCGGGAGCAGCAGCACCAGCGCCAGGGCCAGGCCGCCGCGCAGCCCGCCCCAGACCAGCACCGCCCCGGTGGCGCCGTCGACGGGCTCGCAGCAGCGCAGCCGGTTCAGCGGCCACAGGGAGGCCGCCACCGAGACCGCGCGGGCCGCGTAGACCAGGGCCACGGTGGGCAGCACCAGGGCCAGCGCCGGCAGGATGGTGTCGGGGTGCACCGTGATGCCCACGCCGAAGAAGACGACGATGTTGGCCGACAGGGCGAGAAACTCCCAGATGAAGTGCATGCCGTAGAGCGCCTCGCGGGAGAATTCGAGGCGCGCGCGGCTTCCCAGGTACAGCCCGACGATCATGGTGGAGATGACGCCGCTGACGTGGAGGTGGTGGTCGGCGACGATGAAGCTCAGGTACGCCGCGGCCACGGTGAGCCCCAGCTGGGCGCTGGCGGTGCGGGCGGTGAAGCGCAACAGCAGGCTGGTGACCAGGCTCACCCCCAGCCCGACGGCCACGCCCCCGGCCACGACCTTCAGGAACTGGGCCGCCGCGTACGGCACCAGGGCGCCCCCGGGGGGCGAGAGCGTGAGCGCGAGCATGAGGTTGAACAGCACGATGGCGGTGCCGTCATTGAGCAGGCTCTCGCCCTCGATGAGCACGTTGATCCGCTTGGGCACGCCCAGGTCCCGGCACAGGGCGACCACGGCGACGGGGTCGGTGGCCGAGATCAGCACGCCGAAGGTGAGGCTGGGCAAAAGCGGCAGCGCCAGCAGCCAGTGGAGCCCCCACCCCACCACCAGGGCCGACACCACGAGCCCGAGGACGGCCAGCACGGTGACCGGCACGAGATCCCGGCGCAGGTCGCCGAAGTCGAGGTTGTAGGCGGACTCGAAGATCAGGGGCGGCAGCAGCACGTGGAGGATGATGCCCGGGAACAGGTCCGCCGCGGCGTCCAGGCCGGCCCAGCCCCAGTACGCCAGCAGCGTGCCCGCGAGGATGCCGAAGATGACCAGGGCCACGCTGTGGGGCAGCCGCACCAGGCTGGCCAGCCGGGTGAACACGAAGCCGGCGCCGAGCAGCAGGATGACGAGCAGGACCACTTCGACGATGGGCATGCACCCTCCATCCGCCGGCCGGCCGGCGGGTCAGGCCAGCGCCAGCAGGTAGGTCACGTAGGCCGCGTACACCCCGAAGAGCAGGGCGCCCTCGACGCGCACCAGGGCCATGCCGGTGCGCATCAGCGGCCACAGCAGGGCGGTGACCCCGAGCATGACCCCCATGTCGACGTAGAACTGGGTGTTCACGGTCGCCTCGATGGGCCGGATCAGCGAGGTCACGCCCAGGATGATCAGGATGTTGAAGATGTTCGAGCCGATGATGTTGCCGATGGCCATCTCGGACTTGCCCTTGAGCGCAGCCACCAGGGAGGCGGCGAACTCGGGCAGCGAGGTGCCCACCGCGATGACCGTGAGGCCGATGACGCGCTCGCTCATGCCGAACAGCCGGGCGAAGCTCACCGCCGAGTCCACGCAGAGCTTGCCGCCGCCCATGAGGGCGGCCAGCCCCAGGGCGACGAGCCCCACGTTGCGCCACAGGTTGGGCCTGCCGGACGCCGCGTCGTCCCCGGTGGCCCCCGGGACGGCCTCCTCGGGGACCCCGCCGGTGCGCACCAGGTACCCCGTGTAGCCGATGCCCAGGGCCAGGAAGACGAGCCCCTCGTACCAGTCGAGGCTGCCGTCGAGCATGGTCAGAAAGAGGGCGAGGGAGGCGCCCATCATCCACAGGAAGTCCCGCCCCAGGAAGTCCTCGTGGACGGTCATGGGCGCGATGAGCGCGGTGACGCCCAGGATCAGCGCGATGTTGGCGATGTTCGAGCCCAGGATGTTGCCCAGCGCGATGCCCGTGCTCCCGGACACCGCCGAGGTCACGTTGACGGTGAGCTCGGGCATGGAGGTGCCGAAGGCCATGACCGTGAGGCCGACCACGGTCGTGGAGATCCCGACGCGCAGCGCCAGCGTGGAGCCCCCGCTCACCAGCCAGTTGGCGCCGTAGGTCAGCAGCGCGAAGCCGGCGATCATCTGGAGGGAGTGCAGCAGGATGTCCATGAAATGGGCTCCGGGGTGAAACGAACGCGGCGTCAGTGCCTGACGCAGTTGCGGCCGGCGTTCTTGGCCTCGTAGAGCTTGGCGTCGGCGCGGGCGATCAGGTCCTCGGGCCGCAGCTCGGCGAAGGGGGCGGCGAACTCCATCACGCCCAGGCTGATGGTCACCGGCATGCGGTTGCCCTCGGCCTCGAAGGGCGTGGCGCACACCGTGGCGCGGGCCCGCTCGGCGAACTCGATGGCGCCCTGGAGCGGTGTCTCGGGCAGCACCACCGCGAACTCCTCGCCGCCGTAGCGGGCGAAGACCTCGCCCTTGCGCACGGTCGAGGCGATGCGCCGGGCGACCTCGCGCAGGACCA
>Ga0302247_1000943_pt1 | contig 24169 bp, 25 predicted proteins | sample AAG_UR_Ile_MG_FD_193529 | JGI IMG/M metagenome (GOLD analysis project Ga0302247, IMG submission 193529) | Enriched activated sludge microbial communities from anaerobic digester in WTTP, New Holstein, Wisconsin, United States - AAG_UR_Ile | ecosystem: Engineered > Bioreactor > Anaerobic >...
GATCCAATAAACCCTTAAGCCTCGGTTTTTCAAAGCCTTCCATTGTCTCGCCCTCCCTTTCAGAAGGGCCAGTGAATCACTCTTCGCCTCTTTTGTGAATCCTTGTTAACCTGAGTTCAGGGCCGTGCAGATTTTCCCGGCAGGATTGACGCGTGCTTTCCGCCTCCTTTTCTCCCTCCGTTCCATGCCTTATAGTCGGTCCCCGGCGACCGCCGCCCGTTCGAAAAAAGGTCACCCGAACCCCATGGCCGTTCACGCGACTCTTCAAGACAGCGAATCTTCCGTCCCGGCTCCCGCCGTATCCGCCGTCGTTCCCTGTTACAACGAAGCGGAAAACCTTCCGGAACTATGGCAACGGCTTTCGGCGGCCTGCCGCGCCTGCGCGGGCGGCGCTTACGAAATCGTTTTCGTCAACGACGGCTCGAAAGACGCGACGTGGGCCGTGATGAACGCGCTGGCCGAACAAGACCCGCATATCGTGGCCGTCAATTTGTCGCGGAACCATGGCCACCAACTGGCGCTCAGCGCCGGGTTATCCTTTTGTTCGGGCAAGCGCGTTTTCATTCTCGACGGCGATTTACAGGATCCGCCCGAGCTTCTGGACGACATGATGGCGCTTATGGACCGGGGCGCGGACGTTGTTTACGGCCAAAGAAAGACCCGGCAAGGCGAAGGCTGGTTCAAGCGCGCGACGGCTTCCGCCTTCTACCGCCTTCTTTCCCGCATGACGGACATTTCGATTCCGCGCGACACGGGCGATTTCCGCCTGCTAAGCCGTCGCGCCGCCGGCATTCTCAACCGGATGCCGGAACGGAGCCGCTTCATACGCGGCATGGTAAGCTGGATCGGCCTGAAACAGGTGCCCATCGTTTACGAAAGACAGCCGCGCTTCGCGGGACAAACGAAATATCCCCTGCGGAAGATGCTCCGTTTCGCCATGGACGCCGTTACAAGCTTTTCGATCGTGCCGATGCGCGTGGCGTCCTACGTCGGGGCGTCGGCGGGGATCGCGGCTCTCGCCATGCTGATCTACGTCTTTCATTCGTGGATAACCGGCCAGACCGTCCAGGGCTGGACCAGCTTGATGGTCATCGTGCTGGTCATCGGCAGCGTCCAGCTATTAAGCCTCGGCGTGTTCGGCGAATACCTGGGCCGCCTCTACATGGAGGCCAAGCAGCGCCCGCTTTTCATTGTCGATGAGGTCGTCGGCTCGCCGGGCCCTGGCCCCGGCGGGGAACGAAAAATGGTGGGTGATGGGGGATTCGAACCCACGGCCCGCTGATTAAGAGACGTTTCAAAGCCCTTTATCTAACCTTTTGAAAATCTTGTCAACTCACTTGAACTGCGCTATAACGGCCTGATTTCTCATCGCTATTGAGCGACATTGGAAGCAACTCAGGCAAGGGTGGAAGATATATTTTGCCATCCACGTTGTTGATTTATTGTTGATAAAGAACATGACTGCAAACGCCCAACTGACCGATAACGAAGCGCGCAAGGCCATATCACCCCAGTACGGGCAGCGTATTCTATGGGATGCCGCTGTCAAGGGCTTTGGTTTACGAATAACGGCCAATAGCGCCAAAGCCTTCGTGCTTGATTATCGGATTGACGGGCGGCAACGGCGCATAACCATCGGCTCTTTCCCGGATTGGACTGTCGCAGCCGCGCGTAAATTTGCCAGCGAAATGAAGCAAGACGTTGATCGCGGAATCGACCCTATGGCGGAACGGCAAGCCAGACGTGACGCTCCCACCGTTTGTGATCTTTGGGAACGTTATCAAAAAGAATTTTTGCCACACAAGGCGGCGAAAACCCGACAAGATGAAATCAGCATGTGGAAAACCCTCTTGTTGCCTAAGCTGGGGAAGTGCAAGGTTTTCAATGTCGAGCCTGCGGATATAGACGCGCTGCACCAAGAAATCACTACCGTGAGAGAAGCTCCTGTTCGAGCCAATCGCGCCGTTGCTTCTTTGCGTAAGGCTTTTAATCTGGCAATTCGGTGGAACTGGCTCGACAAAAATCCGGTTATTGGGGTGCGGCGCAATCCAGAAGAAAAACGTGGGCGCTATCTCGACAAGAAAGAAATTGCGGCGCTTGTGCTTGCCCTCAACGAACACCCCGAAGCTACCTCCGCCAATGCAATCAAATTGTTGATGTTGACGGGCGCGCGTAAAGGCGAGGTTTTGGGCGCGACATGGGACATGTTCGATCTTGAAAATAGCCTTTGGACAAAACCAAGCGCCCACACTAAGCAACGGAAGCTTCACCGTGTGCCCTTGAACAAAACGGCGTTACAGTTATTGAATGATATAAAGGAAAAGTCTGACGCTGATTTTCAGGAAGCCTCGAAAAAGGATAAGACGGCGACAATAAGCCCGTATGTCTTTCCGGGGCCGACCGGCGAGCCGCTTCAAGAAGTCCGGCGCACGTGGCTTGCCGTATGCAAAGCGGCGGGGTTGACGGACAAAATTGAGAGGAAGAATCGGCAGGGGAAAGTTATCAAGGACGAAAAGGGAAACCCTGTTTTAGACGATTGGCCGAACGTTCGGATTCACGATCTTCGCCATTCGTTTGCAAGTATTCTCGTTTCTTCCGGTGCGTCCCTACCTCTCATCGGGCAAATGTTAGGGCATACTCAGGTGCAGACGACGCAGCGCTATGCGCATCTTTATGACGATCCGTTGCGTAAGGCGGCGGAAGCGGTCGATAATTTCATTATGTTGCCGGTTGAGCCTGCAAAAATTGAGAATAAGGGAAAGAAAAAGAATGCAGCACAAAAAAGATGACTTGCCGCCCGAAGCCGCAAATGCGGTTTTGCTGAATGACGCTTTCTTTGCGTTATGCAATCCTGAGATTGTAGAACGCTATCACGCGGCAACGATACGCAAGAAAAAATATGAAGCGTCTATTGACCATGAAGACTTGCGGCGCATGGGGCGGGTTTACACTTACGATTCGCGCTTCAAGAAGGAAGTGAACACCCAGCTTCAAGCCATCAAAACCGAGTTTCTTCAAAAACTGAAGGATGGTGTTTTGACGGCATGGGCGCGGGAAGGCTCTCCACTTGCGCCTATGCAGAAAATTCCCGCCTCGGCTTGGTCTATGTTATGGCTGAAAAGCCTTCCCAAGAATCTTGTGCATGGGCTGCACGGCGACCTTTATGACGTGCGGATTGTGAACAACGCGCCCCACGATGTTCTCCCGCGCGTCAAAGGGCGTGGCGGTCGTCCCTCCGAAAAAGACACGATCATTGAGGAATATAAGAGGCGAAAAAAAGAAGGGCTTTGTGAAGATTCTCGGCGCGGCGAATCACATTATCTCGAAAAGTGGTTCAAAGAGAACTTTCCGAGCGGAAAAACGCCCTGTCCCAAAACTATCCAAAATCACATTTCGGGTTTTGAGAAAGCGTTATTAAATAAAATCAAATAGTTAAGCGGGCCAACTTTTTATCCCGCTCCTGTTTTGGGTAAAGTTTCCGGGTTTTCGTTTTTTGATACCGTTCCTCTCGTCGGCGCAAGTCGCCAAACAACGAGAGGAAAGCTACATGCAACACCCAAATTCCCAAGAAACCCAAGAAAAGCCCAAGGCTTCGGTGCTGGACGGCTTTTTGACCGAGCGCGAATACGCGGCGCAACGCGGGGTAACGGTTCGCACCTGCGAGCGCGACCGCGCCATGCGGCAATCGCCCCCTTATACCCTGATTGGCCGAAAGGTCTATTACCGGATCGAGGCCGTCCGGGACTGGTTGCTCAAGCGCGAGAAGGACTGCACGCGCGAGCCGCAATCCTTCGCAAGGCGGGGGGCGCGATAATGGAAGAGCAAAAATCCGAAACCGCCATGCACGATGATATTTTGCACGGCGCGAGCGCGATTGCGAAATTCCTCTACGGCTCGCCCAAGCACCGCCGCAAGGTTTACAACCTTCGCAAAGCCAAACAATGCTCGCCGCCCATGTTCAGCATGGGAATGACGATATGCGCCCGTAAGAGCGAAATTATCAAGTGGATTGAGGGGCAAGAAAAGAAAGTGGCGGATTATGGCCGAAGCGCCTGACACCAATCTTTCAGGCGAAGAGATTGCAAAGCTGCTTCAGGATCGAATAGGCGAGCTTGCGGATCATTTGCTAGGAAAAAGAAACGAGGCGCTTTCGTCTCAAAACCAGTTGCGTTATGGCAACAAGGGCAGCGTTGCCGTTGATGTTGCGGGCGAGAAGGCGGGGACGTGGTTCGATCATGAGACAGGTTGCGGCGGTAACGCGCTTGTTCTTATCAAGCATGTGAAAAAGGGCAGCGCTCGCGAGGCGTTCACATGGGGGTGCAAGTGGCTTGGCGTTTCTGTTCCCGAACCACCTTCTAAAAAATTGCCGAAAGACCCGGTTGCAAAAATCGCCGTTATCGTTAGCGAGACACAAAAAACCATTGAAGGAACCCCGGTAAAACTGTACTTGCAACGGCGCGGAATCACGGCAACGCCGCCGGATTGCATTGGCTATCGGCCTAAAGCCTTCGGCAAATACGGCGCATTGGTTGCCTTGGCGCAGGATATTAAAGGCAGCGTGCTAGCGCTTCAGCAAGTCTATTTAACGGAAGACGGCCAGAAAGCGCCCCTTGAAGTCAAGAAGCGTACCAACAAGACCGTTGATAAATGGTCGTCAAGGGCCGTTGTGCGTTTTCCCGGCAAAGAGCCGGTCATTCTGGCCGAGGGCATCGAAACGGCGCTTTCTCTTTGGCAGGCTACAGGGCAGGAAACATGGGCTTGCCTTGGCATCAGCAACATAGCCTACGCGCCATTACCTGAGAAATCGACCGTCATCATAGCCCGCGACGGCGATGAGCCAAACAGCAAGGCCGATCAGCAAATCACCCGCGTTATCGCCAAGATGAGGGCGCGCGGGCACAAGGTCGGTGTGGCAACGCCGCCGGAAGGGAAGGATTTTAACGACGTTCTTGTTGAAAATGGCGAGGATGCCATCCGGGCGGCGATAACGGCGGCGGATTATCAGGAAACAAAACAGGAAATTACTGTCTATGTTCCATCGGGCGATCCCCGGCCCGTCGAATATGCCGATGAGTCCTTGGCGTTGCGATTCAGCGTTTTGCACAGGCAGGATTTACGTTACGTCGATGTGTGGGGCAAATGGCTTCATTGGATTAGCACGTGCTGGGAAATCGACGAAACGCTGGAAGTGATTGATTGTTGCCGCGCCGTCGCTCGCGCCGCGTCCGCCGAGATTATGAGCGCCCCGGAACCGAATATCAGGCTTGCTTCCATCGTCGCAAGCCGTAAGGCGGTGCTGGCTATCGAGGGCCTTGCGCGCGCCGACCGCCGTCATGCTTCGCGTACTCAAGACTGGGATGCCAATACGTGGATCATCAATACGCCGGACGGCACCGTTGACCTTACCACAGGCCAGCTTCGCGAACATAGGCGCGAGGACTACTGCACGAAAATGGCCGCCGTTTCACCAGGCGGCAATTGCCCCCTATGGTTCTCGTTTCTTGACCGGGCTTTTGCGGGCGACACGGACTTGATCGCCTTTTCCCGGCGCATGGTGGGTTACAGCCTCACGGGAGAAACGCGCGATCATGCCTTGTTTTTCATTTATGGGCCAGGAGCCAACGGAAAAGGCGTGTTCCTGAATACATGGTACCGGATCGTGGGCAACTATGCCGTTATCGCGCCGATGGAAACTTTTGTCGCCACGCAGAACGACCGGCACCCGACCGACCTTGCCATGATGCGCGGCGCGCGCGTGGTCATATCGCAGGAAACCGAAGAAGGCCACAGGTGGGCGGAATCAAAAATCAAGCAGATGACAGGGGGCGATCCTATACCTGCACGTTTTATGCGGCAGGATTTTTTCACGTATCAGCCGCAATTTAAATTGATGATCGCGGGCAACCACAAGCCAAGCCTGCGCACCGTGGACGAAGCCGTGCGCCGCCGCTTTCACATGATCCCTTTTACCGTCACTATTCCCGAACACGAGCGCGATACACAGTTGCAAGAAAAACTGAAAGCCGAATGGCCCGGTATCCTGCAATGGGCAATCGAAGGGTGCCTTGAGTGGCAAAGGAACGGGTTGCAGCCGCCCGATGCCGTGCGCGTTGCAACCGAATCCTATCTTGCGGATGAGGACGCCATACAAAAGTTTCTCGATGAGAAGTGCCGGGTGACCAGCTTTGAGGAATACGAGGAAGTCAATCATTTGTTCACGGCATGGCGTGAGTGGTGCGCCGTGACGGGCGAGTACGCGGGAACTGTCAAACGCTTCAGCCAGAATCTTGAAACGCGGCGCTTCATGAAAATGCAGCATCCCAAGACGCGACGGGCGTGCTTCGGAGGGGTGCGCTTACTCCAATCAGCAAGCGAACCGCCGCCCTTTTATCTCGACGAGCGATGACATGACAGGATTAACCATAGTCTCGAAGAATTCGAAGGGATCGAAGGGGACAAACCTATGTCCCCCTATATACGCGCGCGCGTGTACGCGCACGTGTAAGGCGTTATACTTTTTTCCCCTTCGATCCCTTCGCAAACCCCGTAATCAGAAGCAACGGGCGGTATTTCTTTGCAACAACAAAGGTACTGTGATGCGAAAACGTATGTGGGGGAGCATAGCGCGGGACTTTTCTAGCGGGGGGAGTTTAGTATGTCTAAACTAAACGAACCCTTTGAAAGTAAATCCAAATTCGCCGCTCGCGTGGGGGTGACGAAGGGGCGGATTTCTCAGCTTGTCGCGGCGGGCCTGCCGGTGCGCGGGGATGGGTCGATTGATATTGAGGCGGCGCTGGCGTGGATGGAAGCGAACCTTGACCCCGCCAAGCGGAACAAGGGCGGCGCGAAGCGCGAAGACATTGCAGCAGGTGGTGCTGCGATAAGGGGCGGTGCGGGCACCGCGAGCGGTATGCCGAGCTTGGGCGAAGCGCGGCGCTTGCACCTGATTGTGCAAATCGAACGTGCCAAGATAGCGTTGCAACAGGAACGCGGCAAATTGATCGACGCGGATCAAGCAAGCGTCACCGTTTTCAATCGCGCCCGTGCCGAGCGGGACGCGCATATCGCATGGGTGCAACGTTCCGCCCCGATCCTTGCCGGGGAACTTTGCAGCGATCCCGTCAAAACATTCGCGCTTCTGGACAAGCTCATGCGCGAGCATCTTGAACATCTTGCCAATACGCCTTTGGACGTTTTGAAAAATGCTGCAAGCAGTTGATGAGGCATGGCGGCGCGGCATCAGGCCCGAACCGCAAATCAGCGTGGCGGATTGGGCGGATCGTCATTACATCCTGCCGCCGACTTCGGCAGAGCCGGGGCCGTGGCGCACGAAACGGACGCCCTATTTGCGCGAAATCATGGACGCGCTTTCAACGGGCAGCCAGCACGAGCGCATCGTGTTCATGAAAGGGGCGCAGTTGGGCGGCACGTCTTGCGGCCTTGGGTGGATTGGCTACGTCATTCACAACGCCCCCGGCATTATCATGATGGTGCAACCCTCGCTTGATATGGTGCGAAGAAATACCACGACGCGCATTGATCCCATGATAGAATCAACGCCGGTGTTGCGCGATCTGGTTGCCACGCCGCGCTCGAAGGATTCCGGCAACAGCCTGTTTCGTAAATCCTTCCCCGGCGGGCAGCTTGTCATGACGGGAGCCAACAGCGCGATTGGGTTGCGTTCGACTCCCGTGCGGTTTTTGTTTTTGGATGAGGTGGACGGCTACCCGGCGGACGCGAACAACGAGGGCGATCCCGTGGCCCTCGCCATTCAACGCACGGCGACGTTTCGCGGACGGCGCAAGATTTACATGGTATCGACACCGACCTTAAAAGGTCATAGCCGCATCGAAGCGGCCTACAACGAAAGCGATCAACGCAAGTTCTTCGTGCCGTGCCTACATTGCGGCGACATGGCCCCGATAACATGGGCGCGGATTCAGTGGCCGGAAGGAAAACGAGCCGAGGCGTGTTTGATCTGCGAGGTATGCGGCGGTGTGCATCAAGAGCATGAGAAGCCGCGCTTGATTGAGGCGGGGCAGTGGCGCGCGACGGCGCAAGGCGACGGGCGCACGGTGGGCTTTCACCTTTCGGCGCTTTACAGCCCGTGGGAGACATGGGCGGAAATCGCGCTTGAACACGGGCAGGTGTCCCGCGATCCTCCGCGCTTGCAAGTGTGGACGAATACCAAGCTGGCGGAATGCTGGGAAGATATGGCGGGCGACGTTGTGGAATCCGATCCGCTTATGGCGCGGCGTGAAAGCTGGCATGGGCTTTTGCCCGATGGCGTTGCCGTTCTCACGGCGGGCGTCGATGTGCAAGGCGACCGCATCGAAGCGCAAGTGATTGGCTGGGGCACGGATGAGGAATCGTGGGCCATCGACTATCGTGTGATATGGGGCGATCCGTCCGGCCCGCGCGTGTGGGCTGATCTTGACGGCTTTTTGCAAAACACCTACCCGCACAGCCGCGCGTTGCCCGATATGCCGATCCGCGCAACGTGCATCGACACGGGAGGGCATCATACGAAAGCGGCTTATGAGTTTTGCCGCACACGCCTTGCGCGGCGCATATGGGGCATCAAGGGACGCGGCGGCGCGGGCATTCCGGTGTGGCCGCGCCGTCCTTCGCGCGTCAAGGGCAAGGTGCCGTTGTTTATCATCGGCGTTGACGCCGTGAAAGACGCGCTATTCGCCCGTTTGCGCTTGACGGAATCCGGCCCCGGCTTCGTGCATTTTGCGATGGAGCGCGATACGGAATACTTCCGGCAACTCACCGCCGAGCGCGTCGTCACGCGATTCGAGCGAGGCCGCCCGATCCGTTCATGGCAACCGCGCCGCGACGGCGAACGCAACGAGGCGCTGGACACGTTTGTTTACGCAACGGCGGCGCTTCATGGGCTTATCAGCATGGGCCTACGTCTGAATGATGAAGCCGGAAAACTATCCGCCGCGCATGTGCGGGACGCCGAAGAGCAAAAGCCGCAAGCCGCGCCGATGGCCTTTCGCTCAAAGTGGATGAACTGACATTTATATATAGAGCCGCCCGTTCCTGCTTCTTACAAAACATTGCCGAACTGTTCGTCTAGTCGGTGAATCCGCGCGCGGCCAGAATGGGCCGCATGTTCAACCGTCTTCGCCATGCCCTGAAGAATATGAACCTTCGCGCGTTTGACGCCGCCGGAGGCGGTCGGCGTTGGGATCATGCGAAGACGGTGGATTCGCTCAACGCCGCTATTCTCGCAGGCGCAACGGTATCGGCTCGCCGCGCCGGTTATTACGCGCGGAATAATCCTTGGGTTGTCTCATCCGTGCAAGGCTTGGTCGGTAACGCGGTGGGTACGGGAATCAAACCGCGCTCGCGGCATCCTGACGCAACCGTGCGAAACAAACTTCACGCGCTTTGGAACCAGTGGACGGATAAGGCCGACGCGGCGGGCCTGACGGATTTTTACGGCCTGCAAGCGCTTGCCATGCGGGCGATGGTGGAAAGCGGCGAGACGTTCGCCCGCCTTCGCGTCACGGAAGACACAAGCGGCCTTGTGCCGTTGCGCCTTGAGTTGCTTGACCGCGAGCAAGTGCCGATGGACTTGCACCGCGAGATTGTCGCGGGTTCGCGCATCCGCGCGGGCATCGAGTTTGACGCGAACGGCCAGCGCGTCGCTTATCACTGCTATCAGCAACGTCCGGGCGATCCGCTTGCGCCCATGCGGCTTGACGTTATCCGGCTTCCGGCGACGGAAGTCATTCATCTTTTTCATGCGCTCGCGCCGGGACAGTTGCGCGGCATGACATGGCTCGCCCCGATCCTGCTTCGTTTGCACGAGCTGGATCAATACGAGGACGCGGCGCTGGTGAAAGCGAAAGTTGCGGCGCTGTTCACCGGATTCATCCGCGATCCCGATGGCACCGTGGCGGGGCTGAACAATGGCAGCGGGACTGGCGGCGTGCTTCAGGTTGGCATGGAACCGGGCAGCCTCATCCCGTTGCCGCCCGGTGCCGATATTCAATTCTCCGATCCCGCCGATCCGGGCGATTACGGGGCTTACGTCAAAAACCACATTCGCGCGATAGCGAGCGGCATGGGATTGCCTTACGAGCTTGTGTCCGGCGATCTGGAAGACGTGACGTATTCCAGTATTCGCGCGGGGTTGGTGGAATTTCGCCGCCGCATTGAACAGCTACAGCATAGCGTGATCGTCTTTCAATTCTGCCGTCCGGTGTGGGAGCGCTTCGTGCGCCTTGCGGTCTTGGCCGGACATATCCCCGCGCGTGATTTTGATCGTGACCCGCAAAGTTTTCTAGCCGTCGATTGGTTGCCGCCTAAATGGGATTGGGTCGATCCGCAAAAAGACGCGCGCGCCGAGATTGACCAAATCAACGCCGGATTAAAAAGCCGCAGCCAGTCGATTGCCGAGCGCGGTTACGACGCGGAAGAAGTTGACGCCGCGATTGCCGCCGATCATGCGCGGGAAAAAGAACTTGGCCTTGTTTTCCAAACGCCGCCAGCAAACGCCAATAACACCGCCAATGAAGGAGCCGCCGCCAATGCCTGAACTTTTAACCCGTAGCGCCAGCCTGACGCCGCAAACAGCCAACGCCGACGCTCGCACGATTGAGGTTGTGTGGAGCACCGGCGCATCCGTGCGCCGCCGCGATATGCAAGGCGAATATTTTGAACGGCTTTCGCTGGAACCCGCCGCCGTCGATCTCTCGCGCCTTATCGGGGCCAGCGTTCTTGACGCGCACCGGCAAGGGGCCGTGCGCGACGTGCTGGGGACGGTGCGCGAGGCGAACGTCAACGGCAAAAATGGCAAGGCGACGTTGCAATTTTCTACGCGCGCGGAAGTCGAACCCGTTTGGCAGGACGTAATCAACGGCATCCTGCGCCATGTGTCGGTCGGCTACACCGTCGAAGCGTGGGCCGAAGGAATCGAGGGCGGCAAGCGCACGTTAACCGCCACGCGCTGGACGCCGATTGAAATTTCCCTTGTCCCCACGCCCGCTGATCCGGGCGCAACCATTCGTAAGGAGGAAAATAACATGCCTGAACCTGTAACCATCGACCGTGCGGCGGTCAATGCCGAAATCCGTTCTATCGCCCGCGTCGCGGGACTGGATCAAACCTTTATCGACGCGCAGATTGACGCGAGCGCCACGCCGGACGAAACGCGCCGCGCGGCGTTTGAAACGCTTTCCCAGCGCAGCGTCCCGATCCGCACGGAACAAACGCGCGTTGAAATCGTTGCGGATCATGACGAGCCTACGGTGCGCGCGCAGCAAATGGGCGAAGCCCTATATGCCCGCATCAATCCGCAGCACCAACTCTCGGAACCCGCGCGGCGTTACGCTTATGCGACGTGCGCGGACATGGCAAAAGAAATCCTCACGCTTCGCGGCGTTTCTATCACGGGACTTTCGCCCGCCACGTTAATCACCCGCGCGTTGCACACGACAAGCGACTTCGGCTTGATCGTTGGCGACACGATAGGCCGCACGTTACGCGCCGCGTATCAAGTAGCCCCCTCCGGCATTCGCCTGCTTGGGCGGCAAACCACGGCGAAGGACTTCCGCGCCGTCAACAAAATTATGCTGGGCGAAGCGCCGCTTCTTGAAAAACTCAACGAGCACGGCGAGATTAAATCCGGCACGATGGCCGAGGCGAAAGAAGCCTATCGCGTCGAAACCTTTGCCAAGAAAATCGGCATCACGCGGCAAGTGCTGGTGAATGACGATCTCGGCGCGTTCTCTGACTTGTCCCGGCGCATGGGCCAAGCGGCGGCGGAAACGGAAGCGCGGACGCTGGTAACTCTTCTTGAATCCGGCGCGGGCAACGGGCCGACGATGAATGACGGCAAGGCGCTATTCCATACTGCGCATAATAACAAGGCGGCGGCAGGCGGCGCGATTGCGGACACAACGTTATCCGACGCCCGCCTTGCCATGCGGACGCAAAAGGGATTGTCCGACGATCAACTGATCCGCGTGACCCCGAAATATCTGCTTGTGCCGCCCGCGCTCGAAACCACCGCCGAGAAATGGCTGGCGACGATTGCAGCGGCCAAGGTGGATGATGTGAATCCGTTCTCGAACCGGCTCACGCTGGTTGTTGAGCCGCGCCTTTCAAGCGCCACGCGCTGGTACGTCACGGCGGACGCCGCCGAGGTGGACGGGCTGGAATACGCCTATCTCGCTGGAGGCGAAGGCCCGCAGGTCGAAAGCAAATCCGGCTGGGAAGTCGATGGCGTCGAGGTGCGGGTGATTTTGGATTATGGCGCGGGCTTTGTCGATTGGCGCGGCTGGCACATGAACGCGGGAGCCTAACGCATGGCGGACGCGGCGCAACTCACGGCATGGCGCGAGGCTCTTTTACGGGCGCGTTATGCCGGAGTCCGCACCGTCGAATATGACGGTAAGCGCATCAGCTACGCCACCGACGCCGAAATGGCGACCGCGCTGGCCGATCTTGAGCGCCGCATCGCTTCAACCGAAATACCGCGCATTACGCAGGTGCGCATCAACTCAAGCAAGGGAGTCTAACATGAAAAATTACATTCAATCCGGCAACATGGTCACGATCACCGCACCCACGGGCGGCGTCACCTCCGGCCAAGGCGTTCTCATCGGCAACCTGTTCGGCATCGCCGCCAACACCGCCACCGAGGGCGAAAGCGTCGAACTCGCCACCACCGGCGTTTACGATCTCCCCAAAGCCGCTAACGCCGTCCTCGCGGCTGGCGCGCGCGTGTCATGGAACGCCGCCACCTCTCAAATCGTAGCTCCGGCCACCGGCATGATCCCCATAGGCGTCGCCCTAACCTCCGCCGCCAACGGCACTACGTCCGTGCATGTGCGGCTGGATGGCACAAGTACGGCGGCGGCGTAACGCGGGGCTTAAAGGATGGGGTGCTAATAAGTAACCCATCCTATTTGCATTCTTACCCCAGTTGTAGCTTGGCTTGAGGAGATTTCTGCAAAACGTTCGACACAATAACCAGTGATTTTTCTTCAGGATCGTATTGCAGAGAAATTTCGACCGGGCCAATTTCGGATAAATTCTTTACGTGCGTGCCGCCGCAAGGTATTGAAACCTCTTTGCTATCAAGCACAGTTTTCCATGTCCTTTTGGTTCCATAACGCAGGCTGTCGCCTTCCAATGACACGGGGCTTGCCTGTGCAATCCACGCATTGACGGTCTTATTCATTTCCTCAGACACGACGCCAATATTACCGACAAAATCATCGGCCATAAATCCGGACTTTCTTAATGACTTTCCAAACCGATACGTATCTTTGGATTGATTGGGATATATCTTTGATTGAGCAATGGCGTTCGCATCCAAGTTGGGATTGCCGAGTGAATCCTGCCTTGTTTCCTTTTTCCAGAATAAGGCCGTGTGTTTGTTGAGAGCAAATGACATGAGGTGTGCGGTCGTGTGCGCTACATTTAGTTCGCGTCTATATGCTTGATCGACCTCAAAGCGAGCATCCTGACCAATGAGGCTGTTGGCGTTTATATCGGAAAAAGTGGCCGGGTTTCCGTCGATTTTCACCGCGGCAACAACATGGGCAATAACCATGACGTGTGTATCATCCGGACGCGAGATTGTAATTTGATCCGGCGGCAATATATCGCCCGATTTCGGAATCGGCCACGCCATCGTATCCTTTATGACGAATTCGACGTTACCGGCGCGAATTATGCCTTTATCTCCCGGCTGATCTTTCCATGAATAATCTTCGGGATGAAAAGGCGTCCTGTCCGTAACTAACAAAACAGCGTTGTCGTTCTCATAAAGGAGAACAATTTTGCCCTCAGCTTCGGTTTCGTTCAAATAATGAAGGGCTTCGGTATTTTCAGAAGGTCTATCGCCGGTAATTTTCATTTTCGTCCCCCAGTCTGGTTATTTGCGAGTTACAGAGTTGCTCGAAAATCCCTTCCTTACATCATCAAATATGCACCGTTTGATTACGGATGCAAGGCAGGAATGCTTATGTTCCCAACGGGCAAGCGTTGGGCGATGTATTTTGTGCAAAAGCAATTGTCTTGAATAATGCCATAAAAGTTTTTGGTTTCGTTTAATGCCTCACCAACGCATCCGCCGCCACAATGATCCTTTACACCGCAATCAGTGCATTCGGGTATATTGCTGACGTTGCGCGATTGGATTTTCTCTATCGAAGCGCGGTCATACGTTATTCTTTTCTCTTCGTCGTTCCATTCCCCGTAAATCAGCCCCCGCATATGTGGGGGACTGTTTCGACTGAGTGCCATGTCGCAAGCTGATACAAGGCCATCAAATGTCAGGTGCGGGGTTGGAACGCAACTTCTGCAATGGAATTCACACTTTTTGTCAAAGTTTATCATGTAAAAACTTCCATAAAATACGCCTCGATCTTTCCCATAAGAATGGGCATCAAGAAAGTTTTCGCAATATTCCTGCGGATCAATTCGTTTGAACATGGAAGATTCAGCATTTTCTTTAACGGGCGCGAAAATCGGATCACCGTATATCGTGGTAATTCCAAAATCGCTAAAGTAGTCAATGAGTTCCCTTTGACGGCCCATATTAACGTGAGAAATTGTCACTCTCGCGCCCACAAATCCCTCTGTTCCGTTTCTATATTTTCTGTCGGATAAAATACGCGCTGTCCTTTCAAGATGCATGGATGTTGGCTTGCCATCCTTTGTGACCCTGTAATGGTCATGAGCATCAGGCGGACCATCCCAAGACAACCAGACATTATTGATATTTTTAGCAACCCATTGGGCTTTTTCCTCGCACATGACGCCATTTGTCTGTATTTCGGTAACAAGCCTGTCTCCGACTATCGACTTTCCATAATCTATAAGCTTCCCCATTAAATCCGTTTCCAGTGTCGGCTCGCCAAGGCCAAAAAATCTTATCTGATTATTGCCCTTTTTGAAGAAATCGAGAATCCCCCGCTTCGCAAAATCTTCGTCAATAACCTGATAGGGGCGCTTGTGTTCGTCCTGTGCGTAACAGTACTTGCATCCAATGTTGCAGCCGTTGTTGACGATGATGCTAATTTGCTGTTTTTCCATGTGCGCCATAAAATATACTCCCCAAAAAATACCGTCTTTTTATTCGGCAAACGTACTATCTGGCTCTTTATGAAAATTGGATGCGACGCGCACTCGTGTGTCTTTCAGAGACACCCCGTGCTGCGTAAAAAACTCCACGCCATGACAGGAAAAGCCGCTTATGATTTTCTCAATCGTGTCCTGCGTCGGCACAAATATGTCGTGTTCGATGTTTTTGATTGTCTCGGCAGAAAGGCCAACGGCCTTAGCGCATTGCGTTCGGCTCCAATCCAGCAAGGCTCTTGCGGCCCGTAGCTGCTCAGGCGTAACCGTGAGCGCATCACGCTTTTTATTTTTTTGCTTCTCAAGGGAAAATGGCTGTTCGTCGCTGGTCATAGTTCACGAATCCATCCAGTTAAGTTCAACCTTCGCCAAGCCGTAGGCCATGCGCCAATGAAGCTTGACTTCTTCAAGCGTGAAACCCTTGGCGATGAGATCGGCGGCGACGCATTCGCCTTTGTCTTTAAGAATTTCGGTGATGGCTGTAGCCATACGCTCGCAAGGAGAAAAAATATCTTCGTCCCCCTGAACTCTGACGATCATCATGTCCGCCTCGGCTTTGTGGTTGATCTCCTCTTCCAAAAGGTGCGCGACTTCACCGGCGATCATTTCGTCAGTGGCGTAGGCGCGTTGCCGATGTAAAAGGCGGTCATAAAGTTGGCACAGCAAATCCCTGTCCCCCGCCAGACCCGCGAGGTGGCCCAGGTGAACGTTTTGGGTTTTCAGTTCCTCAATTTTCCGGTCGAGTTCCTTGGTGTCGTTGGGGGTGGTTTCTGGCGCGAATAGCGCGGGATTTGTCACACGGCAAAATTCTTCAATCATCTTTGCGAAGGCGACGGCGTTCTCGGCCTGTTTTTCCTTCGACGCGCGGCTTTTCATGATAACGGCGGTAAAACCAAGCGCCGCGCACATAAGGCGGAAATTGTTTGTCGGCATCGTCAAATCCCGTTCGTTAAAATTCGTCAGTTCAAAATTTCATCAACGCGCAAATCGACAAGAAAACGGATCAAATCGTCGTAATTGTTTTGTCCCACCTGCTTTATGTCATCGACCCCAAACGCCGCTTCCGCAATTCGGCGCACGGTTTCTTCATCCCCGTTCTGCTCATAAGCCACGAAGGCAATAAGAGCGGAAACGGAGGTCAGTTCATTTTTGTTGAGAATTCCGTCGCGGCGCGGAGTAGCTGCGTTGGAACGGCCAAGGTTGGGAAGAAAAATGCTTTCCCCAGCTGCATCCATAGCGGCGCAAAGAGTCCGTAGAATTTTGGGTGTCATGAGAGCCTCCCCGAAACAGGGAGGAAAGCGTTCATATGGAACGCGAAATAGTGTATGAAACGCAATCTGCAATACATTTTATAACCCATATGTCCAGAATATGGGCCATTAATTGCATATTACGAAATTGATGTCAATGAAAATGTTGTATGATACGCAACTTTATTGTTAACCATACATCGTGCGCGGCACCAAGGCTTTCGTGGCTCTGTTTCCAATGAACCCGTGCATAGGCCATTGGAAAGTCGCCCCATCCGCAAAGGACTTCTTGTTGTAGGCAATAGCATCAAAGAAAGCTCTACGGTCACCATTTTTCCATGCCATGAGCATTCTTTGCGCCGGGTTCACTCCCGTTTCTGCCAGAGCAAAAAGAGGGTTCAGAAAGACCTCTTCACATTGCCCGCGTTGGATTAAGCCATCTTCCGCACACCCCAATAACTGCAACGCCAAATCTCTTTGCGTTTTTATCGTCGTGTCGCGGTGCGTTACGGGAGAAGCAAGCCCCTTCCGGCAAACCTGTATGCGCTGCTTGCGGACTTCATTTTTCTCAAGGCCGCTCATTAAATTTTGCGCTTCATCAAGATTAGCAAGCACGCCGCGATAAAAAGCATCCAAGGCAATTGATACGGGTTGAGAAACGCCATCATGCGCGCGCGCTTCCACGCGAGGGGCTGATCCAGTCATGGAAAGCCGAATATCCGATATAGGTTCGCGCAACATCATTGTTAGGGTATCAATATTCGGAAAAACTCTTTCCTCGTTGTAGATGATCCCGTTTTGAAGATATTGGGCCATCGTCAATTTGCCGCAGTAAATTTTCTCGCCGTTAGCCATTGTGCGATCTAACGGCATATTAAGAAGCCCCCGCACAATACTTTCAAACGTGGCATCCTTATCTAACAGAAAGTCAGGATATAGATATTCCAATCCATCCATTCCAAAAACAGCGCCATACTTTAACTGAATGTGCCCCCGATGGGATAACAAAGGCTGTCCCTGCTCATCATGAGAATGCTGAAAATCCCAGATAGGGGAGTTGCCTACAATTGCCATCATAGTCGGGAGAAGTCGCAAAACTGTGGTAGTATAACGTGCCATCAGTTCGGGATCGGAAAAACCCATATTATGATGTATGCCCATAGTCCCAAAAACTGTGCGGCAGTATTCCGGGCGCGTATTTGTTTGAACATGGTTCCATGAGTAAGCAAAATCTTCGCTTGGGATGGCATATTTCTTAAAATCTTCCCACGGCACACTGGGCACAACGCCGGAGCCTAATAGTATCAGACCGTGCTTGGTTGCTACCCTTTCAAGGATTTCTAGAAAATCGTTGGATTGACGGCATAAGGCCCAAACATTGTCACGCGGGGCATGGGCATATTCCACAACTGCCGTATTTGTCTCTAACTTAATGTGGCCTTGGTTAAAGGTTCCTTTCAGTACGGGTAAAACATCGCCCGAAAGCGTGCGTCCAGGAGTTGCTTGACCATTTGGCAGTGCGCGCAATAAATCCTGCAAAAAAACTTGAAATTCGTCGTGTAAAATCGGCTTGCCGTTTTGTGACAAAATAATGATCTCTTCTTCAACCCCGGAAAGTTCGGGGGTACCGTTGCGTATAATCTCACTGTAAAAAAAGGAACCAACTTCTTCGGCGGAAGCAAAACGTCTATCCCTGTTATCTTCAACGGAAGGCTGTACATAATTAATTCCGCGCGCATGAGCAGAGGGAAATTCGGTCGCCGCGTTTATTTTATATAATTGCATTATTCAGTTCTCCTCGAAGGAGGAACCTTGCATTGATCCCACACCATATCGAACAGATCATGAAATGCGGCAGCCATTGACGGCATGTTAATGCGCCATATCTCAATATTATCGGCATCAAATTTGATGAAGGCGAGCTTGTTGTTATAGACGTAGAAAGAATTTTCCTTAAACTTTCCGGCGGGCATCCAGCGATACTCGAAATATGAAGAGTAAGTGAAATCGAAATCGCCTTCCTTGAGGAGCGAACGACATTTGACTTTATCCTTTATCGCCGTCATGCGCGTTTTATGTGTTGGGGTGTATACGTCGTTATAGAATTTATCGAACACCTTCTCATTCACACCGGATATACAAACGGAACCGCCGTCTTTGACGGTTTCATAAACATCATCGAGCAAGCGATTGAGTGCTTCAAATCCTTCAAGTTTGTCGATCATCTCACGGTGGCGAACGATGCCATCGTTAGGCAGAAATTGGAGATCACGGCTTTCAAAGGCGTCCCGAATTTGGGTCAATGTTTCGTCGCGCGGCTTAACGGCCCCGGATTCGATCCTTGCGATTGTGTTGCGGGCTACATTCGTAGCCGCCGCCAGATCGTCAAGCGACCAGTCCAGCAAGGCACGAGCGGCTCGAATTTGGGCGGCAGATAGCTCGAATTTCATGTGTTTTCCCTTTTCTGGGTAATTATTTTGCCTTTGTGGGTATTTCGTGTTGAAACTGTACCACCAATCATGGTACAAGACAATACACTAAAATGGTGAAAAAATCATTGTTAACCATAAAACTTAACGATTTATTAAGAAAATATATGTATTCTGCCCACATTACATTTTCAAAGACCTCATTTTTAAGGGAGCTGGTTATGGATATGCAGTACGAAGATTTGGAACAAAGATTTGGCGAAACTCGCGCGTTGGATTTTCTGATGGAAATTGAGCGCCACGTCCGCCTCAATTCAGCATTGCTTGCCAGTGTTGAACCCAATTCCCGCCTTCAAGTTGCTATGGCGCTGATGCAGGAAACACGTCCCTGCGTCGTCCCCGTCGCGCAATACGCATAAGCGGGGTTGTCATGAATGAGGGAATTGAAATGGGTCGCGTTTACGATCTGGCGGAAATGATTCATTTCCGCTTACTCGACAAGCGCAAAAAAGAGAAACGGGAAAAAATTATTCTGGCCGTTGTTGCCATGATAATGACCGCCGCCGCAGGCGCATCCACGGTTTTATATATGGATGCCGAAGGACAATTGAACTTGCACGGGGATGGGGTTTCGATTGCCTATGATCCGTCTTGCCACGGCACGGTTTTTTCCAAGGAGGAAAAGCCTGAAAAGCTGCTCAAGAGCGCTTTTGGCAAGTGAATTTAATCACGCTTGAAGCCGTATCGCGCAAGTCCGTGACGGCTTTTTTTGAAGCCATCGCTTCCGCATAAAGATAGCTCGACCACTCCGCTATATTACGCGAGGTGGGTATAATTTTCCTTTCCTCACACACATCCATAATCAGGGTAACGCAATCTTCGAGAAGATGGCCGTCAACCGTTCTCGCATTCGATGCAGAAGCCTCTATCTCCGCTTGCGACATACTTGCGTCGATCAACAACCCCGGCGCAATGCTTAGAACTTTCCCAACGCGCTGTAACACATCGCTTGTCACATTCACGTCGCCGCGCTCTATGCGGCTCAAGTTCCCCGGTGTCATTCCAATTAATTCAGCCAGCCGGTTGAGCTTCAACCCCGCTCTTTCACGGAACGCGCGAATATTGTTTGGAAAGCGCGGATTTTCAATTTGTTTTGTCATGATGCAATTTTATGGCAAAAAGACTTCAATAAAGTTAATGTCATACAATAAATTGTATCACGTTAAGCATATCATGCAAATATATTAATTAGTTTCGCGCGAAAAGTGCGCGTGAAATCAAAAGAAATGGTGGGCGATGGGGGGCTCGAACCCACGACCCGCTGATTACCTACCGCTTCGGCTTTCGCCGCCCGGCTTCCTTATGAAGCTGGTTCGTGGTCTGGACTATATCTTCGCCTTACGCTTTCGCGCTTAGGTGGGCACCGTCTAGTCTCTACACCTTCCCGGCACTTCTGCCGGGCTTGGCTCGGTATTGGCGTCACCGCGATCTTGCGATCTGTGGACGCGTTCACCGAATTTGATGCCTGTTCACCGCCTCGTTTCCAAAGCGGGCTCCCATCACTAAAGAGTCAGCTGCTCTACCAACTGAGCTAATCACCCAACTTGTAAGGAGGCAGGAGGGCTGTTTAGCAGCATGAGCCCGGTGAGTCCAGACCGCAACCCGGCCCCATCGGGCACGAAACCCCCTAAAACAGAGTCTGTACGGGCACGCAAACGGCGTTCAATGAGCCCCAAAGGGCGGTTTTTGACAGTTTGGAACTTATCGAGGACGGGGTTGAGGATTAAACCCGTGACGGCCGTAAATCCGGCCCCTGGCCGCCGGACGGCTGGGTGCGGCGGCTGACGTGCGTTGAAACGGCGCAGGCGTGCTCTCGAAATCGGAAACAAGAGAAACGGCTGACGTGCATTTTATAAGTTCGGATACGCCAAAAAACATAAACTAATCTCCCTTATATACGTCCAGAATACAGGGGATCGGTAAACGGAAGATGAATTATTTGATGCAACTAATTGAAAAATAACGATTATTAGGAATTTAGCTCAAGCTTTAGATTTAACCATCCAACGCAAGCGTTTTCAGGCTTTTGGGAAAGAAAAATCTTCGACCACCCCCCACACCTTTAAGCAATTAACGCTTAATAAACGCTGTTTACGAAGGTAGACGGCGACGGATCGGCCACTTTAATGCCTTCCGGCGTCACTTCGTTGACGGCAAGGCCGCGCTCGGCCAATCCCTGCGGCGTCAGGCGGAATACGCCGTCCAGCCCGGCGAAACCGCTCGGATTGCTCAACGCCGTGCGGTCGAACTGGCCGCCGCGCTGCGCCAAAACGGCCGCAAGCGCCGTCGCGTCATACGCCAGCGTCACCAGCCGGGGCGGCTCTTTCCCGTACGTATTGACGTAATTTTTGGTGAAGGCCTCGCGCGCTTCGGGTTCCGCCGCCGCGAACCAACCGCCGGCAAGCAGGGGCATGTCTTTGCCCAGCCCCGGCTCGTCCCAAAGCCCCGTGCCCATAAAGTGGATTTTACCGGCCTCAAACCCGCCCGCCGCAAGCTGGGCGACAATTTGCCGTAACTCATTGCCTCCAAAGGGCAAAAGAAGCGCACCTATCTCCTCGCGCTTCGCGAGAATGTCCTGAATGCGCCCGAGGCCAGCCATGGCGACGATCGTGCCCCGCTGATCGCGCACCGCCGATTCAAAGGCCCGCTGCACCAGCATCCCGTAAGCGCCACCGGGAATGATCGCCGCAAAACGTTGCACGCCCTGCCTGGAGGCATAGGCGACAACCCGCTCCACCTGCGGCGCAGGGGCGAAGCCCATGACATAGACGCCCGGCTCCGCCAGCGACACGTCGGTCGATAGCGCCAGCATGTTCACGTTCGAGGTCTGAACGACCGGCTTGATCGCCGCGACGTCGGCCGCGAACAGCGGCCCGATCAAAAGCTGCGCCCCGCTCGCGATGGCGTCGCGCGCCGCCAGAACGGCGCTGTCCGCGTTCGCGCCCGTATCGCGCGGCATAAGCTCGAACGTGCCGCCCGCCACGTCGAAGACGGCCAATTGCGCCGCGTTCAACATCGCCTGCCCCAGCCCGGCGTTCTTGCCCGACAGCGGCAACAGAATAGCCACCTGCGTTTTGCCGCTGCGCGGCTCCCGGTACGCAGGCGAGACCGGCGGCGCGGGCTTGAAAAGCGCCGTTTTTTGCGGGCACATGCCGGCGCTCGGGCCTGGCGGCAAAGGCTGGCCCATGCCGGACGGCCACGGCTGGCTGTCCAGACGGGAGGGCGCCATACCGGCGTTTCTCACCGGCTGCGCCGGAACCGTCGTTGGGGGAACCGGTTTCGACGGCATGACATTTTGCGCCTGTGCCCCCGGCTTTTTCTGACCTAGTATGTCGAGCGTCGAACACCCGCCAAACAACAGAAGAACGAGCGCAAGGCATGAAAAAAGCGGCCGCAGGGGCGGCATACGGAAAGACGTCGAAGGAAAAGAAGAAGTCATCGCCGGATTACGCAAAGTGGGCCCGTCATGCCGTGAAAGCTAGCGAGGATGAGGCCGTAAGTAAACCTTCATCCGGCCTTTACGTTATCGCCACGCCCATCGGCAATTTGGGCGATATATCGTTGCGCGCCCTGCATGTTCTTGCCCGCGTCGACGCCGTGGCCTGCGAGGATACGCGCGTGACGGGCGCCCTGCTCCACCGCTATGGAATAAAAAAACCTCTTGTTTCCTATTACGACCATAACGCGGAACGCCGCCAGCCGGAGCTTGTCGCGCGGCTGAAAGCGGGCGAATCCGTCGCGCTGGTCAGCGACGCGGGAACGCCTCTGGTTTCCGATCCGGGATACAAGCTCGTTCAGGCCTGCCGCGCCGAAGGCATCGCCGTCGTTGCCGTGCCGGGGGCAAGCGCGTTGCTGACGGCTTTGTCAACGGCGGGACTGCCGACGGACCGGTTTGTGTTCGAAGGTTTCCTGCCCTCGAAGAGCGCCGCGCGGCAAAAAGCGCTTTCGGCTTTGGCCGCCGTACAGGCGACGCTTGTTTTTTACGAAGCGCCCTCGCGGCTTGGCGCAACGCTGGAGGACATGGCAAAAACGCTGGGAACCGGACGCCCCGCCGTCGTGGCGCGCGAGCTGACGAAACTTTTCGAGGAAACGCGCGCGGCTACGCTCGGCGAACTGGCGGCGCATTACCGCGCCCGGCCCGCGCCGAAAGGCGAAATCGTCATTCTTGCCGGTCCGCCCGTTGAGACGGAAACGGCGCCGCCGGATATCGACGCGCTGCTCAGGCAAAAGCTGAAAACCATGTCGCTGCGCGACGCCGCCGCGGCCGTCGCGGATCTTACCGGCGCAAAAAAGAAAGACGTCTACCGCCGGGCGCTGGAACTGGACAAGAGGAAACAAACAGAAAGAGAACGTTCATAGATGAACGGCCAAGCCTCGAACTTGAGGGGCCGCCCGGTAAACATACCCCATACATTCCCGGCGTTAGGTGATAGCAAATTGTCTAAAATCTCCGTTGTTTCAGATAGATATTATTACAATTTAATGACATTGCCTTGACGGATCTGAAACTATTAACCTTCTTAATTGCCTTGAGGCGTTCCAATAAAAAGAGCAAAATACAGTCAGAAAAAAAATTGGGAGAATGTATGAGCGCAGATACGGTCACGACTTTAATCAAAGCCGCAGGCATGATTGTGTTTGGCTGCGTGGCGCCGGGTGTGCTGCTGTACAAACTATATCGTGCCGGAAAGAAAGCAGCGCCCCATAGGCCAGAAAACGATTCCGGTTCCAGAAATAACGTGCAAAGATTACGCGTGGTCAGCCGCCAGACTTCTCTGCAAAAATAAATTATTATGACAGGTCATTCCCTCGTATTTTGTTGATCAGTTTTTTTGCCTTTCCCGGCATAGTTTCAACCTTTTCTCTTACAGAAGTTGAACACCTGCAAACCCCGGCTATTATGACGGCTTTCTTTTTCTGGCTAAACGTTTTTACGCGTATAAGGCCGTTTTTTACAGACTTCGCAGATGAGGTTACAATCCGTTTAGCCGCCTTCCATGCCCTCATAATTTGAGATTGATGTTGCAAACATAAACTTGCCCCCGCAACCATTACCGGGACAACTTCCGGAGCATGCGATTTTTCAGGAAAATAAATTTTACATAGACTATATGAAGCGTATGGCGCAATAAACAGGCATATCAGGGTTTTTGTAATATCGACATTCTTTTCGAAATTCGAAATGCTTTGGTCGACTGACCTGCCCCCCAATTATGTACCAGCGGCAGGTTGAATCTTTTTTGAAGATAGCGCGGGTGGTTGCGGGCAGCAAGAGGCTGACGGAGCGACCGCCAAGAGTCTGGCTCCGTCAGCCTCTTGCTG
>Ga0302247_1000950_pt1 | contig 24032 bp, 17 predicted proteins | sample AAG_UR_Ile_MG_FD_193529 | JGI IMG/M metagenome (GOLD analysis project Ga0302247, IMG submission 193529) | Enriched activated sludge microbial communities from anaerobic digester in WTTP, New Holstein, Wisconsin, United States - AAG_UR_Ile | ecosystem: Engineered > Bioreactor > Anaerobic >...
GCGAGGACGTACCGGAAATTCGCCGCGTGGCAGGCCGCCACGGCGCTCCGCAGGGCCGGGCCGCGCCCGCCGATGACCACGGTGTTGAGGCCGAGGCGGCGGAGCTGCGCCAGGTCTTCCTTACCGGCACCGTAAACGCCGATGGGGAAAAAGTCTTCGTAGAGCCCCGCCGGCAACCAGGCGGTCGCATCACCATCCGCGTTCGCCAGCCGGCCGCCGGCGCCGCTTTCTTTAGTCGTCTGACCCGCCGCGGGCACCGGCAGATCCTTGACAACAGCAGCCATAACCGCCTCCCCATCACTCCTTGCCGGTCCGGAGCGGGTATCTGCCGGGGCGGTATCCTGGGGCACCGTGGCGGTGGGCCGATGGGCCCGCGTTTTTGCCGCCGCCATTTCACCCCCCACAGGCAGTTTTGCCGGCGCCGCGGGCGCCGGGACCGGTGTCAGCAGCGGCCGGGTCATCCAGAAGTTCTTTCCCGCCTGATCGCTGGCAAAGACAAAGTGATTGCCCGCGGCACCGCCCGGGTCGCCGTGGGCATTTCCGTCGCCACTGCCGCCGGAGGGACGTCCTTCCCCACCCATTTTCTTCGGACTGCCGCCGGGACAGGTTACCCAACCCCGAAGGTTCTGCCACCTTTTGGACTGCAAATGACTGTCGAGCTTGATTTCCCGACCCCAGACGCGGACTTTCGCATAGACGCCGTTTTCCCAGTAATCCCGGTAGAAATATCCGGAAAAGAGGTAATCACGCCCCGGCACGCAAGGCGGCAGCGGCGCCCGCCACTCGTCCCGCCCGTCCCGGCCTGCCCGGATGCCCACCGCTCCCGGTCCGCCGACCGGCCCAGCTTCCGCGGGCACGGCGACCGTCAACCCCCGTTTTACGCCCTCCCCGGAGACGGCCCGGGCAGCGCCTTCCGCAACCTGCTTGTCTTTTCGGGCCGCAACTGTCTTTGTCGCGCTAACCACCGCGCCTTTGTCTTCCCCCCCGGCGCCGGCCGGCGCCGTTTCCGCTATTAAAGGCTCCGGTCCCGATGGCTCGGAAACCGGCGGACTCGATCCGGCGGCAAGGGGGAGCGACGCCCCCGGCGACAGCGGTGGGCGCCGGATGACCAGGGGATTGTTATCCAGTTCCGCCGCCGGTTTGGCAAAGCAGCGGCTCCCCAGATCGTCCGTCCGGGCGGCGGTGCAGCCCGTCCAGCCCGGCGGTGCCGACGCCCGGACGGGAATGGTGAGGTCGGGATTCGGCAGCAGGTTTTTCCGGAGCCGGAAGGAGCGCAGCGGCGCCCAGAGGTCCGCCTTCATGCCCCGGTAGGAATAGACCAGGATGCCGTCCGCCCCGCCGGCGGCGGCGGCGTTTACAGCGGCAAGGAACTCCGCGGCGCCCGTATCTTCGGACTGGATGATCGGCCAGACGGCGGCCGGCATGGTCTCCCGGTAGTAGGCGGTCATCTCCCCGACCCAGGCGGGGGAACGTCCCACCATGCGGTGATAGACCATAGGGGAGACGACGTCCACGAGCCCGCCCAGGGCAAAGGGATCCTGGCCCAGGATCCAGGAGACCGCGCCTTCCCGCTCCCCCTTCGTCCACGGCACGAGAAAGGCCCCGAGGAGGAAGGGGCGCCCGGAGGATCTTTCCGCGCCGGTCGCCGTCCGGGCGGCGGCTTCATCCTGTCCGGCCACGATCGCAGCCCCGCCGGAATCCACGGCGGCACCAGCGCCAGTCGCCGTCTTGCCGTGCGGCGGCGCCCCGCCTCCGGTCCGTTCGTCCCGGAGCTTCCGGACCTCCCGGACAAAAGACAGGATCTGTTCCTGCTTCCACTGTCGCCATTCCCGGGCACGATGTTTGCGGATCCAGGCCGCGGCGGCCGGGGCCTCCATCGCCGTGAGGGATACGGCGGGTCGCTTGCCCGTGGCGGCAAGGTGTTCCAAGAACAGACGGCGGCAGCGCGGGCAGTAGCAGGTGTCGGGATAGTAGGCGGCGGCGCCGGTCCTTTCCCAGAGGCCGGGGTAACGGATAAAATCCAGCCAGATGCCGTCGGCGTGGGGTCCGAGTCGCTTCAGGAGCGTGTCGATATGGCGGAGGCGCTCGGCACGCCAGCCCGGATGGGTGGGGCAGACGCCGCCGATCGCCCGCTCTTGGGGGAGGTCCTCGCCGTAGGGACGGCCGGCCGCCGTGACCGGCCGGGAGTCGGGCCATCTCTTCCAGGGGCCCCGGCCGCCGAAGGCGTTCACCGAGATAAAAACCTTGTATCCCCGGGACTTGAACCATTGGACGGCGGTTTCATCACCGGGGACGAAGACGGCGTTTATCCCCCCCGACCGCAGCTTGTCTTCCGTGCGGGCGGGATCGCCCGCCGGGACGCCGGGGACGCCGTACATCCCCCGCAACGCCGCCCCTTTCCCTTGGGCGGCCGTGGTCCCGGGTCCGGCCGCCTCCGGGCCGGGCGCGCCTCCGGGCCGACCGGCTCCGATAATCGTCCCTTCCTTCCCCGTCGCCGCATCGGCCCGGCCCACCGCCGGATGTACCGTCGCCGCGAGGGCGGCGATGAAGACCATCAGGGCCAGAACCGCCGCTATTTTGCCCCCCGGAGACGCCGGTAACACCTCAAACGACATCATGAAATCATCTCCGCATCTCCAAGCCCGGCCGGCGGATTGCCGGCGCAAAAAAAGGGTTGCAAGACGGATTACTTGCAACCCCGATATTGACAAATGGTGGGCCAGGGCAGAATTGAACTGCCGACACTCGGATTTTCAGTCCGATGCTCTACCGACTGAGCTACCGGCCCGGGAACAGATGGTCCGTCTATTAAATATCGCTCCATTTGTCAAGGTATTTTTCTCCGGCGGCGCTCACGGCGGGAGCTGCTCCCCCCGGTCACGGATGACCACCGTACCGGCTATCTTGTCGTGCCAGCCCTGCTTGCGGGGATCGACGGCAATCCACAGAAAACCCAGATAAAACATGACGCCGGAAACGAGATAACCGATGAGGCGCAAAAAGGCAACCCCGAAGGTAATGCCGCCGCCCGCCACGGGCCGGATGTGGAGGCCGAGGATCATCTTTCCCGGCGTCCGTCCGGCAACGGCGACAAAGTAGGTAAAATACAGGACCGTAATCACGACGACGGCCAGGAAATAGAGCAGGGTAAACCCGGCCGTCGCCTGGGGGACCCCGGCGCCCGGCGCGGCGGCCGGCCAGGGACCTCCCCCTCCGGCCGCCTGGCCGAGGAGATGGGACAATCCGCCGGCCAGCAGGAAGATGAGATAGATGACGTTCAATATGACCTGATCGATGCAAAAGGCGAGGCCCCGCCGCCAGAAACCTCCGTAAGCTTCAGTCACGGTCCCGCTCCTTTCGGGGCGTCTCCGCCGCCCCGGCTCCCTCCGGCTGATCCGGCGCCGCAAATATCCCCCGCTCGTACTGGATGATCGTCAGGATCACCAGGGAGGCCGTCTCCACGCGCAGGATCCGGTGGCCCAGACCGGCCACGGCAAGGCCGGAGGCCCGGGCCGCCGCCACTTCTTCCGGGGCAAAACCGCCTTCCGGGCCGACGACGACGAAATAATCCTCCGGCGGCGGGCCGGCGGCGGGCCGCAGGAGGGATTTGATGTCCCGGCCGCCCTCCTCCCAGAAGATGATCCGGACCGGCGGGGGCGAGGACGGGGAAGCCGCGAGATCGCGGCATTGTTGCCGCTGCCCCTTCTCCATAAGCGGCGCCGGAAAAAATTCGCCTGCCGCCGTGGGCCGCGCCGATGCCTCCTCATGGTTGCGGCGGCGGTTTCCGCCCCCGGGTCGCGCCGGCGCCGGTTTCACTCCCGCCCCTTCGGCGAGGGCCAGCATCCGGCCGAACGAAGCGATCCTCTCGATGGCCGGGACGTCCGGGCGGCGGCACCGCCGGGCGGCCTCCACGGCGATCTTCTCCCACCGTTCGAGGCGGGCGGCGGCCTTCGCGGCATCCAGTCGGGGAACGGAACGGGCGGAATGGAACGGCACGATCCGGACCGCCCCGATCTCCGTGGCCTTCTCCACGATGCCGTCCATCTTCGCCCCCTTGGGGAGGGCCTGGGCCAGGGTGATCCGGACGGACGGGGCGGCGCCGGCGATTTCCTTCCGTCCCGTGATCCGGACGGCGGCCTCCCGGTCGCCCATCCTTTCGATCACGGCGTGAAAGTCCCAGCCCGACCCGTCGAACAGGGTGACGGCATCGCCGGGGCGGAGGCGCAGGACATTACTCAGGTAGTGCCGGCGGCCGGCATCCAGGGCGTAGATACCGTCTTCCTGAAGGTTCCGGGGCCAATAGAGGCGGGGGGACGTCACTACCGGTAGCCCTCGTTGAGCAGGACATAGCAGCGCCATTCTTTTTCGATGATGGTCCGGTGGACCAAAAAGGGCTCCGCCAGGAAGTGATGCTCTATATCATCTTTATTTTGTTCGATTATTCCGGAGATAACGAGAAATCCGCCCCGGTTGAGGAGGTCGATGAGGCGGGGGCGGAGCTTGATGAGCATCTTGGCGGTAAGGTTGGCCACGATGAGGTCGAAGGTCTCGGCGAGGGTGGCCGCATCGCGGTAGAGCACGTCCACCCGGTCCTCCACGCCGTTCATGCGGGCGTTCTCAGCGGCGATCGCCACCGCCTGCTTATCGATGTCCACGCAAACGACCTTGCCCGCCCCGAGTTTGGCGGCGGCGATGCCGAGGATGCCCGTTCCGGTTCCCACGTCGAGGACATGGCGGTTCCGGGCCGCCCGGTCCTGGAGGATGAGGTCCTCCATGGCCTGGAGACACATCCGCGTCGAGGGGTGCTGCCCGGTGCCGAAGGCCATGCCGGGATCGATCTCGATGAGGATATCGTGGCCGCCGGGGCTGTAGCGCTCCCAGGTCGGCTTGATGATGATGTTCTTCGTCACCCGCAGGGGTTTGAAGTATTTCTTCCACTCCTCCCCCCAGTTGGGATCGACGATCCAATCGGTGCGCCAGGAAGGCCGGGGCAGTTCCGGAAAGAGGCGGCCCAGTTCGTCAAGGTAGTTCTGGAGGGACGTCAGGCGGTTTTCGACGCGGACGTCATCGGGCAGATAGGCCTTGAGGGCCTCCCGGGAGACGTCCTCGGCAAAACCGCCGCCCTGGGGCTCCGGCGCCTCTTCCTGAAACACCCCCTGGGCGCCGTTTTCCATGAGGAAGTTGGTCACGGCTTCACTCAACTCCGCCGGGAGGCTGATCTCGATCTGTAACCATCTTTCTTTCTGCTGTGTCATGACTCGCCCTTCCTGTTCTGATCGGGGGAAACATATCCTTTTTTTGATGATATTTCAAGTAACTTGAAATATTCCCCCGGCCGTGATAGCCTGCCCGGCCAGATGCAACAGGCAGCGGCGGCGGCATCCGGACCGGGTTCGCCACCGGGCGATCCGGCGGCGGCGATCGTCATCGCCGGCCCGGCTACGGCTCCGGAAAGCAAACGGCCGCGGACATCTTCGGAATGGTCAACAGAGGGGATCATATGATACCAGGCGCTACGGCACGGCGGGACGGCGGCCGCCACGGGGGTCGCCCTTGAAATACTATCCCGTTTGCCTCGACATCAGCGAGAAACCCTGCGTGGTCGTCGGGGGAGGCGAGGTGGCGGCCCGGAAGGTGGAGCGCCTCCTGGAATGCGGGGCCGCCGTCACGGTGGTATCCCGACTGGTTAACCCCCTGCTGGCGGAGCTGGCGGCGGCGGGGCGCATCCGTCATGTGGCGGATAATTATACCGAGGGCTGCCTGAAAGAGGCCTTCCTCGTCATCGGCGCCACGGACCGGGAGGAGGTCAACGACCGCATCGCCGCCGCCTGCCGCGACCGGGGCATCCTGGTGAACATCGTTGACGATCCGGGACGCTGCGACTTCATCCTTCCCGCCCTCCTCACCCGGGGGAGCCTCTCCATCGCCGTGGCCACGGACGGCAAGAGCCCGGCGTTGGCGAGAAAACTCCGGGAGGAGATGGAGGAGCGGTTCGGGCCGGAATACGCGGAATATCTTGAACTTCTGGGCCGCCTGCGGGAGCGGATAATCGCCGCGGGCCGCCCGGCGGGGGAAAACCGGGACGTCTTCACGGCCCTGGTTAATTCGCCCCTCTACGAACACCTCCGGGCGGGCCGCCGGGAGGAGGCCCAGGCGCTGATCCGCGACCTGACGGGCCTGGAAGTAGAGCCGAACTTCATGCCCGGCCTGGAGGTCAAGCTAACCCCCGCGCCCGGCGAGGAGGGAAAAACATCATCTTAAAGAAAGATTTGTTGCATGAAAATACATCCGTGCGATCTCCCCTAAACTTTTTCATCGTTCGTGGGTATTGGAAAAAATCTCCGTAAAAAGAGGTTTCCTTTCTCCTCCAACCCCTTGAAGGGGAGGGAGCTAAGCGGCAGTCGAGGTAAGTTGCGGCGCTGATTTTGCCAAATTCTGACTTTTTAGGAAGTCGTCAAATATGATGTTACTGAAAACACAATGGACTTTTATCTGCTGCTTTACCGGGGGGCCCTGGGGGCGTATCTAATCAGCACCCTGACCTACCTGTTTTCCCTGTTTACCCGCCGGGTGGCCCCCGCCAAGGCCGCCACGTGGGTCCTCGCCGGGGCCTGCGCCCTCCACGCCCTGTTCTTCCTCGGGCAGTGGGCGGGTCGGGGATTCAACCCCTTCCTCCGCATCCACGACAGTCTCTCCTTCTTCGCCCTGGTGATGGCGGGCGCCTACCTGGCCTTCCAGGTGCGCACCAAGACCCGGGTCCTCGGGGTCTTCGTCTCGCCGGCGGTCTTTCTCCTCATGATCGCCTCGTCCGCGGGCATCGGCGGACCTTTGGCGGCCCCGGCGATTCTCCAGGGCGGCCTGGTGTGCCTCCACGCCATGCTGGCGGTGATCGGCGAGGCCCTCTTCGCCCTCGCCTCCGCCGCGGGACTGGCCTACCTGATCCAGGACGGACTCCTGAAGCGCCGCAAGGCCAGCCGGATGATGAAGTTCTTCCCTTCCCTCCGGGATCTGGACCGGATCAACCATGCCTGCCTCCTCTGGGGGTTCCCCCTGCTGACCCTGGGGATCGTGGCGGGATCGATCTGGGCGGGGACGGTCTGGGGAAGCCCCTGGCAATGGGACCCCAAGCAGATCTGGACCCTGGCGGCCTGGCTGATCTATGCCGTCCTTCTCCACCAGCGCCTCGCCATCGGCTGGAAGGGCCGCAAGACCGCCCTGTTTTCCGTGGCCGCCTTTGTGGCGCTCCTGGCCGCCTTCCTGGTGGAAAAGTACTTTTTCACCACCATCCACCGGTTTTATTGAGCGATGAACCTCCTTCTGATCGGCATGAATCACAAAACGGCGCCCGTGGAGATCCGGGAACGCCTGAATATTGCCTGCACCGAGGGATTCAATCCCCTGGAGGAGATCCTGGGGTTCCCCGGGGTCGAGGAGGCCCTGTATCTGTCCACGTGCAACCGGGTGGAGATCCTCGTCCGGAGCCGGGAGGGAGATGCGGCGGAGGAGAGTCTCCGGGAGCTGATCTTCCGCCACGGCAATCTGAGCGGGGAGGAGCTGGTCCGGTGCCTTTACGTCCATCGCGACGAAGCCGCGGTCCGGCACCTCTTCCGGGTCGCCGCCGGCCTCGATTCCCTCATCATGGGCGAGCCCCAGATCCTGGGTCAGGTGAAGGACGCCTACCGCCAGGCGGTGGAGCGGGAGGCGGCGGGGATCATCCTGAACAAGCTTCTCCACCGGGCCTTCCGGGTCGCCAAGCGGATCCGGACCGATACCGGGGTGGGCAGCCACGCCGTTTCCGTGAGCTACGCCGCCGTGGAGCTGGCCAAGAAGATCTTCGGCGCCCTCCCGGGCAAGAAGATCCTCCTGGTCGGGGCGGGGGAGATGTCGGAACTGGCGGCCCGGCACCTCCTTAAGCACGGCGGGGACCGTCTCTTCGTCGTCAACAGGACCTGGGACCGGGCCGTCCGGTTGGCCGCGGAGTTCCAGGGCACCGCCGTGGAGTTCCCACGGCTCGGGGAGGCGCTCCGGGAGGCGGATATCGTCATCACCTCCACCGGGGCGCCGGGATACATCATCACCGGGGAGATGGTCGCCGCCGCCCTGGGGCGGCGCAAGAACCGCCTCCTGTTCGTCATCGACATCGCCGTGCCCCGGGACGTGGATCCCCGGGCGGGGGACCTGGAAAACGTCTATCTATATAATGTGGATGACCTCCAGGACATAGCCGACGAGAACATGGCCATCCGGAAGGAGGAGGCGGCCCGGGGGGAAGAGATCGTCGCCGCGGAGACGGAGGAGTATCTCGCCTGGTTCGACACCCTGGCCGTGGTGCCCGCCATCGTCTCCCTCCGGGAGAAGGCGGACGCCATCGTGGCCGGTGAACTGGAGCGGGCGGAAGGATGGCTCCGGAACCTGCGCCCCGAGGACCGGGAGGAGGCGGCGATCCTCGCCCAGGCCATTGTGAACAAGCTCCTCCACGACCCCATGACCTGCCTGAAGGAGGAAAGCCGGGATGGGGCGGCCCCGGCCTACGTAGCGGCCCTGCGCCGCCTCTTCCGACTCGACGGCACGGGCGGAGGGAAGTGAGCGCGGTCAGGAGCAATTTTTCAACGGCCTCGTAAAAAAGATGCAAATGGCCGTCCCCTTCAAGGGGAGGGCCGGGGTGGGGATGGGGTTAAGCACCGCCATTTTACCCCATCCCCCTTGTGAGGAATAAAATGACTACGGGGACATCGTAATTTTTAACGCCGTGGCAAAATGGCGGCGGCATCATTTTCAATAAAGGAGCGGCATGATCAGCGGCACATTGAGAATCGGCACGCGGGGGAGCGCCCTCGCCCTGGCCCAGGCGGGTTGGGTGAAGGAAAGGATCGAAAAATGCCACCCCGGCATGGGCGTGAGCCTGGTCGTCATCAAGACCAAAGGGGACATTATGCAGGACGTGGCCCTGGTCAAGATCGGCGGCAAGGGGGTCTTCGTCAAGGAGATCGAGGACGCCCTCCTCCGGAGGGACATCGATCTGGCGGTCCACAGTCTGAAAGACGTCCCCGCGGAGCTGCCTCCGGGGCTGACCATCGCCGTCACCCCGGAACGGGAGGATCCCCGGGACGTCTTCGTCTCGAAGCACCGCATCAAGTTCGAGGCCATGCCCCGGCGGGCCCGGATCGGCACCGGCTCCCTGCGCCGGGGCTTCCAGATCCGCAACATCTTTCCCGACGTGGAGATCGTACCCCTCCGGGGCAATCTGGACACGCGGCTGAAAAAGGTGGAAACGGAAGACCTGGACGCCGTGGTGGTGGCCGCCGCGGGGATCCGGCGGCTGGGCTGGGTAAGCCGGGTGACCCAGTTCCTCCCCGTGGAGACCATCATCCCCGCCGTGGGCCAGGGGACCCTGGCCATAGAGGTCCGGGAGGACGATGCCACGGTGCGGGAGGCCCTGGCCTTCATCAACCACACCCCGACGTGGCGGGAGGCCCTTACGGAACGGGCCTTTCTCCGGCGCCTCGGCGGGGGATGCCAGCTCCCGCTCGCGGCCTACGCCAAAACGGAGGGGGCGGCGATCAAGATCACCGGCCTCCTGGGGACGATCGACGGGCGGGTCATGATCCGGGAGGAACTCCGGGGACCGGCGGACGCCGGGGAGGCCCTGGGAGACCAACTGGCGGAGACCATCCTCCAGCGGGGAGGCCGGGCCATCCTGGACATGGCGTACCGGGACTGCCGCTGAGACGTCCGGGCAACGGTGTCCGGAATGTCCCTAATTTACCGCCGTAAAAGGATCTTCCCCCTTCTTCAAGGGGGAGGTCAGGAGGGGGACGGATTAACATTTTGTAATGATAGCAGATAGCCCCTCCCCACCCAGTCCCTTGAAGGGTAGGGAGTTCCGCTATTTTTTTACAAGTTTACCCCTCAGGGTAGTCATTGAATAGTACCGGCGGTCATGGCGGGATTATCAGCCGCCGCGGACGACATGGCATCATCACCAGGCATAATTGACGGGGAAGAGGAAATGAGACAAGGGGGAAAGGTTTACATCATCGGCGCCGGTCCCGGCGATCCGGGGCTGATCACGGTGCAGGGCGCCCAGGCCATCGGCCGGGCCGGGGTGATTGTTTACGATCATCTGGTCAGCGAGGAACTCCTGGATTACGCCCGGAAAGACGCCCGGCTGATCTACGCGGGGAAGAAGGGGGGCGACCACACCCTCCCCCAGGAAGAGATCAACCGCCTCCTCGTGGCGGAAGCGCGGCAGGGAAATGTGGTGGCCCGCCTGAAGGGGGGCGACCCCTTCATCTTCGGCCGGGGAGGCGAAGAGGCGGAGGTTCTGGCTACCGCGGGGATCCCCTTCGAGGTGGTTCCCGGCGTCACCGCCGCCGTGGCCGTACCCGCCTATGCGGGCATTCCCCTGACCCACCGGGGGCTGACCTCCACGCTGGCCTTCGTCACAGGGCACGAGGATCCGACGAAAGAGAAGAGCGACATCGACTGGCAAGCCCTGGCGGGAATCGGCACCCTTGTGTTCTTTATGGGGGTGAAAAACCTCCCCCGGATCACCGCCGCGCTTATGGAACACGGAAAGGACCCCCGGACGCCGGCGGCCCTTATCCGCTGGGGAACCACGGCGGATCAGGAGACCGTCGCGGGGGCACTGGCGGACATCGCCGCCCTGGCTGCGGCCCGGGGTTTCACGCCGCCGTCGCTCCTCGTCGTCGGCCCCGTGGCTGGCCTCCGGGAAACCCTCCGGTGGTTCGACAACCGGCCCCTCTTCGGGAAGGGCGTCGTCATCACCCGGCCGGAGGCCCAGGTGGAATCCTTCGCCGCCCTCCTGCATGCCGAGGGGGCCCGGGCCATCCACTTTCCGACAATCCGGATCGACCCGCCGGACTCCTGGGTGGAATTGGACGCGGCCCTGAATCGCCTGGCGGAATACGCCTGGATCGTCTTCACCAGCGCCAACGGCGTCCGGTTCTTCATGGCTCGCCTCCGGGAGCGGGGCGGGGATCTCCGGGACCTGAAAGGCATCCGGATCGCCGTCATCGGCCCGGCCACGGCGAAGATGCTGGCGGAAATGGGTCTCCGGGTGGATCTCGTCCCGGAGGAATACATCTCCGAGGGGGTCGTGCAGGCCTTTGCCGGGCAGGATGTCCGGGGGAAGAAGATCCTCCTGCCCCGGGCGGCGGAGGCCCGGGACGTAATCCCCGCGGGGCTTGCGCGGATGGGGGCACGGGTGGACGTCATTACGGTTTACCGGACCGTCCCTTCGGGACACCGGGCGGAGGAACTCTTGCCGCTTATCGCCGCGGGCCGGGTGGATGTCGTCACCTTCACCAGCCCCTCCACGGTAACCAATTTCCTGGCCATCATGGGACCGGACTTCACCCTGCCGCCGGCGGTGAAGATCGCCGCCATCGGGCCCGTGACCGCCGCCGCGGTAAACAAGGCGGGGCTGGCCGTGGACATCCTCCAGGAGACTTACACGATCCCCGGCCTGGTCGCCGGCCTCAGAGCTTTTTTCCAGTCTTTTTCATCCTGAAAGCAAAAATATTCGCTAATTATTTTGCTTTCAGGATGAAAAGGTTGTATAGTGCCGCCATGATCAAGGAACGATCCATCACCGGGTTGATTCTCGATGACCTGAAAGACAAAATGGTCTTTGTGGGCGGACCGCGCCAGGTAGGGAAGACGACTCTCTGTAGAAATCTGGTCGCGGGCAGCTTTAAAAACCACGCCTATTTCAACTGGGATAACCGGACCGACCGGAAGGCCATCATGGCCGCAACCTGGCCGGGCGATGTCGACCTGCTGATCTTCGACGAGATTCACAAGTATCGGCCTTGGAAGGGGCTCATCAAGGGAGAATACGACAAACACGGTGGAACCTTCAAATTCCTCGTGACGGGCAGCGCCCGCCTCGATCTATACCGCCGGGGAGGAGATTCCCTGCAGGGGCGCTATCACTACTATCGGCTGCACCCTTTCTCGCTGGCCGAGATCGAAGGCCGGTTCGACTCTCCGCAAATTTTCGAGGCGTTGCCTTTGGGGCGGGATTTTTATCAGGAAACCATGCACGCGCTGGAGATTTTCGGCGGGTTTCCCGAGCCGTTTACGAAGCAAAATACGCGTCGGCTCCGGCGCTGGCATAACGAAAAAATCGAAAGGATGTTCCGGGAAGACATCCAGGATATAGAAAATGTTCGCGACATTGGGAACATGAAGCTCTTGAGCGACATCCTGCCGGATAAGGTCGGCTCCCGCCTGTCCCTCAACTCCCTCCGGGAAGACATCGAAGTCAGCCACCGGGCCGTGACTAACTGGATGGATATTCTGGAGTCCTTCTACTACCATTTCCGGATTTACCCATATGCGGCAACAAGAATTCGTTCCCTGAAAAAAGAACCGAAGCTCTATCTCTGGGACTGGTCGGAGGTGCATGAGGAAGCGAACCGTTTCGAGAACTTGATTGCCTCCCACCTCTTGAAATTCATCCATTTCCTGACCGATCGGGAGGGCTATCGGGCGGAGCTTTCCTACCTGAGGGACGTGGACAAACGGGAGGTCGATTTTCTCGTCACGATCGACGGCAAGCCCTGGTTCGCCGTCGAAGCCAAACTCAACGATACGTCCCTGTCCCCGCATCTCCTCTATTTTCAGCAGCGGCTGGCCATTCCCTACGTTTATCAGGTCGTCGGGAAGGATCATGTCGATCTGCTCGATAAAGGGGGAAGGGTCGTCTCGGCAGGGAAATTTCTTGCCGGACTGATTTAGCGAAAAGACAGAATGGCCGTGGCGACTGGTTCCTCCCGCAGCGGGCTGCGGAGAGATGGCGTCGCTTATCGCCCCGGGCAAGGTCGATGTGATCACCTTATTTCGGGATGGTTTGACAGAAGCGGGGAAGCAGTGTTAAGGGTTCATCTATGATCGGAATTTCAAAATTATACTGCGGGGCCGTGGAGCCGGGGGATGTCCTGCGCTACCGGCGGGAGGCGAAGGAGCTGCCGTCCCATCTGCTCCAGTTCTCCGCGGACAAGCGGCCGGTGATTGTCTGGAACATGACCCGGCGGTGCAACCTCAAGTGCATCCACTGCTATTCCAGCTCGCAAAACATCCATTATCCCGATGAGTTGACGACGGAAGAGGCCAAGACGATGATCCGGGATCTGGCGGCCTTCGGGGCGCCGGTGCTCCTTTTTTCCGGCGGGGAACCTCTGATGCGGCCGGATCTGCCGGAACTCGCCCAATACGCCGTGGACCGGGGGATGCGGGCCGTCATCTCCACCAACGGCACCCTGATCACGAAGGAAAAGGCGGCCCGCTTCCGGGAAATCGGCCTGTCCTACGTGGGGATCAGCCTCGACGGAACCCGGGCGACCCATGACTTCTTCCGGGGGGTGGCCGGGACCTACGACCGGACCATGGCGGGACTCCGGAACTGTCGGGAGGCGGGGATCAAGGTCGGCGTCCGCTTCACCGTGAACCGCCACAATGCCGCCGACGTGCCGGCCATCTTCACTCTCCTGGAGGAGGAGGACATCCCCCGGTGCTGTTTCTATCATCTCGTCTATGCGGGCCGGGGCTCCGCCCTGGTGGCGGAGGACCTGGATCACGCCGAGACGCGAAGGCTCATCGATTTGATCATGGACCGGACCCGGGACCTCTTCGCCCGGGGGATGGAAAAGGAGATCCTCACCGTGGACAATCACGCCGACGGCCCCTATATCTATCTGCGCCTCCTCCGGGAGGACCCGGCGCGGGCCGCGGAGGTCCTGGAACTACTGGAGATGAACGAGGGGAACAGCTCCGGCCACGGCATCGGCTGCATCAGTTGGGACGGGGAGGTCCACCCCGACCAGTTCTGGCGGAACGTCTCCTTGGGCAACATCCGGCGACGGCCCTTCAGTGAAATCTGGACGGATACGGCCAACGATCTCGTCGCCCGGCTGAAGGACAAGAGACCCTACGTGCAGGGACGCTGCGCCGCCTGCCGCTGGCTTACGGTCTGCGGAGGCAACTTCCGGGCCCGGGCGGAGGCCGTCACGGGGGACATCTGGGCCCCCGATCCGGCCTGCTACCTCACCGACGAGGAAATTATCGGGGGATAATCACCGGCACCGGTTTGATCGCCACGGGCACCAGCATCGCCCGAATCCGCACGGCAGGAGCCAGTCAATGAAAAAAGGAGGAAAAGCTTCGTGAAGCAGGAGATTCTGGAAGAAAACCTGAAACTGCTGAGCTCGGTAAAACACATGCCGGCCCTTAAATTTTTTGAAAAAAAGGACCTCAACAAGTTGCTGCGCTTCAGCAAAGTCAGGCAGTACGAACCGGGCGAGGAGATCATCTCCCAGGGAAGTTTCGACAACTGGGTCTATTTTCTCCTGAGCGGCGAGGTGAAGATCGTCAGGGATAAGGAAAGGATCGAAGAACTCCGGCGCACCGGCGACATCTTCGGCGAGATGTGCATCATCGACGGCGAGCCCCGGTCGGCGTCCGTCTATGCCATCGGCAAAGTCGAGTGCCTGGCCACGGATGTCTCTTTCATAGACAGTCTCTTCGGCGAGGACAAGCTCGCCTTTTCGGCGGTCTTTTATCAGATCCTGGCGGAAACCCTGGCCCAGCGCCTGCGGGAAACCAGCGCCGAGCTGGTGCGGGCCAAGGAGGAGATCGCCCGCCAGAAAGGACAACCGACCTGAACCGGCGCTTTTCCAAAGGGGATATGAACTGCCAGCATGAAGGATAAGGAGGAGAAGAACATGTATTTTCCCGACTACCGTCCCAGGAGATTGAGAAAAAACGAGAACTTCCGGCGTCTGATCCGGGAGACGAAGCTGTCGGTGGATGATTTCATGTACCCCCTCTTCGTCGTCCCCGGCAAGGGCGTCAAGAAACCCATCGCCTCCATGCCGGGCAATTTCCAGATGTCCGTGGACAGCATCGTCCGGGAAGTGAAGACGGCCCGGGATGCGGGCATCGCCGCGGTGCTCCTCTTCGGCATCCCCGACCGGAAGGACGAACTGGCCACCGGGGCCTTCGCCAGGGACGGCATCGTGCAGCGGGCGGTCCGGGAGATAAAGAACAAGGTCCCCGACATCCTGGTCGTCACCGACGTCTGTCTCTGCGAATACACCAGTCACGGCCACTGCGGGATGATCGAGAAGGGTGATGTGGATAACGACTCCACCCTCGAGGTCCTGGCGGAAACGGCGGTCTCCCATGCCCGGGCAGGGGCGGACCTGGTGGCCCCGTCGGCGATGATGGACGGCCAGGTGGGGGCCATCCGCGCGGGACTCGACGAGGCGGGCTTCGAGAGCATCCCCATCATGGCCTATTCGGCCAAGTATGCCTCGAGCTTCTACGGCCCCTTCCGGGACGCCGCGGAGAGCGCCCCCCAGTTCGGGGACCGGAAGGCCTACCAGATGGACCCGGCGAACGGCGACGAGGCGATCCGGGAGATCACCCTGGACGTGGAGGAGGGGGCGGACATCATCATGGTCAAACCGGCCCTGGCCTATCTCGACATCATCCGCCGGGCCCGGGAGGAGTTCGACCTGCCCATCGCCGCCTACAACGTCAGCGGGGAATTCGCCATGATCAAGGCAGCGGCCCAGTTGGGCTGGATCGACGGTCAGCGGGCCATGCTGGAGGTACTGACATCCATCAAAAGGGCGGGGACGGACATCATCATCACCTATTTCGCCCTGGAAGCGGCCAGGGCGCTGGCAGAGCGGAAACATGCCTGATAATGAACCGGATGGATAGGGAAAAGACACGGCGGCTGCCGGCGACGCTCCGGATGGTGGCCTGGGAGGTCACCCGGAGCTGCAACCTCGACTGCGTGCACTGCCGGGCCGCGGCGGCCTGCGGCCCCTATACGGGCGAGCTGGATACCGCCGCCTGCCTGCGCCTCCTGGACGACATAGCCGCCTTCAGCAAGCCGGTGATCATCCTCACCGGGGGGGAGCCCCTCCTCCGGCCGGACATCTGGGAGATCGCCGCCTACGGCGACCGGCTGGGGCTGCGCATGGTCATGGCAACCAACGGGACCCTGGTGACGGAGGAGGCCGCGGAGAAGATGCCGGCTGCGGGGATCCGCCGGGTGAGCATCAGCCTCGACGGCCCGGATGCCACAAGCCACGACGGCTTCCGGCGGGTGACCGGGGCCTTCGCCGGGGCCCTGGCGGGCATCGCCGCCATGAAGAAGGCGGGGATGGAGTTCCAGATCAACACGACCATCACCCGGGACAACCTGGCGCAAATCCGGGAGATTCACGACTTGGCCCTGAACCTCGGCGCCGCGGCCCATCATATCTTCCTGCTGGTCCCCACGGGGCGGGCCCGGGAGCTGGCGGATCGGGAGATCTCCGCCGGACAGTACGAGGAGACACTGGAATGGTTTTACGAGCAAAGCCTCACCTGCCCCATCCAGCTCAAGGCGACCTGCGCCCCCCACTACTACCGGATCTTCCACCAGCACCGGGCCGCCGACCGCCGGGAGCGGCAGGACCGGCAACCGGCGGCGGCAGATCGGGAAAAGGGCGCTCCGGAAGGGATGCCGGCGCATGATGGCGCGGCGGCTGGGCATCCTGGTTCTACGGAAGGCAAAGATGTCCCAACCAAAAGCGCGGCGGCGGCGGTCGAGGCGTTGCTTTCCGGCCATGCCCATCCTGACGAGCCGTCCAGGCGCCCGGCAGCGGCAGGCGCAGCGGTCGATGCCGTCGTGACCACGGAGACAGGGCAGGGGGCGGCGGCCGGCCACCCCCTGCACACGATGACCCGGGGGTGTCTGGGCGGGGTGTCCTTCTGCTTCATCTCCCACCGAGGCCAGATCCAGCCCTGCGGCTATCTCGAGTTGGACTGCGGACAGCTCTCACAGAGAGGTTTCCGGGACACATGGGAGAACTCGCCGATCTTTCGGGATTTGCGGGACCTGAACCGCTACAAGGGGAAATGCGGCCGCTGCGAATTCATCCGCGTCTGCGGGGGCTGCCGGGCACGGGCCTACGAACGGACCGGGGACTACCTGGCCGAAGAGCCCTACTGCCTCTACGAACCGAAAGGAAAATAACCGCCGGAGCCACAAAAGGAAACTATAATAGATATTGCACCGTGAGGAGATGGGGGGATGCATTTGTGAATGAAATCATACATACAGGAAGGAATTTTAAGGTGAAAAGGTTTGCCTTTGTTGTCTCCGTTTTTCTGTTGCCGTATCTCGCCGCGCCGGTGCTGGCCGCCGGGCCGGCAACTGCCGGTGGCGCCACCGCCCCCGCGGGTCCGGCAGGGGTTGCCGATGGCGGTGTGGCCGCGCCCGAGTCCTTTCAGAAACTGGACACCAACAAAGACGGCAAACTGAGCCGGGAGGAGTTGGACCGGGAGGCGGTGCGGATCTTCAACGAATACGACCGGAACCGGGACGGCAGCCTGGATCGCGGCGAATACGAAAAGATACCGGGGGAGAAAACGAAATTCGAGGATCTCGACACCGACAAGAACGGCAAGCTCAGTTTGGGGGAGCTGCGGCGGGCGGCCCGGGAACGGTTCGACCGTCAGGACCGGAACGCCGACGGGGTTTTGAGCGAGGAAGAACTTCGTTCCAGCCCCCGCTACCATCCCCAGGCGGCGCCGCTTTTGGGCATCTACTTCTGAAGGCCGGAACGATGGTCAGGACGCGGGCGGGCGACATCCAAGATTCGGAGCATTATCCTATCCGCCGCAACCTTTGCGGCGCCGGCCCGGAGAGGACATAGGCGAGCATGGATGCGACGGACCGGCAGATCCTCCAGATCCTGCAGGATGAATTCCCCCTGGTCCCCCGCCCCTTTCAGGCGGTGGCGGAACGCCTCGGCCTCAGCGAGGCGGAGGTCCTGGAGCGGGTGGGACGGATGAAAGCGGCCGGGATGATCCGCCGTATCGGCGCCACCTTCAATCCCCGCGCCCTGGGCTTCGTGAGCACCCTCTGCGCCGCCCGGGTCCCGGCGGACAGGCTGGCGGACTTCTCCGCCGTCATCAACTCCTCGCCCCTGGTAACCCACAACTACCGGCGGGACCACGAATACAACGTCTGGTTCACCGTGATCGCCCCCTCTTCGGCGGCCCGGGAGGAATTCATTCGGAAGGTGCGGGCGGAAACGGGAATCATAGACATCCTCGACATGCCGGCGGTGCGGACCTTCAAGATCGACGCCCGCTTCGCCGTGTGACGCCGGACGCCGGAAGCCGGCGTCCCCCGAGGGAGCAAACCCAACGGCATGGGAAATAAAAAAGGTTAAGGACAGGATGACGGAAAAGACAACCCCCCCGGACCGACCCCGGCCGACGCTGTTTCTCATTGACGGCAACAACTACGTCTTTCGGGCCTTTTACGCCATCCCCGGCCTGACCAATTCCCGGGGCTTTCCCACCAACGCCATCTACGGCTTCACCACCATGCTCATCCGGCTCCGGAAGGAATGGCGGCCCGATTACCTCGCCGTCGCTTTCGACATGAAAGGGCCGACATTCCGCCACGAGGCCTATGAACAGTACAAGGCGACCCGCCGGGAAATTCCCGCTGACCTCATCCCCCAGTTGCCCTGCATCCGGGAGGTGCTGCGGGGGTTCGCCATCCCCATCCTGGAGAAGCAGGGGGTGGAGGCCGACGACATCATCGGCACACTGACCGCCCGGTATGCCGGTCCGGATCTCCAAGTGTACATTGTCTCCGGGGACAAGGACATGATGCAGCTTGTGGGCGACCATGCTCTGCTCATCGACACGATGAAGGACAAGATCTACGATGCGGCGGCGGTGCGGGAGAAGTTCGGCGTCCCCCCCTCCCAGGTGATTGAAATCATGGGGCTTACGGGCGACACTTCGGACAACGTCCCCGGCGCCCCGGGGATCGGCCCCAAGGGGGCCCTCCGCCTGATCGAGGAATTCGGCACCATAGAGAACCTCCTCGCAAATATCGACCGGGTGAAAAACACCCGGGCCAAGGAGGCGCTGCGCCAACATGCCGATCAGGTCCGGCTGAGCCGGGAGCTGGTAACGATCAGGAAAGACGAGGAGATTGCCTTCACCCTGGACGACGCCCGCCGCCGCGATCCCGATGGGGAGGTACTCATGGCCCTCTTCAAGGAATACGAATTCTCCTCACTCCTCCAGGATTTGAAGCTCCGGGAGGAGGAACTGAGCGGTCAGTACACTGCCATCCGCAGCGCCGAAGAAATCCAGAAACTAAGCGGCGAGATCCGGGCCGGCGGCGCCTGCTCCCTGGAGGTGATCCTCACCACCCCGGAGGCCATGCGGGCGGAAATCGCCGGCGTCGCCCTGGGCATCCGTCCGGGTCGGGCCGTCTATATCCCCCTGCTGTCCCCGGAGGCGCCGGAGCCTGAAGGCGGGGTGCCGGACGAGGAGCCCGGACGGCGGCGACTTCCCAGGGAGCAGCTTTGGGAAATTCTAACGCCACTCCTCAACGACCAGAATATCCTTAAACACGGCCACGATCTGAAACCGATGCAGATCGCCCTCGCCGAGGCGGGGGTGACAGCCGCCGGCCTGGGAGACGATACGCTGATCGGGTCCTACGTCCTTAACCCCACCCGGCGGAGCTTCGAACTGGCCGATATCGTCCCGGAACATCTCCACCGCCACATCCCGGCGGCCCGGGAGATCATGGGCAGCGGGGTCAGGCAGCTTCCCCCGGAACTCGTCCCGGTGGACAGGATGACGGCTTACGCCTGCGCCCGGGCCGACGCCGTCCTGACCCTCCGGGAATTCCTCGCCCGGGAACTGGATAGGGAAAAGCTCGCCCCCCTGTTCCGGGAGTTGGAGGCGCCCCTTATCCCGATCCTCGCCCGGATGGAGCGGACGGGAGTCCTGGTGGATGCGGAGTTCCTCCGTGTCATGTCCCGGGAAATGCAGGAACTGCTGGAGATATCGGCGGAAAAGATCTATCGACTCGCCGGGGAACGTTTCAACATCCAGTCGCCCAAGCAGCTCCAGCACATCCTTTTCGAGAAGCTCCGGCTGGCGAAGGGAAAGAAGACCAAGGAGGGCTACTCCACCGACGTGGACGTCCTGACCGGACTTGCCCGGCACCACGAGCTGCCCGCGGAGATCCTGGCCTACCGCAGCTTCGCCAAACTGAAATCAACTTATATCGATGCCCTGCCGTCCCTGGTGCATCCCCGGACCGGACGACTCCACACCTCCTTCAACCAGGCGGTAACGGCCACGGGCCGGCTCTCCAGCAGCAATCCCAACCTGCAGAACATCCCCATCCGCACCGTGGAAGGAAAGCGAATCCGCCAGGCCTTCATCGCCCCGCCGGGGCGGCGGCTCATCTCCGCCGACTATTCCCAGATCGAGTTGCGGGTCCTGGCCCACCTCTCGGAGGATACAACCCTGATCGCCGCCTTCCGGGACGGCGAGGACATCCACAGCCGAACCGCATCCACCATCTTCGGCGTCTTCCCGGAATTCGTGAACGAGGAGATGCGCCGCCAGGCCAAGGTGATCAACTTCGGCATTCTCTACGGGATGAGCGCCTTCGGTCTGGCCAAGGAACTCGACCTCAACCAGAAGCTCGCCCAGGCCTACATAGACGAATACTTCCGGAGATACGCCGGGGTGAAAAGCTACCTGGACGGGTTGCTGGAACAGGCCCGCCGGGACGGCTACGTCTGCACCCTCATGAACCGCCGCCGCTACCTGCCCGACCTCAACGCCGTCAACGCCAACGTCCGTCAGTTTGCCGAGCGGATGGCCGTCAACACCCCCATCCAGGGCACGGCGGCGGACCTCATCAAGATGGCCATGATCCGCATCGACGGGAGATTGACGGCCCAGGGACTGGCGGCGGCCATGATCATCCAGGTCCATGACGAGTTGGTCGTCGAGGCGCCGGAGGCGGAAGTGGCGGTGGTGACCGCCCTCCTCCATGAGGAGATGGAGCAGGTCATGTCCCTGCGTGTGCCCTTGAAGGTGGCCGTCCATGTGGGCCGTAATTGGGATGAAGCCCATCAATAAAACTATTTCATTGACATTTTCCCCATCTTGGGGCAGGAGAAATCCCGCCAGCTCCGAGCCGGGATTTCTCATCCCGGCTCCTTGCTTTGGGCACGGGGCCGCGCCGCAAAGCCGGGTTTGAACTTGTTTAGGCATGAAAAAAAACATCCTTGCGATCGCCAACAAACCATTTTCGTCGCTCGTGGGCGTTGGATCAATATGACGATCAATAAATTATCGTCGCTCCGGGAGGTGATCCCTCCCGGCGGCAAACGATGGTCAGGTTATGCAGGTCGAACGTAAGCAGGAACATATTTTAGGGTGCCGTAAAGGCTTTTATGGGCGCCATCCGGGCCAGATGGCCCTCCGCCTCCTCCTCGTCGCCTTCCTGATCGCCGTTGTTGGCGCTCCGGCGTCCGGGTCAACGGATACCACCCTCCGGAACAGCGGCAAAAACACCAGGGACGCCACCGCGACGCCCGCCGTCAAGAACAATCAGAAAGCTCCCGTCGGCGGGTCAAGGGTAATACCCCCCGAACCGCAGCCTGCCGTCGATATCCCCGCCCCGGAATACGGACCGGATTACACGGAACTGCAAAAGGCCATCGCGGATCGCCTGGCCGCCGCCGGCCGGGTCCGAAACGGCAAACCGGCCACCCCCTCGTTGCGGGAGAAATTCTATCATGAACGGGATCATCAGCCCGCCTGGGTACTGGAGGGGACTATCTCCGCTCAGGTCCGTAAGCTCTTTCAGGTCCTGAAAGAGGCCGAACAGGAAGGGCTCAACCCCGAGGACTACGGCGTCACCCAAATCGAGAAGATGAGGGACCGGCTGGAGGAGGTGACCCGGGCCGGGGCGGCCGTCCGTCCGGAAACCTGGGCCGACTGGGATGTAATGCTTACCGACGCCTTCTTCCTTTATGGGCTCCACGTCTCCGAGGGGCGCCTCGATCCGGGGAAATGGTTCTACCAGTGGGTTCCCTACCGGCGGACCACCGACCTGGTCAAGATCCTCGCGGAAGCCCTGAAGAACAATGATCTGGAAGGCGCCTTGCGGCGTCTTCCCCCCCGCTATCCGGCATACGGGCAATTGCGGACGGAACTGGCCAAGTACCGTCAGATCGCCGCCCAGGGAGGCTGGAGGCCCATTCCGGAAAAGCTGAAGCTGCACCGCGGGAGTACCGGTGCGGCGGTCAATCTCCTCAAGCAGCGGCTGGTGGTGGATGGCGATCTCAACCCGGCGGATTTGGGCAGGAACAACCATTTCGACCGGGAGCTGGAGGCGGCCCTCCAGAGATTTCAGCATCGTCACGGCCTCCGGGCGAACGGCACCACCGACGACGAAACACGCAAGGCGCTTAATTTCACCGTGGAAAAGCGGATCCGCCAGATCGAGTGGAACATGGAAAGATGGCGATGGCTTCCCGACGAACTGGGCCCGCGGTACATCATGGCCAACATTCCCGACTTCCGCCTCTTCGTCGTGGAAAACCAGGTTACGGTGATGTCCATGAAGACCGTAGTGGGAAGGATCACCCAGCCCACTCCGGTCTTCATGGACATCATGAGCTATCTGGAACTTAATCCGACCTGGAACGTCCCCAATTCCATCGTCGCCGACGAGATGGTCCCCAAGGCCAAGAAGGATCCCGAGTTTCTGGCGAAAAAACGGATCCGGATCTACAGCAACTGGAGTCCCACGGCAAAAGAGATCGATCCCAAAACCATCGACTGGGCTAAGGTCAACCCAAAGAAATTCCCCTATCGGATGATCCAGGATTCAGGCGTCAATCCCCTGGGACGGATCAAGTTCATGTTCCCCAACCAGTTCGACGTCTATCTTCACGATACCACACAGAAAAGTCTCTTCCAGCGGTCGCGGCGGATGTATTCCCACGGTTGCATCCGGGTGGAAAAGCCCTACGAGCTGGGCGAATGGGTCCTCAAAGACGACCCGGCCTGGTCGAAGGAGCGGCTCGTCAAGGAAATCCGGAAAGGGAAGCGACAGCAGATCAATCTGCTCAAGCCCATTCCCGTGTATGTCATCTACCTGACGGCGTGGTTCGACACCCGGGGGCACATCCACTTCCGGGACGACATCTACGATTACGACAAGAGCCTGGAAAAGGCCCTGGAACAGTCTTCCGGGGCCGCCGGGCGCATCTGAAGACCACGAACGGGACGGATTTTATGAAGGTATCAAGAACCCGCCATAACCAGTCGCCGTCCTGCCGCTCATGACGGAAAGAGCAACCGACAAGTTTGTTGCCATCGCCAGCCGGCGCTTCCACTACCGGGAATGGGGTGGAGACACCGGGCCGACGCTGGTGCTGCTCCACGGCATCGGCGACGACAGCCATGTCTGGGATGATTTCTCCAGGGGAGCCGCCGCCCGGTTCCGGATCATCGCCCTGGACCAGCGCGGGCACGGGGCAAGCGACTGGGCGCGGCCAGCGGCGTATCGTTGCGAAGACTATGTATCCGACCTGGAGCAACTGATCGCCGGGCTGGAATTGCCGGAAGTCATCCTCATGGGACACTCCATGGGGGCCCTCCATGCCACCTGCTGCGCCGCCCGGCATCCCGACCGGGTCATCGCCTTGATCCATGCCGATATCGAACCCTGTCCTCCCGACTGGAACAAAAAGTATCTGGACGGCCTATACGAGCGATTGCCCCGCGATTACCCTTCCATTGGCGCCTATGCGGAAGAGCTGAGGAAAAACAGCCCCTATGCCCGGGAGGATTTGCTTTACCGTCTGGCCGGACATGCCCTAACAGCTACAGGGCAAGGCAACTGGCGGTTGCGTTACGACCGGGAGGTCCTGCGGCATTTCGACCGCTACGATCTGCGGCCCCGGTTGCCGGGAATCAGGTGCCCCGCCCTGATCATCCGGGGATGCGAAAGCCGGGTGATGAGCGCCGATAAGGCGAGGGAGATGAGCGCCGCCGTTCCCCTTGGCTCCTTTGCGGAAATCCCCCTGGCCAACCATCCGCTCCATACTGACAATCCGGAGGAATTCCAACGGGTGGTCATGGCCTTTCTTTCC
>Ga0302247_1000954_pt1 | contig 23980 bp, 17 predicted proteins | sample AAG_UR_Ile_MG_FD_193529 | JGI IMG/M metagenome (GOLD analysis project Ga0302247, IMG submission 193529) | Enriched activated sludge microbial communities from anaerobic digester in WTTP, New Holstein, Wisconsin, United States - AAG_UR_Ile | ecosystem: Engineered > Bioreactor > Anaerobic >...
AGTCGGGACCACAGCAAGATTATGAGATCATGCCGGCCAACTACACCTTGATGGCCATACCTTTGACGGCAGGGGAACATTTGTTGCGCATCGAATACCGGCCGATCCAGTTTATAATTGGCGCCTTGATTTCGGCCATTTCGCTAATTATATTTGTGAGTTTGGCAATATTTGCACTACGCCGAAGGAACGTTAAGGATCTCAAGAATCATAAGGCAGCGACGTCAGGGCAAGATTCAGCGCCGAGCCGCTGATGCCCCCAAGGAGAAAAATGAGAACCGGGGAATAGCGGATTCTACGCTGCGACTGCCCGTCGGTGTTGGTCATGTTCCCTCTGTTCGCATAACGTGCAGGGTGGTTCTACAGCCGGGCAAGGGGGGCGGTTTTCAGGATAGGGTTGATTGCCTGCCAATCCGTCGTCTCATTCGCCGTATGCCATAGATCGTAATTTATCTGAAGATTTAACCATAATTCAGGCGTGGTGGCAAACGCTCTGGACAACCGCAAGGCTATATCGGTGGTTACAGTTCCGCGTTCGTTCACTATCTTGGATACGGTTTTTCTCGATAATCTCAGCTCTTTTGCAAGATCCGTGATGCTGATTCCGGATGGTTCCAAATAATGAAGCTTAAGAATCGAGCCCGGATGGGATGGCGGTCTGGTTTTTGTTCTCATAATGAATCCCTTTCAATGATAATCTTCAAGGTCTAAATGATGTGCGTCTCCTTCGTTAAATTCGAAGGTCAATCGCCAGTTGCCGGAGACCTTGATTGCCAAGCGCCCTTTCGTTTTTGGAAGTAGCTGATGAAGGCCGGCACCGGGGTAGCTCATGTCCCGAATTTCATTTGCCGCATCAAGCCTGTCCAATATCGCCGCTAACTTGGAAGCATGTTTGGCTTGTATGCCTTAACATGTTCCGTCGTAGAAAAAATCTTCCAGACCTTTATGGATAAAAGATCTAATCATGGCTATTATTGTAACCTGATGGGTTACGTTTGTCAAAGGGAATATTGCCGGTGGGGCAGTTAAACCCAGAATATCTTATCTTGCTTCACGTCACTTCAATCTCAAGAAATAACGATAACGACGTGAAAAACTTCGGACATTGAGTAATTTTACCTGAATTGTCATTTACCTCTGGGACAATGCTTTGATAAAGCCATGTCCACTAACGCGGTGACGGTTGTCAGTACAGACAATGTATGACAAAAGTAAATGTGTGTGAAAATTCTTGCCATAACTGAATAATTTACTACTTGCGAAAAGGGAGGCACTAGGCAGAATCCCATCATTTCCGTTTCCGGGCGGATGCAGATCGTCATCATATATAAAAAATGAAGAAGATGTAGTTATTGTGTTCGGCATTTAATAAATGCAGGCATCAAGTATCGACAAAACCTCGTCAAGCAGATCGTCCGATGCCTTGCCAATGGCGTTCGCTTGGCGTGCACGGTAATCAATGGACATGACCTGCTCTACCACGATAAATCCGGTCACATGTTGGTTCCCGGTGACGGCTATATGGAACGGATAACCTCGATCAGTGTTAGTCAAAGGACAAACTATGCTGAGACCGGTTTGTTCGTTGAATAAAGTGTTGTTCACGACGAGGGCGGGGCGACGCCCCTTTTGCTCTTGACAGCCTCTTTTCCGTGATCTTTATCCGCAGGCGCAGCCGCTCCTCGTAGGCGGGCAGGGAATGACTCTCGAAGCCTTTTTCAACAAGGATGCGACAACATGGCTTGTTTAATTAAGCCTGTTCAATAACTCCAAGCTGTTCAAGAATTTATCGCCGTTCATTTACTTGGCGTTTCCGCCTTGACAAAACGGGCCGCATCGGCTACCGATTCTTCACGCCACGATAAGATAAATGATTTAATGCTTATAGAAACCCTCATGCTTTATGGAGTGCTACCGGGGATGAAAAATGGACTGTATTCTTTTCAATGACATCCCTTTCGCTTGAGTTCGTCATGCCGATAACCAAGGAGGGTTATGTGAATCACGAGAACCGAAATGATCAGGAACTGGAAAACGAGAATAGGAGGTTAAAGGAGAGAAATCGGCAACTTGAAGGATGGCTCGCCGAGATGGAACGCACCGAGGAGGCGCGATGCTATCGGGAAGTCAATAATGAAAGCTTCACGGAAAAACTTGCCGATATGGTTTGGATCATGGACAGGGATTTACGGACCCGGTACGTCAGCCCGGCGATAAAAAGGGTTCTCGGTTTCACCTCGGAGGAGCATCTGGCCCTCAACCTGGACAAACAGATAACCCCGGCATCGATTAAGGTCGCCCTCGACACCCTGAAGAGGGAATTGAAGATCGAACGCGAGGGATCGGGAGACCCGGACCGGATGACCACCCTGGAGGTGGAGATGTATCACAAGGACGGTTCCACCCGGTGGCTGGAATTCATCCTTGGCGGCATCCGTAACAATGAGGGGGTCCTCACAGACATTTACGGGGTGTCCCGGGACATCACGAAGCGCCGGCGGGCGGAGGAGGAACTGCAGCAGACCCGGGACAACTTCCGCCGCACCCTGGACGAATCACCCCTGGGGGTGCGCATCGTCAGCGGGGACGGCGATACGCTCTACGCCAACCGCAGGATTCTGGACATTTATGGTTACCAGGATATCGACGAGCTCCGGGACACCCCGGCAAAGGAGCGTTATACACCGGAAAGCTATGCCGAGTATAAACTACGGAAAGAGAATAGAAAGCGGGGTAGTGACGGAAATTCCGAATACGATATAAGCATTGTCAGGAAAAACGGGGAAGTACGACATCTCCAAGTACTCCGGAAAAGGATCCTCTGGGACGGAGAATGGCAGTATCAGGTGATATACCAGAATGTAACCGAGCGAAAACGAATGGAGGAAGCCCTTCGGAAGCGAGAGGAGTACTTCCGGGAACTCGTGGAGAACATATCGGACATCATCGTTACCATGGACGAAGGAGGTACGATCACCTATGTGAGCCCTTCCGTGGAACGTATCGCCGGATACAGGCCCGACGAGCTCATAGGCACTTGCTTCTTGGATATTTTCATATCCGAAGATCTGCCCGCCGCCTTCAGCGAATATGCCCGGGCGATGATCAGCCGGGATGTGGCGCTTCCGAGCAGCTTTCGCATCCGGCATAACAACGGCGCGATCCTCGTCATGGAAGGGGTCTGCAAAAACCTCCTCCACAATCCGGCCATCGCCAGCTTTGTGGCCAATATTCGCGATGTCACGGAAAAGAGGCGGACGGAAAAGGAACGGGTCGGACTGGAGGCGAAGCTGCAACTGGCCCAAAAAATGGAGGCCATCGGCGCCCTTGCCGGCGGTGTCGCCCACGATTTCAACAACCTCCTGGCCGGCATTCAGGGTCATGTGACGATGTGCCTGCTCCACAGTGAGCGCACCCATCCCAATTACGAGCGTCTCAAGAGGGTCGGGGAGATAGTGGACAGCGGGGCGAAATTAACCGGCCAGTTGCTCGGGTTTTCCCGGGAGCAGCAGCGTGAGATACGCTCGGCCGACATGAACGAGGTGCTCGACCGGACCCTGATGATGTTCGGCCGGACCAGAAAGGAGATCTCCATCTGGCGGCATTGCGCCGAAGATCTTTGGGCCGTCGAGGTTGACCGGGGTCAGATGGAGCAGGTGATCATGAATCTACTGGTCAACGCCTGGCAGGCCATGCCCCTGCCGGGAGAGATTGTCCTGGAAACGAAGAATGTCTTTTTCACCAACCAACCGGTGCTGCCCGGCATCGTCACTCCGGGGCGCTACGTGAAGATCTCGTTAAGAGACAACGGCATCGGGATGGACAGGGAGACGCGGGAGCGGATATTCGATCCGTTTTTCACCACCAAGGAGAGGGATGGCGGCACCGGCCTGGGGTTGACCACCGTCTATGGAATCATCAAAGGTCACAACGGGGTGATCGACGTCACCAGCGAACCCGGCAGCGGCACTACTTTCGACATCTATCTGCCGGCAACGGAACGGCGGATAGAACAGACACCGGACGATGCCGCGGAGATGTTGCCCGGCACGGAAACCATTCTTTTGGTTGACGATGAAGCGGTCAACCTGGAAGTGACCGGAGATCTCCTGGAAATATTGGGATACAAGGTTTACAAGGCCGGCAACGGGCAGGAGGCGGTTGCCGTTTATATGGAAAAAAGGGACCAGATAGATCTCGTCATCCTGGATATGATCATGCCGGGGATATCGGGAGGCGAGACGTTGGAGCTCCTCCGGGAAATCAATCCCTGTCTGCCGATCCTTCTATCCAGTGGCTACAGCAACAACAGCCAGGTGGAACAGCTCATGAAAATGGGCTGCAAAGGTTTCCTACAGAAGCCCTTCCATGCCGAAGAGCTTTCCCGCAAGATCCGGGAGATTCTTTCTTGATCGTATAACGGGGTCAGGTCTTGAAAATTAGCATTTTCCCAGAACGCGATTTCGAACGTTCCCTTGTCTTGGAGCGCCTGATCTTCCTGGGGCTGGCCCTGGCCGTCCTGGCGGTGTTCGGGCGCCTGGCCGCCTTCGATTTCGTCTTTTTCGACGACCATGTCTATGTGATCGAAAAAGCCCAGGTGTTGGCCGGATTGACGCCGGCATCGGCGTGGTGGGCACTGACGGCCACCGACGCCGGCTTCTGGCATCCCCTGACCTGGATCTCCCTGATGATCGACCATGAGCTCTGGGGGCTCAATCCGGGCGGCTATCATCTTACCAATGTCCTGCTGCACCTGACGGCGACGTTGCTTCTCTTCGCCGGATTGCGCCGCCTGACGGGAGCGGTGGTCCAAAGCGCCTTCGTGGCGGCCCTTTTCGCTGTCCATCCCCTCCATGTGGAATCCGTCGCCTGGATAGCGGAACGGAAGGACGTCCTGAGCGGCTGCTTCTGGATGCTGACGCTCCTCCTTTATGCCCGGTACGTGGAGCGGCCGGGATGGGGGCGCTATTTCCTGGTGCTGCTGTCTTTAATCCTGGGGCTGGCGGCGAAACCGATGGTGGTGACCCTTCCCGTCATCCTGTTTTTACTGGATGTCTGGCCCTGCCGGCGCCTAACGGTGGAAAACCGGCGCCGAAACTGGCAGCTTGTGGTGGGAGAGAAAATCCCTATGCTGCTCCTCGGTGCAGTGGCAGGGATTGTGACGCTGGTGGCGGAGCAGCAGGTCGGGGCGTTGAAAACATTCGAGGAATTTTCGCTTTCCTCCCGGCTGGCCAATGCCTTGGTCGCCTATGGTTTCTATCTTTACAAAACGATATGGCCGGCCGGACTGGCCGTCTATTACCCCCATCCGGGACACTGGCCCGCGGGGATGGTTGTCCTTTCGCTGGCCGTATTGATGACGGCCACCTTCCTGGCGGTGAAAAGATATCAATCCCGGCCGTTTTATCTGGTGGGCTGGCTGTGGTATCTCATCAGCCTCCTGCCCGTGATCGGTCTCCTTCAGATCGGCAGTCACGCCTTCGCGGATCGTTACACCTATATCCCCTTGATCGGTGTCTTCATCGCCGTGGTCTGGGGGGTGGGGGACTGGGTGGCCGAGAGGGGAAAAGCGCGGGTTACGGAGGATAAGCAAGCTGATGCTCCAGGACGATCCGGAAGAGTGGCGCCTGATCGCCCTGGCTGGCGGGGGGAGGGCCGGGGGGCTGTCATCGGCCGTCAGGACGCCAATGCTTTCGACGACATGACCAAGCCAAGCGACATCGAAGCTGAGCCTTCCACACGGCCGGAATCCGAATACGAAAATGCCCCCGGCCTTCAAGCCGTCGCCTTCCAAAAAGATGCCCGCCCGCCGGCCGCTTCCCTAAACGAATGGGAGACGATGGGCATCGGCCGGTGCGTCGCCGCTTCGGTAAAACCGGGTGATCCTATGGTTTCGCCGGCGGCGGTGGTCGGGATGGGGCTGGCGGCGCTTGTCCTGTTCGCCCTGGTGTCCGCCCAGCAGGTGGGCTGGTGGCGGGACGCCGAGACGCTGTTCCGCCGGGCGGTGGCGGTGACGGGGGAAAACTGGCTGGCCGCCAACAATCTCGGGGCGGCCCTTTCCCGGCAGGGCCGCCACGGGGAGGCGGCGCCGCATTTCGAGACGGCCCTGCGGCTGCGCCCCGACTATGACGAGGCCCGCTTCAATCTCGCCGCGGCCCTGGCGGGGGAGGGCCGCTACGCCGAGGCGCAGCCCCTGTATCGGCGGGTCATCGCCCGGCGGCCCGATTTCGCCGCGGCCCACAACAACATTGCCATTGCCTATGCGGAGACGGGCGATTTCGCGGCGGCGCGGTTCCATTTCCGGGAGGCCCTCCGGATCCGTCCGGATTACCGGGAGGCCCTCCGTAATCTGGAAATCGCGGAAGGTAAAGGGAGGATCGCCAAGGGTCCTTAGTATGAAAATACATCCGCGCGATCTCCCTTAAACATCTTTCATCGTTCGTGGGTGTTGGATAAACGTGAAAATTTATAAGAAAACGAGCCGCAGGCCCGGGTTTTTGCGGAGCCGGCAAAGCGAGTCGCCGGGGTCTTTATCCGTTAGTCCGTCCGGGCGGTCTTTCCGCTTTTGATCGTGATGTTTTTCAAGCCGTTCTTCTCGAATTCCTTCATGTATTTGGCCTCGATATCGGAATAGCGGGCGAAGTAGGCGTCGGCGTCCTTCTCCTTGGATTTCTTCCCACTGAACTCCCCATTGAGATCCCGCATCGTCAACTCCTCTATGAGACGGTCCCAGAAGGTGCCGTTGTCGTACTCGTCGATGATTTGGTGGCAGGCCGATTCATCCTCGAATTCCGCCGTTTCGTAATAGTTTTTCAACTCGGAGTCGAATTCGATGAGATTGCCCAGGCCAGCCTTTTCGGCGAGGGCGTACAATTTGTTCCGGAGCTGCTGATACCTGTCCAGTTCCGGATCGGTTTCAGATTGTTGTGAAGTGATAACCCAATCGGCGATATAGAGCATGTCGATCAGGTTCCGGTATTCCTCTTTGGTCAGATCTATCTTCATGGGCGGCGATCCTTTCGGGATAATAATGGTTTCAGGTTGATCCAAACAGCATTTGCGCTTGATAAAATCGACATTATAGATAATAGTGCCGAATTGCAATGATAAAAGGGGATCCGGATAAAAAAATAGTGGTGGTCATGCCCGCCTACAATGCGGCGCGGACCCTGCGGAAGACATATGACGAGGTCATGGAGCAGGGGATCGTCGATCTGGTCATCCTGGTGGATGACGCCAGCGGCGACGACACGGTGACTATCGCGGCCTCGCTGCCCCGGACCGAGGTGCACGTCCACGAGCGGAACCGTGGCTACGGGGCCAACCAGAAGACCTGCTACCGCGTGGCCCTGGCCGCCGGGGCGGACATCGTCATCATGGTCCATCCCGATTATCAGTACACCCCCAAGCTAATCCCGGCCATGGCGACGATGATCGCCAACGGCCTGTATCACTGCGTTCTCGGCTCACGGATCCTCGGCGGTCATGCCCTCCGGGGCGGGATGCCCGTCTGGAAATACGCCGCCAACCGATTTCTCACCCTGGCGGAAAACCTCCTCATGGGGGCGAAGCTCTCTGAATATCATACGGGCTACCGGGCCTTTTCCCGGGAGTTGCTTTTGCGGCTTCCCCTGGAGCGGAACTCTGATGATTTCGTCTTCGACAATCAGATGCTGGCACAGATCATCTGGCTGGGCTACACCGTCGCCGAGGTGAGCTGCCCGACAAAGTATTTCGAGGCGGCCTCGTCCATCAATCTCCGGCGGAGCATCCGCTACGGCTTCGGCTGCCTGCATACCGCCCTCCTTTTCCGCCTGGCGAAGCTGGGGATCGCCAGGCAGGACCTTTTCCTTTGATCCCGCCGTCACCAAAAAAGAAACCGGCCTAATTTTTCAACATCACTTCACATTTATTTACCGAGAAAATAATGCTTGACAAGGATGAAAAACTTCTATACACCGTACATGACCGTTGGTCAGTAATTGACCACAGTTCAATTTCTGGTTAAAAGTCAGGCTGCGGAGGTAATTCCTGTGGGACTCGAAGAACGTCGAAAAAGGGAAAAGGAAAACCGTAAAAACGCGATTCTGAAGGCCGCCCGCAAGCTTTTCTTCGACAAGGGCTTCAAGCACGTAACCGTCGAGAGCATCGCCAGAAAGGCGGAGCTGAGCAAAGGCTCCGTTTATCTGTACTTCAAGAGCAAGGAAGAGATCTACACCCACATCCTTTTGAGCGACATCGACAAGTTCCACAAGATCATCGCCGGTCTCATGGAGGAGGGGCTCAGCTCTTCGGATAAACTGATGTCCCTGGCCAATACATACGCCGGCTTTTTCATCAACGACCGGGAGCTGTTCCGCATCATGATGAATTACATGCTCAACATCAATCACATGAACCTCCCGGAAGAGATAGACCGTCAAATCGTCTCCGCCACCAATAAAACCGTGAACATTATCGAAGAGATCTTCCGCATGGGGATCGCATCCGGCGAATTTCCCCCTTATATCGACCTCCGCCAGAAGCGGAACGCCATCTGGGGGCTCCTCAACGGTACCATCTCGCTGCACCTGTTCACCGGTTCGGAGGAAAAGCGGGAGGAGCGGATCCTCGCCACCATCAAGACGGGGGTCAACACCTTCCTGCGCGGCATGCGAACGCCTTCGGGCAACGGCTTATGACGGGAGGTATGCACCTGACAGGCAACGGAAGACAAACGGACAACACGCACGGGAAGCACGCCTTTCCCCCCAGGCCTTTTCTGAAGTGCTTCCCGATGTGCAAAAGATTTATCGGTTCGGAAAAGGCGTAAAGAAAAACAGGAGGTTGATATGAGTAACGGATTGGTGAACATGAGGGATCAGTCGTTTGTCCTCTACGAGCAGATCGGGATTCAGAAGCTGTTCGAGAAGGAGCAATTCGCCGATTACTCGGAGGACGTCGTCGAGATGATGCGTAACGAGGCGGAAAAGATGGCGCTCAACGTCATCGTCCCCACCTATGCGGAAGGAGACAAAGAGGGATGCCACATTGACAAGAACGGCCAGGTGCGGGTTCCCAAGTGCTTCCATGACGCCTTCAAGAAGTTTTGCGAGGGCGGTTGGGTGGCCCCGGTAAAGTCCCCCGAAGTGGGCGGTCAGGGCACCCCGATCGTCGTGGCCAATGCCTGCAACGAGCTGTTTTCAGCAGCCAACTTTGCCTTCATCATGTATCCCGGGCTAACCTTGGGCGCCGGTGGCCTGATCGAACGTTTCGGTACGGAAGAGCTGAAAAACAAGTATATGTATAAGATGTACGCCGGGGAATGGGGCGGGACGATGTGCCTCACCGAACCCGGTGCGGGCAGCGACGTCGGCGCCCTGAAGACCACGGCGAAGCGCCTTCCCGACGGCAAGTTCCTCATCACGGGGACGAAGTGCTTCATCTCCTCGGGCGATCATGATCTGACCCCGAACATCATCCATCCCGTTCTGGCGCGGATCGAAGGCGATCCTCCGGGGACGGGCGGCATCTCCATCTTCATCGTTCCCAAGTACAAGGTCAACGACGACGGCAGCCTCGGCGAGCCTAACGACGTCAAGACCGGGAACGTGGAGCACAAGATGGGGATCAAGGGTTCCGCCACCTGCACCCTGAACTTCGGCGACGAGGGCAAATGCATCGGCGAACTGTTGGGCAAGGAGCGGGAAGGCATGCGGATCATGTTCCACATGATGAACGAGGCCCGTCTGGAAGTCGGAATGCAGTCTCTGGGCCACGCCTCCGCGGCCCTGGAGCACGCCGTCCAGTATGCCAAGGAGCGGATCCAAAGCACCCCGGTCTGGGAGATGAAGAACCCCGATGCCAAGGCGGTGCCCATCATCATGCACCCCGATGTCCGCCGGGACCTCCTCTGGATGAAGGCCTACGTGGAAGGGATCAGGGCCATGAACCTCTTTGTCGCCTTCTGCCTCGACATGGCCAAGGTCGGCGACACCCCCGAGGAGCGGGCCAAGTACCTTGGCTTCGCCGAACTACTGACCCCGATCTGCAAGGCCTATTCCTCAGATATGGCCTGCCTGATCACCTCCAAGGCTGTCGACGTCTATGGCGGCTACGGCTACTGCCAGGAATACCCGGTGGAGCAGTATATGCGGGACTGCAAGATCGCCTGCCTGTATGAGGGGACCAACGGCATCCAGTCCCTGGACCTCGTGGGCCGGAAGCTGGGCATGAACAAGGGCATGAACGTCATGAACATGATGGCCGAGATCGACGCCACGATCAAGAAGGCAAAGGGTATCGCGGAATTAGCCAAGTACGCCGCGAAGCTCGAAGAGGCCTATTTTGCCATCGTCGATCTGACAATGACCTTCGCGGCCCTGGGGAAGAGCTCCAGCTTCCTGATCCCCATCCTGAATGCCTCGCCGTATCTCGACATCTTCGGCGACATGATCCTCGGGCATTTCCTCCTCCAGGGCGCGTCCATTGCCCAGGAAAAGCTCGATGCGATCTTTGCGGCGAAAGGCGCGGACAGCATCGGCAAGAAGCGGGCCTTGGTCCATACCGATCCGGATGTGGCCTTCTACGAAGGGAAGATCGCAGCGGCAAAGTTCTTCGCTATCGAGGTCCTGGCATCGGTCAAGGCAAAGTGTGAAGCGATCAAACTAGGAGAAAAGACGCCGATCGAAATGGCCAACGAGTCCTTCGCGGCATAACTAATGAATATTACCGTGATCACGGCGGCGATGCGACCTGAGACGGCATACATCGGCCGCCGCTGAGAACGGCAACAAAAGAGGAGGAAAACTATGTCCTACGAAATCAAAAAAGCGGCCGTTTTAGGGGCAGGCGTCATGGGGGCTACCATTGCGGCCCATCTGACCAATGCGGGGATCGAATGCTATCTGCTGGATATTATCCCCTTCGATTTGACCGATGCGGACAAGGCGAAGGGTTTGACGGAAAAAAGTCCGGCCTGGCGGAACCGTTTTGCCGCCAACGGCCTTGCGGGCGTAACGAAATCGAAACCGGCGAGTTTCTACAGTAAGAAAAACGCCGCCATGATCACCATCGGCAACTTCGAAGACAATCTCAACTGGCTGGCCGAATGCGACTGGGTCATCGAAGTCGTGGTGGAAAATCTCAAGATCAAACAGGAACTCTTCGCGAAGGTGGAGAAGGTAGTGAAGCCTACATGTATCGTTACTACCAACACTTCTGGTTTGCCCATAGTAGATATTACCGCCAAGTTCAGCAAGTCTTTGAAGGAACGTTTCCTGGGCACCCACTTTTTCAATCCGCCCCGCTACATGAAGCTCCTGGAGATCATTCCGGGGAAAGAGACGAAGAAGGAAGTGGTGGACTACATGATCGCGTTTGGGGAGAGGGTCCTCGGCAAGGGCATCGTGGTTTGCAAGGACGTTCCCAACTTCGTGGGCAACCGGATTGGCGTCTTCGACATCTCCAACGCCGTGCGGCTCATGGTGGAAAAGGGGATGAAGATTGACGAGGTGGACGCGGTGATCGGCAAGGCTATCGGCCGCCCCGGCAGTTCCATCTTCGGGACCCTGGACCTGGTTGGCCTTGATACGGGCTACCACGTCATGAAGAACCTCTATGATGCCGTACCTGACGACGAGGCTCGGGAGACCTTCATCCCCCTGCCCTTCATGGACAAAATGTTCGAACTCAAGTGGCTGGGAAACAAGACCAAAGGCGGCTTCTACAAGAAGACGAAGGACGCCAAGGGCAAGAAATCGAAGCTTATGCTGGATTATGAGAAGATGGAATATGTTCCCGCCGGCAAGCCCAAGTTCGAATCGGTGAGCGCGGCGAAGAAGAAATCCGACGAGGGCGTGGCCGCAACGATCAAGACGGTGTTTTACGGCAAGGATGCGGCCTCGGAACTGGTCCGGGAATATCTCTGCAACAACTTCATCTATTCGGCCAACCGGGTACCGGAGATATGCGACAATATCACCGCCATCGACAACGCCATGAAGTGGGGATACAACCACGCCCTGGGTCCCTTCGAGACCTGGGATGCAGTAGGGGTGAAGGAATCCGTCGAGATCATGAAGAAGATGAAGAAGAAGGTTCCCAAGAAGGTAGAGGAGATGCTGAAGAAAGGCTTCGAGACCTTCTACGCCAAGAAGGAAGACGGGACCTACTACTACGATTTCGAAACGAAGAGCTACGTGAAGATCGGCGAGAACCCCCGGATCATTCTCCTGCCCTCCCTGAAAGAGCGCAAGATGGTGATCGCCACCAATCCGAGCGCCACGTTGGTGGATATCGGCGACGGCGTGGCCTGCCTGGAGTTCCATACGAAGATGAACGCCCTGGACGATATGATCATTGAGATGATCAACAAGAGCTGCGACGTGGTCGAGAAGGACTTCCTCGGCTTGGTGGTGGGGAACCACGGCGCCAACTTCTCCGCCGGCGCCAACATCTTCAAGGTCCTGCTCCTCATCCAGATGGGTGATTGGGATGTCCTGGAGGCGATGGTTTCGGGTCTCCAGGATGCCAACATGCGGATGAAATACCTCTCCAAGCCCGTGGTGACGGCTCCGGCGGGACTGACCCTGGGTGGCGGCTGCGAGGTCTCCATGCACGGCGCCAAGTGCCAGCCCTGCGGAGAGACCTACATGGGCCTCGTGGAAGTGGGTGTCGGCGTCATCCCCGCGGGCGGCGGCTGCAAGGAGATGATGGTACGGATGACGGAAGGCATTCCCGACGGCGCCGTGGCGGGTGGTCTGAACCTCCAGCACTTCTATGCCAAGGCCTTCGAGAACATCGGGACCGCCAAGGTGGCAACCTCGGCGATGGAGGCCATGGATCTTGGCTTTATCCGGAAGACCGAGGGCATCTCCCTGAACCGCGATCAGCAGCTCTGGGACGCCAAACAGGTAGTCCTGGGCCTCGCCAAGTTCTACAAGAAGCCCCGGCCGGTTATGATCCCCGTCATGGGCGAGAATTTCCGCGGCATGGCCGAGGCGATTCTTTACAACATGCAACACGGCAAGTTTGCCACGGAATACGACATTCACGTCGGCAAGAAGGTGGCCTATATCCTTTCCGGCGGCGACTGTGCGGAAGGGACGCTGGTTTCGGAGCAGGAAATCCTGGATCTGGAAAAGGAAGCCTTCCTCAGCCTCTGCGGCGAAAAACGCAGCCAGGACAGGATCATGCACATGCTGACCACCGGCAAGCCCCTGCGGAATTAAGATAAACCCTGGATCGGCCGGCCGCCGGTGGTTCGGACCATCGGGGCCGGCCCCCTTTAAGATACACGAAGGAGGAAAATCATGAGTGAAGCTGTTATTGTTGAAGCCGTACGCAGTCCGGGCGGACGTTACAAAAGAGGCGGTCTGGCCGCGACGAGAGGCGATGAATTCGGCATTGAGGTCCTGAAGGGTCTTTTGGCCAGGGTCCCGCAGTTGAAACCGGAGGATGTGGACGACGTAATTGTAGGCTGCTCATTTCCCGAAGGGGAAACGGGAATGAATTTAGGCCGCGTGGTCGCCATGGGCGCCGGGCTGCCCATCACCACCTCCGGCATGACCGTCAACCGTTTCTGCTCCTCGGGAGTTCAGGCCATCGCCGACGCCACGGCAAAGATCCGTGCGGGCTGGTCGGAAGTGATAATCGCGGGCGGTTGCGAAACCATGACCCACATCCCCATGGGCGGCGGGATCTTCCGTCCCAGTCCGGCCTGGAAGTTCGACGGCTCCATGCCCAACGTCTATGTTTCCATGGGCGTGACGGCGGAGAACGTCGCGGCGAACCACAATATTTCCCGGGAAGACCAGGACAAGTTCGGCGTGGAGAGCAACCGCAGGGCTTATGAGGCCATCAAGGCGGGAAAATTCAAGGAAGAGATAATCCCGATCACCGCCTATAAATACAAGGTGAAAAACGGCAAGCGGATCCGCGAGACGGCGATTTTCGATATGGACGACGGCGTCCGGTGGCCTACGACAATCGATGACCTGGCAAAGTTGAAATCACCCTTCAAGGCCGGCGGGTCGGTCACGGCGGGGAACTCCTCCCAGATGACCGACGGCGCGGCGTTCACCCTGCTGATGACGGCGGAAAAGGCCAAGGAACTGGGCCTGAAGCCCATCGCGAGGCTGGCCTACTACGCCGTGGCGGGCTGCAAGGCGGAAGAGATGGGAGTGGGTCCCGCCTACGCGATTCCCAAGGTCCTCAAGATGGCCGGGCTGACCGCGAAGGATATCGACGTCTTCGAGATCAACGAGGCCTTTGCCTCCCAGGCGATATATTCCTGCCGCACGGTGGGGATCGAAGACCGTTACTGGGCCGGTGACATCAACCCCAACGGCGGCGCCATCGCCCTGGGCCATCCCCTGGGATGCACGGGCGCCAAGCTGACGGCGCAGTTGCTCCATGAGCTGAAGCGCCGGAACGCCAAGCGGGGCATCGTTTCCATGTGTATCGGCGGCGGCATGGGTGCCGCGGCTATCTATGAAATGCTGTAACCAGAGTTTCTTCTAACGACTACCCCCTCCTTAAAGGCCCTCCCCAGCAATGGGGAGGGCCTTCCTCCCCTCCAACCCCGTTTCGCCCCGGCCCTTGAGCAGGGGCGGAAGAATTTGACTTTTTACAAGGTTATCAATTATTAGATCCGTATCTTCAAATACGGCCGTTTTATCAAGCAGTGTGATGATGATTACTATCCGGATATAATCGCGCTGGGCGACGGTAACAGCGGTATGGCCCCGCGCCGGCGCCTGTCCGGGGAACAGAGGAAGGATTATGAAAATCAAAGCGGGTTTTGTTCAATTCAATCCGGAGTTCGGCGCCGTTGAGGAAAATCTCGCCCGGGCCTGGGCGCTCCTCGCGGCGATGGACGCCCAACTCGTCGTCCTGCCGGAGTTTTTCAATACCGGATATTTGATTGCCTCCCGGGAGGAAGCCTGGAGCCTGGGGGAGGAGGTTCCCAAGGGCCGCACGACCGTTGCCCTGAGCGAAATGGCCCGGGAGAAGAATCTGCACATCGTGGCGGGTCTTATCGAGAAGAGCGGCGACAAACTCTATAATGCCGCGGTCCTCATTTCTCCCGGAGGCTACGTGGACAAATACCGGAAGATCCATCTCTTCAACGAGGAGAAGCTGTGGTTCGCCCCGGGAGACCGAGGCTTTGCCGTCCACGATCTCGGCATCGGCAGGATAGGAATCATGATCTGTTTCGACTGGTTCTTCCCGGAATCGATGCGGGTCCTGGCCCTACAGGGTGCGGAGGTGGTCTGCCATCCCGCCAATCTGGTCTTGCCATTTTGCCAGGATGCCATGATAACCAGGTGTCTGGAAAACCGCGTCTATGCCATCACCGCCAATCGCACCGGGACGGAAACGAGGGCCGGCAAGAGCTTCCGCTATACCGGTAGGAGTCAGATCACCGCTCCGGGGGCGCAGGTGCTTTGCCAGGCGGATGCCGGGACGGAAGAGATAGGGACGGCGGAGCTGGATCTGGCGGTGGTCAGGGATAAAAAGATCAATGCCTTCAATGACCTGTTCGCCGATCGACGGACCGGGCATTACGCCAAGATCCTGTCCTGATCGTCACATGGGGGAGCGGCGGTGCCGGGGTGATCTCACCAGACAGGATTTTTCGGGGTCACGTAGGAGTCGATGGTAATGGTGCGGTGTCCAAGGCCCGGTTCCGGATTGGCCGTGCGTAGGGTCAGGGTCACCAGGATGTGGCGGATTTGTGAGCATGCGGTGACGGGGGCGGCAAGGAGGTTGCCTTCACTGTCGTAGTAGGTAAACCGAAGCGCCTGGACATGGTCCGCTATTGCCTGGTAATCATCGCCGGCGGCGGCTTTGCGTCCCAGGATCTGAATCCCCTCCCGGCTGAAAAGGCCGTACGTCACGGCTTCGGTTTCTCCCCGGGCGTGGCTGCCGTCACCTGCGGCGAGGATGAATTGAACGCTGTCGGCGTTTGCCGCCAGGAAGGCGCCGGGCGGGGAAGTGGCGCTTCCGTCGGGACGGCGGCCCGCCATGCGTATTTCCCTCACCATTCTATCCATAGCCGTTCTTGCCTGCTGATGCATTGCCGCCTCCTGATCTTGATTGTTGATGTTACCGTCACGCATATTTAAGGCCCTTTTAATACCTGTGATTGTCAATTTATATTTATTATCCCGAAATAGTCAATGGAAATAAGCGTTTGAAGTGTGACATGCATCACTTTAAACGTGTGACGATGTTCACATATTGATTGTAGGAAGAGATCTCCGTTTTTTTTCAATCTCGTCATTTCTTCGTTGTGGAAAAAGAAATATTCTGTCATAAGGAAGATACAGCTATAAAAGAGGAAAGGTAACAGGCAATTATGGCCCTGGTATCGCTGTTAAGACGAATGCCCCTTTTCGAAGGTCTTGCCCATGAGGAGATGGAAGCCCTGGCATCGCTCCTGCGGCTGCGCTCCGTAAAAAAAGGAGATGTGATTTTCCGCAAGGGTGACGAGGGGACAAACCTTTACGCTATCCTCCGGGGATGCGTAAGAATCACGGTGCCCACGGCGCTGGGCGATGAGATTGCCGTGGCCGTCATGAAGGACGGTGAATTTTTCGGCGAGATGGCCCTGTTGGACGGTATGCCCCGCTCGGCGTCAGCGTCGGCCGGGGAAGAGACGCAGTTGGCGATCCTTGAGCGTAGCGATTTTCTGAAGTTCCTGGCCAAACGCGACCATGCGATACAGGCGATCCTTATGGCCCTTTCCTGGCGCCTGCGCAAGACCGACGATCTCATTTCCGAGATATGTTTTTCCAGCCTCTCTCAGCGGCTGGCCAAGCGGATCATGGATCTGGCGGATGACGAATCCGGCGAGGGGCGGCAGGATTCCGAACGGCAAATCAACATGACCCAGAAGGAACTCTCCGAGATGTTGGGCGTCTCCCGGGAGAGCGTCAACAAAGAACTCAAGGTGCTCCGCGACAAGGAGATCGTCCGGACGGAGCGGGGAAAGATCATCGTTTCCGATCTGGAGCGCCTCAAGAAAAGGTCGCGATAAGGCGATTCCCAGACCAGGTGTCATCCGGGGAAGGGAAGGGCGAGGGAGACGAAAAGCTCAATTGTGCCATGGTGATCGACTACCCAGGACGGGCGGGTGGAAAGTTGTTACGGCGGGGCCATGCAGGCCGGCTACCGCTCCGGTGGGCGGTGCAGGCGGACAATCGATCCGGCGGGGCCGCATAGACGTACAATAGTTATCACGAGGCCGCACGGGCGGGAATAGACCGATCCCGGGGCGCGGAAGATCTTTTTGCGGGGCCGGCAAATTTTTCTTGAAAACGCCGGGCCGTTGGTTTATAGAGGGGTCACACAAGGGCGGTTAACTCAGCGGGAGAGTGCTACCTTCACACGGTAGAAGTCACTGGTTCAATCCCAGTACCGCCTACCATGAAAATCAAGGGGTTGCTGGTTCACAGTAACCCCTTTTTCTTTGACGACCTTAAGGTGAAAATTGGTGGCACCATTAAGGCGGCCAAAGGCCTTTACCAGAAGCCCCTTTCCATGCAATTTTCTATGAAGGTCAGCGACCTTTTTTGCCCCTCGGCGAAATATGCGGACAACTGCTTGCCCACATCGGGATAAAGAGGACATTCATAGAGCTTGGCTATGGAGACCCAGGCAATGTCCAGGGAATGGGTGTGATCAGGCCTGACTTTGGGAATGCCGTGCACCGCCGTGGCCGCGAAGACGATATGCAGAGTCTGGGGATGCCGTTTCGTGCCGGGCGCTTCCCCGACGAGGACAATGTCACCCACCTCCACCTTTACCCCCAGTTCGTTCTTCCATTCGCTGGTTATGGCCTCATGGAGCGGCACGTCTCTGTCCACCCCGCCCCCCGGCAGGGCATATACGTCTTTGCCCCCGTAAACATACTTCATGCAGAGGATCTCTCCGGCCTGTTCGAAGACGGCTGATACCCGAACTCTCATAAGCGCTCCTTTCTTTGTCCTGTTAAGCGTAATGTTTAGCCTGGCCGACCATAGCCGCCGGCTCGGCGCCGCGGGTGGAACAAGTCGCGCCGTTATTTACTATTGTACCGGGATGAAAGGCGGAATGCAAACGATCTTTCCGCAATGACCGTTCGGCTTGAGCCGATATCGATCCGGAAGGGGTTCAGGGAAGGGCGATCTTCAGAGTGCCGCCGCGCCCCAGGATGTCATGGAGATGTATGTACCCCTGGAGTTTTTTCCGGCCGTTGACGACCACCAGGGTGGTGATTTCATCCTTCTGCATGGCCTCGATGGTCTCGGCGAGAGAGGCGTTCTGGTCAATGGTCTTGGGGGTTCTGGTCATGATGTCGTCGATGGGGCCTTCGGTGTCGATAAGGCCTCTTTTGATCAGGCGGCGGAGGTCGCCGTCGGTGAAGATGCCCCGGAGGATGCTCCTGCGGTCCATGATGAGGACGAAGCCCTTGTTGTTGATGTCCATCTCCTCGATGGCCTGGGCGACGGTGGCGCCGGTGAGGACTTTCGGTGTTTGGCCGCCGGCGATCATCACCTCCCGGACCCGAGCCCGGAGGCGGGCGCCGAGGTTGCCGCCGGGGTGAAACTTGTAGAAATCCGCTTCGTTGAATTTCCGCTTTTCGATGAGGGCCACCGCCAGGGCATCGCCCATGGCCAGGGCGGCGGTGGAACTGGAGGTCGGCGCGAGTCCGAAGGGGCATGCCTCCCTTTCCACCCCCACGTCGATGACGAGGTCGCAGGAGCGGGCCAGGGTGGAGGCGGTATTGCCCGTCAGGGCGATGAGGGCGGCGCCGATCTCCCGCACGCTGGCGACGATGACGTTTAGTTCGTGGGTTTCGCCGCTGTTGGAAATGGCGAGGACAACGTCGCGCTTAGTCACGATGCCCAGATCGCCGTGCATACCCTCCACGGGATGGAGGAAGATGGCCTGGGTCCCCGTGCTGGTGAGGGTGGCGACGATCTTCTTTCCGATGAGCCCTGATTTGCCGATTCCAGTGACGATGACCCGGCCACGGGAGCGGTAGATCGTTTCCACCGCCCGGGTGAAGTTGTCGTCCAATTTTTCGATGAGTCCGGCTACGCTTTCCGCTTCGATCTTCAGGACGTCCCGGGCAAGCCGGATAGAGAGTTCATTTTCCATGTGGCGGCAATGTTTAACTTTGACCTTTTAGGTATTGAATCTTCATTCTTTTCCCCCCGAATCCGCCTTCATGATGATCACTTGCCGGCTTTTGACCGCCGGCGGAAGCGAGGCGGGTTCCATGTCGGGAGAGGGACGCTATCAGAAAATATTGCCGCTGACAAGGACGTTTTTCCACCGGTGAGGGCCTTCTCGTTGACAGGTGCCCCGGCGGTACTTATACTTTCTTGAAAGAGGAGGAACAATGGCGGCGGATAGAGTTTTCCGGAGGCGCTTAATCGGCGGGGCGGTGATCCTGGTATTTTTGATCCTGATGGCTGTGCGGATGGAGATCATCGGCCTTCCCGGGGGCGGGCCGGGCGGGGATGAGTCGCGGGCAACCGGGAAGGCGGCCTTGACAACCCCACCCGTGGATCGGGACGTCTGGATGAATATCTACCAGCAGGGCAAAAAAATAGGTTATGCCCACCGGATCGTCGGCCCCGCAGGCGTGGAATTCCGCATCCGGGAAGAGATCTTCATGCAGGTGCGGACGATGGGGATCGTCCAGGGCATCGCCCTACGGACCGAGAACACCCTGAATAAAGATCTGGCCCTCGCCTCTTTCTCTTTCGATCTGAAGTCGAATCTCTTCGCCTTCCATGCCCGGGGACGGGTCGCGGGAAACCGCCTGCTGATCGACACCCGAACGGCGGGGGAGGAACGGCGTTACGAGGTGTCCCTGAAGGAGCCCGTCCATCTTTCCCAGGGGATGTTTGCCGGCGTCGCCGCGGCCCATCTTGCCCCGGGACAGGAAATAACGATCCCGATCTTCGATCCCATGACCATGGGATCGCGGCCGGTAAAGCTGACCTATGCCGGTGAGGAAAGGATGGACGTTCAGGGGAAGACCATTTCCCTGCGGAAATATGCCGTCGATTTCATGGGCGCCCGGCAGTATGCCTGGCTCGATAAAGAGGGCGATGTCGTCCGGGAGGAGGGGATGCTGGGCCTTGCCATGGAAAAGACCAGCCGGGAGGACGCACGTTCAGGGGTGAGCGCCGCCGCCGCCGATTTGACTGAACTGGCCTCCGTTGCCGCCGGTCGGAAACTGGAAGACCCGCTGGGTTTGCAATCCCTGACCGTAAAGCTGGCGAATGTCGATGCCCGTCCCTTAACGCTTTCCGGGGGCCGTCAGCGTTATGACTCCGGGGGCCTCCTCACCGTTCGCAAAGAACGGCGCGGCGGTCTAAACCCCGGCCGCTCCGGAAATCTGGAAAACCGGGATGTGTACCTGGCGGCGACACCCTTCATCCAGTCTTCCCATCCCGACGTCCGCGTACGGGCCGGGGAGATTGTTGCCGGCAGCGCCGGGGACGAGGAAAAGGCGCGCCGGATCGTCTCCTGGGTCCACGGGAATATCGAGAAGCGCCCCGTGCTCTCCGTGGCCAATGCGGTGGAAACCATGAAAAACCGATCCGGCGACTGTACGGAGCATGCCGTCCTGACCGCGGCCCTGGCCCGGGCGGCGGGCGTTCCGGCCGTCATGGAGGCGGGACTCGTTTATCAGCAGGGGCGTTTTTACTATCATGCCTGGAACGCTTTCTGGCTTCCCTCCTGGGGCGGCTGGGTCACCGCCGATGCCGCTTTGAACCAGTTTCCCGCCGACGTGACCCACCTGCGTCTGGTCCGGGGCGAGGCGGAAAGGCAACTGGATCTCATGGGCGTCGTGGGACGGATAAAACTGGAAATCAAGGACATGTCGAGATGATCGAACTCAAAGAACTGACGAAATATTACGATCGAACCCTGGCCGTCAAGGACCTGAACCTTTCCATTGCCAAAGGTGAGATCTTCGGCTTCATCGGTCCCAACGGGGCGGGAAAAACGACGACGATCCGCATGATGGGGGGCATCCTGTCCCCTTCTTCCGGGGTGGTGCTTATCGACGGGCAGTCGCTGGCGGAGCATCCCGTGGCGGTGAAGACGAAGATCGGTTTTATCCCCGACCGACCGTTTCTCTATGAAAAACTAACGGGTTGGGAATTCATGCGCTTTTCCGCCGACCTGTTCGGGGTGGACGGCGGCGGTTTCGTTGGCCGGGCGGAGGAACTGCTGGGCGACTTCGCCCTCTTCAACTGGCGCCATGAGTTGATCGAATCTTATTCCCACGGGATGAAACAGCGCCTCATCATCGCTTCCGCCCTGCTACACGATCCGGCGGTGCTAATCGTTGACGAGCCCATGGTGGGACTTGACCCTGGAGCCATCCGCATGGTCAAGGACATCTTCCGCGCTCTGGCCTCCCGGGGGACCACGATCTTCATGTCCACCCACACCCTAACGGTGGCGGAAAACCTCTGCGACCGCATCGGCGTCATCCACCGCGGCGCCCTCATCGCCCTGGGAACCATGTCGGAGTTGAAGGCATCCACCCTGCTCCGGGAAGGGGATCTGGAGGAGGTGTTTCTGCGCCTGACCGAAGAGGAGACGGGATCGTGAACGGCGTCCTCACCCTGCTGAAACCGCGGTTCTGGTCCTTCCGGAACGGCAGCCTCTCTCGGGGGGCCTGGGACAACCGGGCCCGGCTGTACTTCTTCAGCTTCATCGGGTTGGGCTTCTGGCTGGGGATCTTCATGATCTTCTACCGGGTCCTCACCTATTTCAAAGGGATCGAGGGCTTCGGCGACATCCTCGCCTTCAAGCTGATGTCCATGGTCATCATGACCTTCTTTGTGCTGCTGATCTTCAGCGGCGTGATCGTCACCCTGTCGAAGCTCTACATCAGCCGCGACCTCCCCCTCGTTCATTCCCTTCCCGTCACCCCGGGGGAGATATTTCTTGCCCGTTGGATGGAGAGTCTTATCGACAGCTCATGGATGGTGGCGCTGTTCAGCCTGCCAATCTTCATTTCATACGGCCTGGTTTTCAAAGCGGGCCCCGCCTTCTATCTCCTGTCGTTGCCGGCGGTTGCGTCCCTATGTCTGGTGGCCTCGGGATTGAGTTCCCTGGCCGTTATCGGGGCGGCGACGATATTGCCGGCGGGCCGGATCCGGACCCTCGCAGTCTTTTTCGGCGTCGTCTTGATCCTGTTCGTCGTCGTGGCCGTGCGGCTCATGCGGCCGGAGCAGTTGATGAACCCCGAAACCTTCCAGTCCGTGGCCTTTTATCTCCAATCCCTAGAGACCCCCGGTTCCCCCCTGCTACCCGCCACCTGGACCTATGACGGTATCCGGGCGGCCCTAACAGGTCGCTGGGGCGAGGCTGCCTTTCATATCTCCCTGTCCTTCACGGGCGGGCTGTCGCTCCTCATGGTGAATCTGATGGCGGCGGAAAAATGGTACTTCCGGGGCTATTCACAAGCCCAGACGGCGCCGTCGCGTCTGGTCGCCGTTCCGGACTCCGGCCGGCGCTGGAGCGTGTTCCTGTCCTTTCTCCCGCCGCCGGTGCAGGCCCTAACGGTGAAGGAAATCAAGAGCTTTTTCCGCGACCAGACCCAGTGGCCCCAGTTGTTTCTCCTTTTGGCGCTGATCGTCGTATATCTCTATAATTTTTCCGTCCTCCCCCTGGACCGGACCCCCATCAGGACCGTCTATCTCCAGAATCTCTTTGCCTTCCTCAACATGGGGCTGGCGGGATTTGTCCTGACGGCCATAGCGGCCCGCTTCGTTTATCCGGCGGTGAGCATGGAGGGTCAGGCGTTCTGGATCATCCGCTCTTCGCCCGTTACCCTGCGAACCTTTCTGATGGTGAAATTCTTCATCTATTATCTTCCTCTGGTGTTCCTGAGCGAGGTACTCATCGTGGTCTCGAATCTACTTTTGGAGGTGACGCCGTTCATGATGACCCTGTCCGTGATCACCGTCTTTTTTATGACGCCGGGGATCGTGGCCCTGGGGATCGGTTTCGGGGCGGCCTATCCCGATTTCACCTCGGAGAATCCCACCCAGTCCGTTACAAGTTTCGGCGGACTCCTCTACATGACGATCTGTGCCGGCTTCATCGCCCTGATCATCGTTTTGGAGGCGGGACCGGTTTATGCCGTCTTCATGGCGGGGATCAGGGGGCAGATCCTGACCGCCCCGCAATGGTTCTGGCTGATCGTCTCCTTCGGCTTGGCGATTGCAGTCTGCGTCCTTGCCGTGGCGGCGCCTATGCGGATGGGAGTGAAGCGCCTGGAACGCTGACTTATCATGAAAATGCAATTATTCTGCTACGTGGTTCCCAACGGGGCATGAGAGTTTTTCGCGCGTTCCACAATATTTTATTGGTAGGTGTGCAGGCCCGGCAGGAGGTTCACGCCCAGATATGTGACGAGGACGCAGATGAAACCGATGACGGCCATGACGGCCATGGGTCTTTCCCGCCAGCCCCGGATGTAGCGCGAGTGGAGCATGATGGCGTAAACGAGCCAGGTTACGAGCGACCATGTCTCCTTGGGATCCCAACTCCAGTAGGAGCCCCAGGCATAGTGCGCCCAGATGGAGCCGGTCATGATCCCGATGGCCAGAAATACGAAGCCCAGAACGACGCTCTGATAGATCAGATCGTCCAGGACGGCGGGGGCGGGGATGAGGACTACGAAGCGGGCCGGGATAGAATTATCCGGCGGCGCGCCGAGGTTGCGGTCGTTCTTTCCCCTCGCCGCGGCCCCGTCCGGGCGGGAGTTTTTTCCGGCCCGGTCCAAAGATCCCTTCAGGAGCATCATGAGACCGGCGGCGAAGGCCACGGTGAAGGCGGCATAACCCAAAAAGCAGGTCACCACGTGGGATACCAGCCAGTTGCTCTGCAGGGCCGGGATCAGGGGCTGGATGCGGCTGTCGATGTGGGGGGACAGGGAGGCGTAGGCCATGAACAAAAAAGCGGCGGGGAT